>Ga0155495_1213_pt2 | contig 12319 bp, 5 predicted proteins | sample RifCSPhighO2_12_FD_107153 | JGI IMG/M metagenome (GOLD analysis project Ga0155495, IMG submission 107153) | Burkholderiales bacterium RIFCSPHIGHO2_12_FULL_69_20
TGGCCTCGAGCGCCAGCGCCACCGCGCCGGCCTGTTGCAGATCAGACCAGCGCGGTGCGTCGGTGGCGCGGCGCAGCAGCAGCATCGTGGCGGCGCTAGGCGGGGCGGCCGAGGGTGGGGCCGGGGGCAGGGTGTCCGCCGGGCCTGCATCGGCGGGCAATGGCAGCGCGGCCTGCACGGCCGCGCGCAAGGCCTCGGCCGTGGGCAGGCCGCGGTGGGCCGGCATCGCCGCGGCTTGATCGGGCTGTGGTTGCGCGGTCAGCAGGCCATGCCGGCGCCACAGTTCGTCGGCCAGCCCGTCCAGGCAGGGCGCGGTGCCGCCCAGCTGGTGGTAGCCGGCAAAGAACAGCTGCAGGCTGCTGCGCTCGACGGTGCGCGACATCGGCGTGGGCGGCAGCCCCAGCCGCACTTGCAGCGCCTGCGTCAGGCCGGTCATCCACTCGCGTTCGGGCAGGCGCTCGGCCACCCGGTCGTCGAACATCGGCTGGCCGCCCGGGCCCGCGTGGTAGTCGATGCCCGGGCGCAGCTGGTCGCGCACGAACAAGGCCTGCTGCACCAGCAGCGCTCGACGGTCTGGCGTGCGCCACAGCATCGGCAAGGCCGCGCCCAGCTCGGCCAGCCGCTGCTGCCCGGCCGCGGTCAGCAGCGCGCCGCCTTCGGGCCGGGCCTGCAGGTCGGTGCCGGGCAGCAGGGCGTCGGCGATGTCGCGCGCGGCGACGATGGCGGCCACCAGTGCGGTGGGGTCTTCTTCGACCGACAGCACCAGCGGGCTGAGCGCATCCTCGATCAGCACGCGGTCCAGGTCGTCGAGCAGGGCGGTGTGCAGGCCGCGGGTGAGGCTGGGCCGCGCGCCGGGGCCCAACTGCTGGGCCTGGGCGGCGCGCAGCCGGCGGTCACGCGCCAGATCGGCGGCCACGCGGCGTGCGCTGGCATGCACGATGTCGGCGCGGTAGGCGCGTTGGCTGTCGATCGGCGTGGTGTTGGCGCCCACCGCCGCGGCCTTCAGCCCGCAGGCGGCCCACAGCGGCGCCAGCCGGTCGGCGGTGGCCGCGGCCATGTCGTCGCCGCTGGCCAGCAGATGACAGGGCCGGCCGCTGAAGGCCGCCACGGCAGCAGCCAGCGCCAGCGTGAGGTGGCGCTCGCGGGCGGTGTGCAGCTCGACCGCGCCGCCATCGCCCAGCGCCAATGCGGCATCCAGCAGGGCGGCGGGCACGGCGTGGCCCAGTACCGGCTCCATCGCCCAGGCCGCACAGGCCAGTGCGGCGGGGCGGGTGTCGGCGTCCAGCCGGGCATCACCGCGCGCGGCGGCGCGCTGGCGCTGGGCGCGGCTGCTGGCCAGCCAGGCCGGCAGATCACACGGGCCGGTGCGCGCAGCGTCGATCTGCTGGACCACGGCCTGCAGCATCGCGGCCCGTTGCTGCTGCCACTGGCGCAGCGCCGTGGCGCGCGAGCGCGGCAGCCACGCACCGCCGACCGTGCCGTGGGTGGCGGCCGAGCCGCCGCTGTGCAGCATGCGTTGCGGCGCGCTGCGGGCATCGCGTGGGGTCCACCAGCGTGGCACTGGCGCGGCGTCGGGGCCGGTGGGCGGGTGCATGCGCGACTGCCTACAGGCCCTTACAGACCATAACGTTGCTGCAGCAGGCGCTGCACGGCATCGATGGCGCGGGTGGCCAGCGGCCGGGCGGGCACCGGCACACGCAGCACGCCCGACAGCCCGTGGTAAGCCACGCTGCCGGCCAATGCCGGGTCGGCCAGCTCGGCATGCAGCTCGAAGAAGGCCTCGGTGGTGGTGGTGCCAGTGGCGTCGTCGGGGCGCACCGCCACCTCGCCACCGCCGCTGAAGCCCAGCACCGGGCTGACCAGCCGCTGGCGCTGGAACGGCACCAGCGCCAGCCGCTCGACGGCCAGCGCATGGCCGCGGTCGCTGATCAGCCGCAGCTCGCCGTCCAGCCCGGGCTGGCTGAACAGCTCGGCGGCCAGGCTTTGCGGCAGCACCGCGCTGAAGCGAAAGCGCGAGCGGTCGACCACCTCGCCCAGCGGCTGGCCGCGCTCGATCCAGCCGCCAAAGCGCTCGTGCAGCGCCGGCGCCACCCACTCGCCGGCCTGCGGCGCGCGCACCTGCAACTGCCCGGCCATGCGCTGCAGCTCGGCCTGGCGCGCGCGCAGGGCTTCGATGCGGCTTTGCAGCGGCGCCACCTCGGCCGGTGCGCTAGACAGCGCCTGGCGCTGCAGCGCCTCGGCCTCGGTCAGCTGCAGCCGGGTGATCTGCTGCTGGTTGTCGAGGTCGGCGTTCTCCAGCGTCGCGATCAGTTCCCCTTCGCGCACCAGCTGGCCATGGCGCACCGGCAGCGCGCGCAGCACGCCGGCGGTGGGGGTGAACAGCTGGGTGCTGCGCCGGGCTTCCAGCACGCCGGGCAGCCGCACCGCGTAGGGCACCGGCACCACGGCCAGCAGCAAGTACAGCCCCGCCGCCACCGCCGCCAGCCCGGCCCAGGCCCGGGCCTTGCCGCGCCGCAGTGCCGGCCCGCGCAGGTGCGCCCACAGCTTGCGCAGCGGCATGATCAGCATCGCCACGGCGGTGGTGATCAGCAGCACCACGCCGACGCCGAACCACTGGTCGGTGACGAAGATCAGGATGCCCAGCGTGATCACCCAGCGGTAGGCGAAGGCCAGTGCGCCATAGATCGTGAACCACAGGCGCTCGGTACGGTCGGTGGCGGGCTCGGTCGACTGCTGTGGATCGTGCCGGCCGAGGATCCAGCGGTTGCCGTAGTGCAGCCACTGGGCCTGCGCCTTCTGGTACAGGTTGGGCATCTCCACCAGATCGCTGAGGATGTAATAGGCGTCGAAGCGCAGCAGCGGGTTGCCGTTGAACAGCAGGCTGCTGACCGAGCCCACCACCATCACGTTGAAGGCCAGGCTGTGCAGCAGGCCTTCGCCGGTGGCCGACCACACCAGCGCGCCGATCGCGGCCATGAACAGTTCGGCCAGCATGCCGGCCGCGCCCACGTAGGCGCGCTGCCACTTGCTGCGGATGGCCCAGCTGGCCGAGGCATCGACGTAGGGCAGCGGCGCCATCACCAGCAGCATCAGGCCCAGCGTGGGCACCTGGCCGCCATAACGTTTACAGACAAAGGCATGCGACAGCTCGTGCAGCACCTTCACCAGCGTCAGGCTCAGGTACAGCCAGGGCAGGTTCGACAGCGACAGCAGGCCTTCGCCGGCCGCCGACAGGCCGTCGCGGTGCTCGAAGGCCGCCACCGCGCCGGCCAGCACCACCACCAGCCAGACCAGGCCGGCGGCGGGGCCGGTCATCGCGCGGATCAGCGGGCGGATGCGGTCGAGCCAGCGGTCGGGGCTGAGCAGCGGGATGCGCACGAACAGAAAAGCCATCAGCTTGCCGGTCAGCTCGCGCCGGGCCTGGGTGCGCGCACGGTCGAAGATGGCGTCGTTGTGCGGCGCCTCGCGGAAGTACAGCAGGCTCGACAGATGCAACTGCGAAAGCAGCCGCACCACCTCGTCCTGGCCCGGCACGGCATCCGGCTGGCGGGCTGCCAGCGCGTGCCAGATCTCGTCGATGGTGCGCTCGGGCGTCAGTTGCTTGAGAAAGCCGTAGGCCTGCGGCGTGACGCGGAAGAAGCGGTTGGTGTAGGGGTCTTCCAGCGTCACCCAGGCCTGGCCGCGATAGCGCTGCGACTGCACCCGCACGGTGGCCGGCAGGCCGACGCGGGCGTGCGCCACCTGGTACCAGGATTCACTGAGCGTGGCGCCGGACATGGGGCGAAGGCTTCTCGGTCAGTGCGGCGGCGGGGCTACCACCACAACATCAGCCGCAGGCTGTCGATCAGGCGGTGCGTCAGGATCCAGGCCACCTGGCGCTCGCCGGCGTCGATGCGCGCGGCGCCGCTCATGCCCGGGCGCCACCAGGCCTGTGGCGCCTGCAGCAGCTCGGCACGCAGCATGAAGTAGTTGCCCTCCTGGCCACGGGTTTGCGCCACCGGGATCACCGCCAGCACCTTCAGCGGAATCTTGTGGTCGGGCCGGCTCACCAGCACCAGCTCGCCGGTGGCGCCGGCGGCCACCAGCGCGGCGTCGCGCTCGGGCACCATCAGCGTGGCGTACAGGCCTTCCACGCGGGCCAGGCGGTACAGCTTGTCGCCCTTGCGCACCGGCGCGCCCTGCAGCTCTTTGCGTTCGCCCTCGACCACCACGCCGTCGAAGGGCGCGCGGTGCTCGGCCTGGGCCAGCAGATCGGTCAGCCGCGCCAGCCGGGCGCCGGCCTGCGCGGCGCGCGCGGTGGCCACTTCCAGGTCGGCCAGTGCGTTGGCGGCGCGGGCCCGGTCGGCCTCGGACAGGAAGCGCTTGCGCTCGGCCTGGGCATCGGTCTCCTGCTGGCGCAATTCGCGGGTGTCGAGTGACGCCAGCACCGTGCCTTCTTGCACCGTGTCGCCGGCGCTGAGGCGGGCCTCGTCGATGCGGCCGTCGAACTGCGCGCTGATGATGCGGGTGCTGTCGGTGGCCAGCTGGCCGTTGGCGCTGACGCGGTAATCCCAATGCGCAATGAGCGCGTACAGCAGCAGCAAGGCGATCAGCGCGGCGCTGGTCTTCAGCCCCAGGTGGCTGGGGCCCAGCAGCGCGCGGGCGCGTTCACGCAGCGCATCGCCCAGGCGCAGCGGCCAGGCGCGGTCTTGCTGGTGCAGGGTCTCCAGCCAGGGCAGCAGCGGCGCCATGGTCTGCTGCAGTTGCTCGCGCAGCGCCGCGTCGGGCGGGCGTGCCGCGTCGAAGGCCAGCAGCAGCACCGCGCGTGGAGCCGCGTCACCGCGGCGCAGCGGCAGCGACAGCAGGTGCACCGGCCCCAGCGAGGCCTGCAGCAGATCGTGCGCCGGGGTGGGCAGCGGGTTGACCACGCCCGCGGCGGGCGGCGCCAGGGCCACGCCGCCTTCGGCATCCAGCGCTTCGTCGAGCGCGTCGTCGGTCAGCGCCAGCGGGGTGCTGAAGCGGTCGAACTTGTCGCGGTGGCTGATGGCCACGGTGTGCACGCGGTCGCTGCTGCCGTGGCGCCAGCCCAGCACCACCTGCACCGCCTCGCAGTGCGCGGCCAGGCCGTTGACCAGCGCCAGCGTGGCAGGCCCGAAGCGCGCTTGCGCCACCACCTCGGCGCTGACGGCGGCCAGCAAGGGCGCCGCGGCGCTGGCGCCGGTGTTGGTCGATGCCGTTGGTACCGGCGCGGTGAATGCCGGCTCGACAGGGGCTTGCGCCGCGGGTGCAGCGGCCGGCCCGGCATCGGCATGCGCCGTGCCACCCTCGGCCGGCGCTGGCATGTCGGCCACCAGCTGCGCACGCAGCAGCAGCTCGTTGAGCTGCGGCCGCTCGTGATCGGGGATGGCCAGCAGCAGCCAGCCGCCATCAACCCGCTCCAGCCTCACGGCGGCCCACCACAGTGCCACACCGCTGGCCGTGCGCCCCGGGCAGCTGGCGAAGCCCTGCTGCGTGGCACGCGCGATCAGCGGTTGCAGCTCACCGGCCCAGGCCGCCTGCAGCAGGCTGTGATCGGGCGTCGAAGCGCCCAGGCAACGCCAGTCGGTTGCGGTCGGGTTGTTCGCGGCCGCCGTGGCCGCCGGTGTCACCACCAGCACCCAGGCCGACTGTGCCCGGCACAGCCGCTGCACGCCGGCGGCCACCTGGGCCCAGTGGTCGGCGCCGTGCGGGGCTTCACGCAGTGCATGCAGCGCCTCGATCAGCGCGCGGGCACTGCCAGCGCCGGGCAGGGCACGGCCGTCGGCCGCCGCCACCACCGGGCGCCCCTGCGGGCTGCCGCTGGTCATGCAAAAGCTCCCGGGGCAAAGGCGGTCAGCGTGCGGCACCGTGGGCCGACGCGCCTCATTTGGCGGCCCCCGTGGCAATGCTGATCAGGCCCTTGATGCCCGGCGGAATGCGGCCGCCCGGGTTGGCAAAACGCACCCGCAGCGCAGTGAGGCCGCTGGACGCGTCGACCGCCGGCGAGATGAAGCTCACCTGGCCTTGCACCGGCGCCAGCCCCAGTGCCGGCTCGAAGCCGACCTGCAGCGCCGCGCCTGGCGCCAGGCTGCGGGCGGCGGCGGCCGGCACGTTGACGCGCAGGTGCAGCTCGGCGGCGTCGACCAGCTCCACCAGCGCGTCGCCCGGCCGGGCCCATTCGCCCACGTCGATGGCCACCTTGGTGACCACGCCGGCCACCGGCGCCAGCAGCCGGCGTTGCTGGCGCTCGAGTTCGGCAGACTGGTGCTCGAAACGCTCGCGCTTCTTCTGCACCGCCAGCTGCGCCAGCCGGCCGCGCGTGGCCACCCAGTCGAGTTCGGCGCGGGCGGCGTCTTCGCGGCTGATGGCGCCCTTGGTGCCGACCAGCTTGCGCGCATCCTCGGCCAGCGGCTGCACGATCTTCAGCCGCTCTTCGGTGGCGCGGGTCTCGGACAGGTCGTCGAGCACCACCTTGCGGCGCTGTTCCTCGGCGCTCTGGATGCGATCGTCCAGCAGCAGCAGCGGTGCCTGGGCCGCCACCCGCATGCCCGGTTGCACGGCCACACGCGCCACCACGCCGGGCACCGCCACGCTCAAGGTGAGCTGGTGGCGCGCATGCACGAGGCCGGTGTAGTCGGCCGCCAGTGCGGTGCCGCCCAGGGCCAGGCCGCAGCCCAGCAGGATCAGGTCTTGGGTCAAACTTTTGATGCGCCGTGCCACGCTAGTCCTCGATCCGAACGTCATAGGCCGACAGCAGGCTGCCGTCCACCAGCTGCAAGGCCACCTGCGCCAGCGCCAGCCGGGCATCGATGTCGGCCACCCGCAGCTGGGCTTCGAGCAAATCCGACTGGCGGCGCAGCACGCGGTTCAGCGGCGCCGTGCCCACCGCAAACTGCGTCTCGTCGGCTTGCAGCAAACCCTGGCGGGCCGCGCGGTCCTGGTGCAGCTGGCGCTGCTCGTCGTGCAGCGCGGCCAGCTGCATCACGCGGTTGAGCAGGTCGTTGGCCAGCGATTGGCGCACGCTGTGGATTTCCAGATCGGCCTGCTCGCGGCGCAGGGCCTGCGCACGTTGCTGCGCCGACGCACGCTTGTCGCCGCCGAACGGCATTTCCAGCGACAGGCCGATGCTCCAGTCGGGGTTGCGCCCCTGCAGGGCCTTGCTGGCCGCGTCGAGCGGGCCGTAGGTCAGGCTGTTGTTGCTGTAGCTGGCCTGCACGTCCAGCGCCGGCCGGTTGCGGTCGATCGCCAGCGCCAGGCGCAGGTCGGCCTGGGCGCGGCGCAGCTGGGCGATGCGCAGCGCAGGCCAGGCCGCCAGCGCCGTCGGCAGGCGTTCACTGGCCAAGGTGGTGGCGGGGCGGTCCAGTGGCGGCAGCGCCAGGGCCGCGCCCGGCGGCGCCAGGCGCCAGGCCTGGTCGTCGGGTGGCAGATCCAGCAGCTGGCGCACGCGGGTCTGGGCATCGGCCAGGGCCTGGGCGCCACGCGCCAGTTCGGCCTCGCGGGTGGCCAGTGCGGCGTCGGCCTCGTCCAGCGCCGCCGGCGGCAGGCGGCCGCCGCCGATGCGCACGCGCACGTCGTCGCGCAGCGCCTGGGCATTGGCCTGGGCCTGCATCCGCAGGGCTTGCGAGGCCTGTGCGCGTTCGAGCTGCCAGTAGGCCGACAGCGCATCGCTGCCCACGCGCAGCACCTGCTGGCGGAACTGCCAGCGGCCCACGTCGCGCTCGGCGTCGGCCACACGCAGATCGGTTTCGGTCACGTCGCGGCCCAGGCCGCGCAGCAGCGGCTGGCGCAGCGTCAGCACCAGCGCGCCGGCGCTCTCGGAGTCACTGAGCGAGAACGGCGCCGATCCGATGATGTTGCTGCGGCGCTGCGCGCTGCGCAGCGCCACGCTGGCTTCGGCACCGGTGGGCGCACGCAGGCGCACGCCCAGCTCGCCGCTGCGGCCCATTTCCTCGAGCTGGGTGATGCCACCCAGCGCGGCGGTCAGCCGCTCTTCGACCGTGCGCTGGCGGCTGCGGCCGTCGCGGCGCAGGCTGGCATAGAAGATCGGGTCGTACAGGCCGGTCTCGGCCGCCAGGCCTTCATCGGCGATGCGCGCCTGCAGCCGGGCATACAGCACGTCGGCGTTCTGCAGCAGCGCCAGCTGCAGCAGGGTGCGCGCATCCAGCGCCGTCGGGCGCACACGGGCGCCGGGCGAGTAAGGGGCCTCCACCCGGGGGACCAAGGTGATGGCGGGCGGCCCCGGCGTGAACTCTTGCGCCTGGGCAGTGCCGCACAGGGCCAGCGCCAGCCCGGCCGCTGCGCCCGCCATGGCACCCGTCATGACACCCACCGCGGCACCCAGCCTGCCCGGCGGGCGCCACCGCGCCGGCACAGTGGCCGCGCGCAAGAGCCTGGCGTGTCGGTCGTCGACCTCAGGCGGCACCTGCAGCGCCGGTGCCACTGCGCTTTTCCTTCAGGCTCATCAGCCGCTCGATCTGCGCCAGCGAGATCAGCTGGGCGTAGATGGCCGGCAGGTAGCGCTTGGCGCGCAGCTCTAGGAAGCGCTCGTTCGACAGGCCGTTCAGCCGCTCTTCGTTGACCACCCAGCAGCCGGCGATGTTCTTCACGCGGTCGTTCTCGCGCACCCGCATGTTCAGCGGGGTGAGCATGTTCAGCTCGGTCATGGCCTTGGCAAACTCGTGCGTCAGCACGTCCATCTGCTGCAACTCGGCCAGGTAGCGCTTGACGTTCTCGATCACCTGGGTGGGCTCGCCCTTCTCGTCGAACATGGCGCTGCCTTCGGTGTCACTGACCAGGTCGCTGCCTTCGTCGACGCAGATCGTGAACTGGCCCTCGGTGCCGGTGCCAGCCAGCGCAAACGGGTAGCGGCGGATGATCGCCGGCACGTACGACGCCTCCCACTTGCCGTTGGCCCCGACGAACAGGTTTTCGCCGGCGTCCAGCCCCAGCAGGGCCACCGGGCGGAAGGCGTCCTTCTCCTTGTCCTCGACGAAGACGATCGGGTATACCGCCGCGGCACGCGCGAACTCGTGCATCGTGACGTAGGCAATGTGGAACTTGGCTGCGAACTCGAAGCCGGTGATCTCGCGGATCTTCTTGCCGGCATGGCGATCACGGTTGACGGGGACGACTTTCTCGAACATGGACATCCTTCAAGGTGAAACAGAGGCAGATCGGGTGCGCATCGGGCGCAGCAGGCTGCATCCTAATTGCATGGATGTGTCAATCGGCTAGGGGTTAAAAGGTTTCTGGCTTGTTGCAGATTTGGCGGTCATTTGGCATAAGCTTGATCTGTGTGTGCTGTCGTACCGACTTCTGTAAAGCTTTGTGACCGTTCGGTCAGGGCATGGCGTTGGTCCCCGGAAATCACTGCGCTGGTTCCATGCGCGCGCTGACGTCGCCGCGCCGACGACCCAATCCGGTGCGCGATGCGTACCGTCTTGAGCCGCTCGAGCCTCGGGTGCTGCTGTCGGCCGATCCGGTGCTGGGGGCGGCCCAGGCGCTGCTGATTCCCGCCGCCGACCATGACCAGGCGTTGCTCGCCGCCTACGATTTCGACCATCCCGATGCGCTGTTAGGCCCTGCGCCCCCCCCCGATTCAGGGGGCATGACGCCGTCGCTGATGTTCAGCCTCGAGCAAGGCGCGGCCAAGGTGCCCGCTGCCTCGGCATCGCAGGTGTTCGCGGTGGACGCAACGGCGTTCGATGTCTCGGAGGTCGGCCACCGCAGCGGCTTCCTCGACGGCACGCTCACCGTGGCGGCCAATCAGACGCTGGGCGGCAGCGGCACGGTACCGGGGTCGCTGATCAACCTGGGCCTGCTCAGCCCGGGCTACTCACCCGGCTTCATCGACGTGGCGGGCAACTTCGATCAAGGTGCGGCCGGCGAGCTGCTGATCGAGCTGGCCGGCCTGGCCGCCGGCACCGAGTTCGACCAGGTGCGCGCCACCGGCGCCGCGATCCTCGACGGCCGCTTGAGAGTGGCCCTGCTGGACGGTTATGTGCCGGCCGACGGCGACGAGTTCCTGATCCTGCGCTACGACACCGACAACACCGGTGGCGAGACCCTGAGCCAGCACTTTGCCCAAGGTGTGGGCCTGGTGCAGGCCGTCGCCGGCAACGACGTGTACTTCACCGTCTCGCACGACGTGGCCGCCAAGGGCCTCAAGCTCACGGCCCATGTGCTCGATGACTCGACCGCCTTCGTCGTCGACCTGCTGGGCTCGGCGGCGCAGGCGGTGGGCGCCGGTGCGGCGGCCGATGCCTTGCGCGACCAGGTGGGCGAGTGGTTCAACATCGACCATTTCGGCGTCAACCTCGGCTACACCTTCAGCGGCGACCTGAATCTGGGCCAGGGCCTGAGCCTGGCGGGCACGCTGTCGGTGGCCTACAGCGCCGGCGTGTCGCTGGTCGATCCGCTGGGCGCCACCCAGCCGTTCGACGTGTGGAAGGTCGGCATCGAGAACGGCACCGGTTACCTGGGGCTGGACAAGGCCGATGCCGGCCAGCCGGGCCTGTCGGTCACCGATGTGGATGCCGGGGTGCTGCTTATCGATGCCGCCACGCCGGGCACCGACCTCGGCTGGCTGCTGGCCCGGGGCACGGCGGCCGCGGCCAACGTCAGCATCAATGCCAGCGTATCGCTCAATGCCTCATCGCTGGCGGTCGACTTCAGCCTGGGCCTCGGCACGCTGGGCGGCTTGGCCAATGACAGCGGCCTGGACCTGTCGGCGCAGGCGCAGACGGTCACCGCGGGCGCCACGCCGTTCACGTTCAATGGCGATGGCACGCTGGGCGAATTTGCCGCCTTCAGCGGCACCGCCACCGTCACCGCCGGGCCGTTTGCGCTGACCGGCACGGTGGGCGTGGCGGTGTCGGCGGGCAGCCTGGTGATGGCCGGCACCGGCATCAGTGGCGGGCTGGTCACGCCGGGGCTGTCGGTGGGGGTCAGCGGTGCCGCCTTCGGCCTGCTGGTGACACCTGCCAACACCTTTGCACTGGAAGCCAGCGGCGGCGTCTCGTTCACCGGCGGCAGTTTTGCCAGCGTCAGTGCCACCAACGCCACCGTCCAGTTCAACAACACCGGTGTGTTGCAGAACGGCACGCTGGTGGCCGGTGCCGTGCAGCACCAGTTCAACAGCCTTGCGGCCTCCACCGCCGCCGCGGTCAGCATCACCGGGCTGCAGGCACTGGTGGCCGACACCTTCGCGCTGAGCGGCAATTTCGCCTTCGAGCGTGACGCCACCAGCGGCGGCATCGAGGTGCTGGCCAGTGGCGCCGGCGTGTCGCTGGTGGCGGGCGGCCTGCGCGCAGGCGTGACCGGGGCCCAACTGGCGGTGGTCTTCAACGCCACCAGCGGCGCCATCGATCTGCTGGAAGCCAGCAGCAACACCATCAGCGTGCAACTGGGCAACGACATGCAGGTGTCGGCGGCCTCGGCGGCCGTGCGCTGGAACGCCACCGTCGATCCGCAAAGCGCCCGGGTGCTCGAGGTCGCGGGCGAGAGCTACACCTTTGGCGCCGATCTGGCGGCCGGCTTGCAGCAGGTGTCGCTGACCGGTGCCACGGTACGGCTGGCCGATTTCTTCTCGGCCACCGGCAACTTCGCCTTCCGCCGCGACAGCGCCACGGTCTTGCTGGCGGCCGACAATGCCAGCACGGCGGGCGTCGACGAGTCGGTCGTTGGCGTGCTGGTCGACCGGCTGACCCTGGGCGCCAGTGGCCTGGACGTGAACGTCGGCATCGCCGGCGGCCCGGGCCTGCTGATGACCGGCGGCCAGTTCGCCCTGGCGATGATGACGGCGCGCAGCGATGTGGCGCGCACCTGGACCAGCCTTCAAGCCAGCGCCACCGGTGTCTCGCTGGTGAACGTGCCTGACATCGAAGTGCGCGGCAGCAACTTGTCGGTGACCGTCAACCGTGCGGGTCTGGCGGCCGACAGCGTGGTCGACTATGCACCCACGCGCACCGTGTTGGCGGTGCCGCTGGGTGGCAGCGAGACGCTGACCCTGAACATAGCCGGCAGCAGCGGACCGTTGCTGCGCGCCAGCGGCAACCTCACGATCAACGCCTTCGGGCTGGTCGAGATCAGCGGCGGGTTTGCCGTCGAGAAGAGTCAACGCGCGGTGACGCTGGCCAACGGCAGCAGCGCGGACGTCGATCTGCTGACGATCGGCGCGGACAACGTCAGCGCATTCATCGGCGTGCGCGGGGCTGACGAGAACGTCATCACCGACGACTTCGGCATCGTGCTCAGTGGCGTGGACGCCGGACTGGCGCTGATGACGCAGCAGCCCGCCGCCGGTCAGACGGTGGGCAGCGGT
>Ga0155495_1060_pt2 | contig 12159 bp, 11 predicted proteins | sample RifCSPhighO2_12_FD_107153 | JGI IMG/M metagenome (GOLD analysis project Ga0155495, IMG submission 107153) | Burkholderiales bacterium RIFCSPHIGHO2_12_FULL_69_20
GCTCGGGCGTTGGCTTGCGCGGTCATGCGAGGCTCCAAATTTGTAACAACGGCATTGTGCAGGGCCCGTTTCGGGGCAAATGCCCCGATCTGACCGTCTGTTACAACTCTTTCGGCGCACCAGGCCCGGGCCGTGAAGTCAACCACGGACGGCCTCGGTGCGCTGTAGACGTTGGGCCTTGCCGGCCTGATCGCCCGGGTTGCCGGGCGCCTCTCCTGTCTTGAAGGACCACCATGCATTCCGTTCGCTTCGCCCGCTTGACCCAACGCTGGGCCTTGGTGCCGGCCGTGCTGCTGGCCAGCGTTGTCCAGGCAGCGCCGTCGATGGCCGTACTGCAATCGCAGCCGCAGAACGTGGTCAGCCTCAGCGCCGAGGCCAGCCGCGAGGTGCCGCAAGACCTGCTGTCGATCACGCTGGCGGTCACCCGCGAAGGCAGCGAGGCTGCTGCCGTGCAGAGCCAGCTGCGCCAGACGCTGGATGCGGCCCTGACCGAAGCGCGCAAGGCGGTGCGGCCGGGCCTGCTGGAGCTGCGCACCGGTGCCTTCTCGCTCTACCCGCGCTATTCGGCCAAGCCGGCGGGCGGCAATGCCATCAACGGCTGGCAGGGTCGGGCCGAATTGGTGATCGAGGGCAGCGACACGGCGGCCATCAGCCAGTTGGCGGGCCGCCTGACCGGGCTGACCGTGGCGCGGGTGGGCTTCAGCCTGTCGCGCGAGGCGCGCGAGAAGGTCGAGGCCGAGGTGGCCGCTGCGGCCATCGGCCGCTTCAAGGCGCGCGCCGAGTCGTACGCGCAGCAGTTCGGCTTCGGCAGCTACAGCCTGCGCGAGGTGGCGGTGGGCGGGGCCGAGTCGGGTGGTTTGCAGCAGCCGATGTACCGTGCCACTGCGATGAGCGCCCGCGCTGGCGAGGAGGCCCAGCCGGTCGAGCCGGGCAAGACCACGGTGAGCGTCACCGTGAACGGCAGCATCCAGCTCTCGCCACGCTGAATGCGCCGAGGGTGGCCTACTGCGCCACCCAGCCGCCGTCCACGTTCCAGGCCACGCCGCGGATGTTGTCGGCCGCGGGCGAGCACAGGAACACCGCCAGCGCGCCCAGTTGCTCGGGCGTGGTGAACTGCAGCGAGGGCTGCTTCTCGGCCAGCAACTGGCGCTTGGCCTCGTCCTGCGACACACCGGCCTGGGCGGCACGCGCATCCACCTGCTTCTGCACCAGCGGGGTCAGCACCCAGCCCGGGCAGATGGCGTTGTGGGTGACGCCGCTGGTGGCGCATTCGAGTGCGGCACCCTTGGTGAAGCCCACCAACCCGTGCTTGGCCGCCACGTAGGCCGACTTCTGCGCCGAGGCCACCAGCCCGTGCACCGAGGCGATGTTCAGCACGCGGCCCCAGTTGCGGGCCTTCATGCCCGGCAGCGCGGCGCGGGTGCTGTGGAAGGCGCTGCTGAGGTTGATGGCGATGATCGCGTCCCAGCGGTCGACCGGGAAGTCTTCCACGTTGGCCACGTGCTGGATGCCGGCGTTGTTGACCAGGATGTCGACCGCGCCGAACTCGGCCTCGCAAGCGCGCACCATGGCCTCGATCTCGACGGGCTTGCTCATGTCGGCGCCGTGGAAGCCGACGCGCCCGCCCAGCCGGGCCACCTCGGCCTTGGCACCGGCCACGTCGCCGAAGCCGTTGAGCATCACGTTGGCGCCGGCCTTGGCCAGGGCCACGGCCAGGCCCAGGCCGATGCCGCTGGTGGAGCCGGTGACCAGCGCGGTTTTTCCTTTGAGCATTCAGAAATCTCCTTGAGGGAACGCCGTTGCAGCGCAGTTGCAGGTTGAGTTGCTGCGATGATTGTCCGCGAGGAGACCCGCCGCATGACCGATACCCCACAAGCCAACACCACGACACCGCGCCTGCGCCAGGTGCAATGCGCCGATGCGCGCGGCCTGCACCGCATGGCCTACTGGGAATGGGGCGATGCCGCCAACCCCAAGGTGCTGGTGTGCGTGCATGGCCTGTCGCGCCAGGGGCGCGACTTCGACACCCTGGCCCGGGCGCTGTGCGGCGAATACCGCGTGGTCTGCCCCGACGTGGTGGGCCGCGGCCACAGCGACTGGCTGGCCGACCCCATGGGCTACGGCATTCCCGCCTACGTGGCCGACATGGTCACACTGCTGGCCCGGCTGGACGCTCAGACCGTGCATTGGGTCGGCACCTCGATGGGCGGGCTGATCGGCCTGAGCCTGGCCTCGCTGCCCGGCACGCCGGTGAGCCGGCTGGTGCTCAACGACGTCGGTCCGGTGATCGAATGGGCCTCGCTGCAGCGCATCGGCAGCTACCTGGGTCAACCGGTTCACTGGGCCAGTGAAGACGCAGCGGCTGATGCGCTGTGGGCCATCAGCCAGGGCTTCGGGCCGCACACGCGCGAGCAGTGGCTGGCGCTGACCCGGCCGCAGCTGCGCCCCGATGGCGCTGGCTTCAAGCCGCACTACGACCCGGCGATCGCCGTGCCCTTCCGGCTGATCACGCCCGACTTGGCCCGGGCCGGCGAGGCTGCGCTGTGGGCCGCCTACGACCGCGTGGCCTGCCCCACGCTGCTGATCCGGGGCGCCGACTCCGACCTGCTGTCAGCCACCACCGCGCAGGCCATGACCGAACGCGGCCCGCGTGCGCGGCTGCTGCAGCTGGCCGGTGTCGGCCATGCGCCCACGCTGGTGCAGGCCGACCAGGTGCAGGCGGTGCGGGAGTTTCTGCGCCAGCCATGAAGACCGTGCCCCCGGCGCAACGCAGCGACGCCGCGCCCATCGTGCTGCTGGCCGACAGCGACCGGTCCGACGGCCCGGCGCCCGAAGCTGGGCAGGCCCCGCGCCCCGGCGGCGAGACCGCTGGCCACCACGCTGCCGGCGACGCGCTGCAGCGGGCGCGGGTCTTCGCCGAGCCGCTGCTCACCGGCCAGGCACTGGACACCGGCGAGGAGGCGATGGCCCATGCCGACGGCGTGTCGGCCATCCTGCAGGCCATCGGCGCCGGGCCAGCCATGCGCGCGGCGGCCTACCTGGTCTACGCGGGCGACTTTCTGCAGCGGCCCGAGGAGGTGGTGGCCAAGGCCTTCGGCGAGAGCTACGCCAGCCTGGTGGTGCACACGCGCAAGCTGGTGCAGATCCAGCGCGCGGCGCGCGAGGCGCAGGTCGAGGCCGAGCAGCGCGCCCAGCAGACCGAGCGGGTGCGCAAGATGCTACTGGCCTTCTCGCGCGACCTGCGGGTGGTGTTGCTGCGGCTGGCCTCGCGGCTGCAGACGCTGCGCTGGTACGCCGCCACCCGCCAGCCCTGCCCGGTGCTGCTGGCGCAGGAGAGCCAGCAGGTGTTTGCGCCGCTGGCCAACCGGCTGGGCATCTGGCAGATCAAGTGGGAGATGGAGGACCTGGCCTTCCGCTTCCTGCGGCCCGACGACTACCAGCGCCTGGCACGCGCGCTGGCCGAAACCCGGGTGCAGCGCGAGGCCGGCGCCGAGGCCACCCGGCTGCAACTGCAGGCCGAACTGGCCGCCGCCGGCATCAGCGCCGAGGTGCAGGGCCGGCCCAAGCACCTCTACAGCATCTGGAAGAAGATGCAGGGCAAGGGCCTGGCGCTGGAGCGCGTGTTCGACAAACGGGCCATGCGCGTGATCGTGGCCGATGTACCGGCCTGTTATGCAGCGCTGTCGCGGGTGCATGAATGCCACCCGCCGGTGCCCGGCGAATACGACGACTACATCGCCAGGCCCAAGCCCAACGGCTACCAGAGCCTGCACACCGTGGTGATGTTCGGCGCCACGGGCGGCGACGTGCGGCCGGTGGAAGTGCAGATCCGCACCGCCGCGATGCACGAGCATGCCGAGCACGGCGTGGCCGCGCACTGGGCCTACAAGGAGGCCGGCGCCAAGGGTTATGCCGGCGTCATCGCTGCCGGCGAGTTCGAGGAGCGGGTGGCCGAGGCGCGCAAGGCGGTGCTGCGCCAGCTGCTGGCCTGGGAGCGCGATTACGCGGGCCAAGCCGGCCAGGCCGGTGATGCCCGCGCCAGCGCCGGCCCGTCCTTCGAGGACCGCATCTACGTCTTCACGCCGCAGGCCACGGTGATCGAGCTGACCGCCGGCGCCACGCCGGTCGACTTCGCCTACGCGCTGCACACCGACCTGGGCCACCGCTGCCGTGGCGCGCGGGTGGACGGCGCGATGGTGCCGCTGAACACCGCGCTGGCCAACGGCCAGACGGTGGAGGTGGTGGCAGCCAAGGAGGGCGGGCCGTCGATGGACTGGCTCAATGCCGAGCTGGGCTACCTCCGCAGCCCGCGCTCGCGTGCCAAGGTGCGCGCCTGGTTCAACGTCCAGGCGATGCAGACCACCATCGCCCGCGGCCGCGAGTTGGTGGAAAAACTGCTGCAGCGCGAAGGCCGCACCGCGATCAAGCTCGACGACCTGGCCGCGCAGCTGGGCTTCAAGGGCGCCGACGCGCTGTTCGAGGTGGTGGGCAAGGACGAGTTCTCGATGCGCAACATCGAGCTGCTGCTGCGCCCGGCCGCGCCACCGCCAGCCGAGGACGAAGGCATCCATCTCAAGCGCACCCGCGCCACCGAGGGCGGTGTGCTGGTGGTGGGGGTGGAATCGTTGCTGACCCAGCTGGCGCGCTGCTGCCGCCCGGCGCCACCCGACGCCATCGGCGGTTATGTGACGCGGGGCAAGGGCGTGGCCATCCACCGCGTGGCCTGCCCCAACTTCCGCCACATGGCTGAAACCGCGCCCGAGCGGGTGATCGCCGTGGCCTGGGGCGAGGCCCGCAGCGACAAGGAGGCGGCCTACCCGGTGGACGTGGTGGTGGAGGCCACCGACCGCGCGGGCCTGCTGCGCGACATCAGCGAGGTCTTCGCCAAGGACAAGATGAACGTCACCGGCGTTCACACCCAGTCGGTGAAGGGCCCGGGTGGCAGCACTGCCTACATGACCTTCACCGTGGAAGTGGGTGACGCCACCCGGCTGGCCGGCGTGCTGCGCGCCGTGGCCCAGGTGCCGGGCATCCGTCACGCGCGTCGCCGTTAGGATCAGCATTGCCCGTGCTATAGTCCAAAGCTTCGCAGGCGCGTAGCTCAGCTGGTTAGAGCACCACCTTGACATGGTGGGGGTCGTTGGTTCGAGTCCAATCGCGCCTACCAAATTCGGTAGGAAAATCAAGCACTTGGCGGCAACGCCAGGTGCTTTTTTCTTGTCGGTACGAAAAAAGTACGAAAAAGCAGTTGGAACAACAAGGTTTGCGGCGGGCATGTCGTCTCCGTTTAGCGCATGTGCGGACGAGCACTGATCCCGATCGCACCTTTGGCCGCGCCAGTGTTCGTATCAGGACGTCATTTAGCGCGCGAGATTCGTTCGGTTCGCCAAATCGGCTTCCGGCCCCGCGTCGGTCCACAGACGGTAGGTCATCGCCGCAGGTCCGTTTCGCCCCTGCTCGATCGGAACTCGGCTTGCCCTCGACCAGGGCAGAGGTGGCAGTCCTCTGGCCGAGCGCCTCCGGCGGCTGGACCTGCTCCCCAGCGCGAACCCATACAATGCTGTGGTGCAGCAAGCCATAAATCCCCGCCAACGCACGACCTGTCTGGTCGGTCGCGATTTGCCGCTGGGCTACTTCTGCACCGTGACGCCGCCGTAGGCGCATGACAGGGCGCCACGCCCTGACCAAGCCAGATCCACGCGCTTGCTTGCCCTGGTAACCCGGGCGGCTCCACTCCTTTTCTAGTCCGCGTGCGCCATCGCAATGGTGTCGCCGGTGCTGCATATGTCCATTTCCAATCTTCGACGGCACTGGCTGTCCAACGTCCGGGGAGATCTGCTCGCCGGTCTGGTCGTCGCGCTGGCCCTCATCCCCGAGGCCATCGCCTTCTCGATCATCGCCGGCGTTGATCCCAAGGTCGGCCTCTACGCCTCGTTCAGCATCGCGGTGATCATTGCTTTTGCCGGCGGCCGGCCGGGCATGATCTCGGCCGCCACCGGCGCCATGGCGCTGGTGATGGTTTTGCTGGTCAAGGAGCACGGCCTGCAGTACCTGCTCGCTGCCACTGTGCTGACCGGCGTGCTTCAGATCGTGGCCGGCCTGTTGCGCCTGGGCTCGCTGATGCGCTTCGTCTCGCACTCGGTGATCACCGGCTTCGTCAACGCGCTGGCGATCCTGATCTTCATGGCGCAGTTGCCCGAACTCACCAACGTGAGCTGGGTGGTCTACGCGATGACGGCTGCTGGCCTGGCCATCATCTACGGCTTCCCGTACATCACGCGCGCCGTGCCTTCGCCGCTGGTGACCATCGTCGTGCTGACCGGGGTGAGTCTGGCTCTGGGCCTGGACATCCGCACGGTCGGCGACATGGGCCAGCTTCCAGACAGCCTGCCGGTTTTCCTGCTGCCCGACGTGCCACTGAAATGGGAGACGCTGAGAGTCATCGCGCCGTACTCGGTGACGCTGGCCATCGTCGGTCTTCTGGAGTCGATGATGACCGCGTCGATCGTCGACGAGCTGACAGACACCCCCAGCAACAAGAACCGCGAGTGCATGGGTCAGGGCGTCGCCAACATCGCCACCGGTTTCATCGGCGGCATGGCCGGCTGCGCCATGATCGGCCAGAGCGTGATCAATGTGAAGTCGGGTGGCCGCGGGCGGCTGTCGACGTTGGTGGCGGGTCTGTTCCTGCTGATCCTGGTCGTCTTCCTTGGTGACTGGGTCGCGAAGATCCCGATGGCCGCGCTGGTGGCCGTGATGATGATGGTCAGCATCGGCACCTTCAGCTGGGACTCGGTGCGCAAGCTGCGCGAACACCCGCCGAGCTCGTCGATCGTGATGATCGCCACGGTGGTGGTGACGGTCTCCACGCACGACCTGGCCAAGGGCGTCTTTGTCGGCGTGCTGCTGTCGGGCATCTTCTTCGCCCACAAGGTCGGCCGCGTGCTGCGGGTGGATCGCACACTCAGCGACGACGGGCGCACGCGCACCTACGGCGTGGTGGGCCAGGTGTTCTTCGCGTCGGCCGAAACGTTGATCGGCGCCTTCGACTTCAAGGAAGTAATCGACCGCGTGGTGATCGACGTTGGCCGTGCCCACTTTTGGGACATCACGGCGGTCAGCGCGCTCGACAAGGTGGTGCTGAAGTTCAAGCGAGAGGGTGCGCAGGTCGAGGTCATCGGGCTGAACGAAGCCAGCGCGACCATGGTCGACCGCTTCGCAGTGCACGACAAGCCCGGCGCCGTCGAACAGCTGATGCACTGAAGGAGAAGAACATGAACAAGATCCTTGCCTGCATCGACACCCGCGGCAACACCGATGCCGTGATCGACTGGGCCACCTGGGCGGCGGTCCGGCTGGAGTGCCCACTGGAATTCCTGCACGTGCTGGAGCGCCACCCCGAAGTGGCCGCCGTCACCGACTTCAGTGGTGCCATCGGCGTTGATGCCCAGGAGTCGCTGCTCAAGGAGCTGAGCGGCCAGGACGAGCAGCGCAGTGTGGCCATGCGCGAGGCCGGCCGCGAACTCCTGAGCCATGCCCGCAGCCGGGCAGCAGCAGCGGGCGCGCAACACCTGGATGCGCGACTGCGCCATGGCGACTTCATCGACACGGCGATCGAGCTTCAGGGCGAGGCCGACCTGTTCGTGCTCGGCGAGCACCACCACGCCTCGGCGCAGGACCGCATTCGCAGCGAGCACCACCTCGAACGCGTCATCCGCGGCGTGTCGTCATCGGTGCTCGTGGCCACGGCCGAGACCTTTGAGGCGCCGCAGCGGGTCGTCGTGGCCTTCGACGGGAGCCCCGGCGCTCGCAAGGCGTTGGCCCGGCTCGCCCAGCACCCGCTGGTGTCAGGATTGCCGGTGCTGGTCGCGATGGTGGCGCCCGACACAACGCTGGCGCGCCAGCAGCTCAAGGAAGCACAGGACGCGCTGCAGGCGGCAGGCGTCGCCGCGGAGACCGAACTGGTCGCCGGAGAGCCGCAGCAAGTTCTACCCGAACTTGTCAAGCGCCAGGCGCCGACGCTGTTGATCATGGGCGCCTTCGGCCACTCGCGGCTGCGCCAGTTACTGGTTGGCAGCACCACGACCACGTTGCTGCGGGTCAGCGACGTGCCCGTGCTGATACTGCGCTGACTCAGCCTGCGATCCGAAGCCTGACCTCACCCGTTCGGCGGACGATTCAAGATCGCCCGCGGAATCAGTGTTCTGTCGGTCACCGCACGCACTGCGTTGTCCGCGTGGACCAGTCCCCGCGCGCGGACGGCTTGCAGAAGCTGCCCGGCGACGGTGTGCAGATAGAACCAGTCCTGCGCTTGTGTGGCGCCCAGGCCGCCGGGCTGGACCGCGGCGGCTTCTTCGTAGAAGGTGCGCAAGTCGTCGCAGGCCTGTTTCAAGGACATGGCCAGGGCCTGTCCGGGCCGGAAGTTGTCGACCACCCCATCGGCGGCAAATGCGCAGAGGAACGCTGCGACCTGGTCGGGGCCCAGCCCGGTGAGGCCCATTCCCGTACCTCCGCGACGTCGGATGCTCAGATCGTGCCAGGGGCGCAACTCGTCGATTTCGTCGAGCAGCCGGGTCGCCATGTCGGTGGCGACGATGGCGGTCGGCCGGGGACGCGCGAAGTTCACGGGACACGCCGCACCATCGGGCTGCGCCGCAGCGTCGAGGCCAGGGGCTTCGTGGGCAAAGTCCTGCAGCACAGGTCCTTCATCAGCGTCGAACAGCGCGAGCAGGGCGCGCAGCACCATGCGTTGGAATGCCGGGTCGTTGGGGGCTCCCAATGGCCTGCCCAACATGAAGGGCACCCAGAGTGCCCTGGGCGGGCCCATGGCCTCGGAATGCTCGCGCACGAGGCTGATGCTCGCGCTGGGGATGCCGCCTTCTTCCAGGTAGTGACCGACTGCGCTCACGGCGCAGGTGCAATTCGGTCAAACCGGAATCAGGATGGCGGCGTCGACCTGGTCGCGTGCCAGCAGCCCTGCCAGCTCTCTGGCCTTGGGCTCGAACTGTGTCGGGGGAAAAGGGGCGCCCATGAACGAGTAGTGGTAGTTGGCGACCGAGCCGATCGTTCCGTCCGCGGCGAGTTCCTTCAAGCGATCGAGCGGAAACACCAGGTTCGGGTCCTGCCGGAAGCCGGATCGGTCGAAGTTCACCGAGATGTGTCCCATGACCAGTGACGCGCTGGGCGTGTCGGACGGGATCACGCGGTACTCCGTGGCCGACGCGCCGCCGCCGAACGGGCGGTCGTCGCGCCGGTGCAGTCCGGCCGTGCTGACCAGCGCAACGCGGCGCTGGTTCAGCGGCGGCCCCTTCACCCAAGGGCGACCCGCCAGGCGTGGTGCCTGATCGCGCAGGTGCAGCAAATGATCGCGCTCCCATTCAGGGAGGTCCGACAGTCTGGCCATGTTCAGTCCTTTCGCGCCACCAATTCCGGCAGCATGTTCAGCCCGGTTGATGTGCAGCCCGGTTGTCCTGCCGCGGGTTCCCTACGGGGCTCCCGCCGGCCTCGCCTGAGCCGCCCGCAGGATGCTCAGCAACGGCGCATAGCCCGCATCCTGCAAGGCCCGTCCGCGTGCAGCATACAGATCCGACGAGCCCTTGACGCCATGACCTTCGAGCAGCCGGTTCATGAAATTGAAGAGGCAGACGGTGAGGATGGCGTCATGCAGGTCGCGCTCGGTCCAGCCCGCCGCGAAGATGGCCTCCACATGCCGCTGCAGCGCCTTGGTCGGCGTGAGGGTCAGGGTCTTGGCATAGGCCAGGATGGGCTTCAGCTTGGCATCGACCGGTGCGGTCTCGACATCGGCCAGCAGCGCTTCGATGAGCGACTCGTCGACGCCGTAGGCCTTCGCCGTTTCCTTGTGCACACCGTAGCAGTACTGGCAGGCGTTCAGGCCTGAGACATAGGCCGCGATCAGTTCCTTGTCCTTGGCCGTGAGCTGCGAGTCGTTGCGCAGCACGGCGCTGTGGAGTTCGATCAGGGCGCTACCTGCGGCGGGATTGAGCGTGAGGATATGCCGTACACCGGCGTCGTCGGGCAAGGAGGGAAAGAAGGGCAAGGGGGCTCCAGTCTGAGGTCATCGCAAGAGGTTGCAGCGCCCGTGGCGCTGAGGGTTCCGCCAGCCCGATCAACCACCCCCGCGCTGCGTCGCGAGGTCGAACCGGCGTTGCACTTCGCGCCGGCGCGCATCCGTCATGCCTGTGTACCGGAAGCGAACCTGCAGGCGCGGGATCTCGAGCAAGGCGATTCGTCGCGCAGGCAGGGGCTGCCATGCCAACTTCAGCGTGCCGTCATCGAAAACGCCGTTGATCACACAGGCACCCGAGTCCGTGTCGATACGCGCACCGGGGAGCGCGGCGGGCAGCGCCCTCAGCAGGTCGGCCACGGTACAGCCCATGACCTGCTCGAAGTCCTCGGGCACGATGTCCGGTGTCATCTGTGAATCATTCGGGCTGTCGGTGAAGAGGAACGTTCAGTCGACCTTGTACGCCGAGAACGCGGCGTCGACCGGCGTCGCGAACGCATGGTTGCTGTAGTTGCTGAGGGTCTTCACGGCGATGGCCAGGACGATGTAGAGAACGCCCCTTTCCTGGAAGCCTGCGTCCAGGAAGGCCTGCACGCTCGCGGCATTTGGGCGCCCTTGAGTCTTGACCATCTCGGCGGTCAGCGCGAAGAGGGCTGCCAGTCGGGCATCGGGAATCGGCTGGCCTGTGCGAATGGCCTTCAGCACATCGGCGGGCACGCCCGACTTCTTGTCCGCGATCATGCTGTGCGCTGCCGTGCAATAGGTACAGCCGTTGACCTGGCTGACGGCCAGGAACACCACCTCCTGCTCGGCCGGCTTCAGACCCGACTCCGAGCGGAACAGTGCGTAGCCGTGCAGGTAGGTGCTCAACACGGCCGGCGCGTTGACCATGTTGGCGTACATGTTGGGGATGAATCCGACCGCCTTGACAGCCTGGTCCAGGAGCGCCTTCTGGACGTCATTGGCCGAGGCAAGGTCGACGGGGTGCAAGGTGTGCAGGATGGGTGCGGCGGACATGGGTGTCGTTCCTTCGGGGGCGGGTGGGATGGTGAGCGGCAGGCATGCACCGACCGCTCGAAGGATCCTAGGGCCGCCGAGATAGACCTCTGATACCGCCCGTCCCACGTTCATGACTGAGCGTCTTGCCGTTGCGAGGATTCCATCCAGGGCACAGCGTGGCCGGAGATTGCAGTTCGGGTTCACCACTTGCCGGCGCGCCATGGCACCGCGGCCTCAGGTCATCGTTTGCGGCGTAGCCGGCGCAGCAGGACCACTGAGTCACGTCCTTCGTGAAGTTCTGCGCCGCCAGCTTCAGGCCTTCGACCATCGTCTGGAAGGGGAACAACTGATCAGCGAGGTCGCACAGGGTCATTCGGTGGGGGATGGTTGCGCCCAGCAGCAACTGGCTGTCCGGGTCGACGTCGGCAGCTCACATGTCAGAGCCCTGCGGTGCTAGCGACGCCGTCTCGGCATCACGCAAGCGGCGCTTCGTTGCCGCATAGGATCCTTGCCGATACCGCCTTCAGGCTTGCTGGCCGGCGTTTGTGCTTGCGCGACTACGCCAGCGCCAGTTCGATCTCGGCGAAGGTCCGCGCAACTGGCAGGGCGGGCAGCGGCGCGTCGAGTTGTCGCTCGACCTGGGTGTGCGATATGACGCCGCAGATTCGGGCGGGGCCTCGCGGCCCCGCCGCTTCGGCGACCAGCAGGTGCCGCATGCCGAAGGACTGCAGCACGGCGGCCACGTCACGCACGGTGGCGCGCGCAATCGCGGCCAGATCGAGCACGTCCAGCTCGGACAGCTTGCTCATCACGTCCGCAACGCTCAGATCGGTTCGCCGGACGTGACGCTCCTGCACGATCTTGATCGGCTTGTCGCCGTGCAGCATGTCCAGCGTGACGATGCCATCGACGCAGGGCGTCCGATCCATCACGAACAGCATGCGCACACCATGGTGAATCATGGCCTGCTCGGCCTGCGCCAGGCTCAGATCGGCGCTGATCGCGGCCGCTCGCACTTCGGTCAGATCGGTCATCACGGAGAGGGCTGCCGAGTCCAGTGTCACCGGTGGAGGCGGGCTGACCTGCGTCTGGGCGATGCAGGCGCCATCGGTGAACCTGAAGGTCGGCAAGGAGTG
>Ga0155495_1165_pt3 | contig 12151 bp, 14 predicted proteins | sample RifCSPhighO2_12_FD_107153 | JGI IMG/M metagenome (GOLD analysis project Ga0155495, IMG submission 107153) | Burkholderiales bacterium RIFCSPHIGHO2_12_FULL_69_20
CTCGATCATGCGGCCCGCCTCGCCGATGCAGTGCAGGCCGGTGGTGCAGGCCGTCACGATCGCCAGGTTGGGGCCGGTGAAGCCGTACTTGATCGAGATGTGGCCCGAGATCATGTTGATGATCGAGGCCGGCACGAAGAATGGCGAGATGCGCCGTGCGCCGCGTGCGGCGTACTCGATCTGCGTCTGCTCGATCAACGGCAGGCCGCCGATGCCCGAGCCCACCACGCAGCCGATGCGCTCGGCCTGTTCTTCGCTGAGCGCATCGCCGGTGGGCAGGCCGGCGTCCTGCACGGCCTGCATGGCCGCCGCCATGCCGTAGTGGATGAAGGTGTCCATGTGGCGGGCTTCTTTGCCGGGGATGTAATCCTCGATGTTGAAGCCCTTGACCTCACCGGCGAACCGGCAGGACAGGCCCGAGGCATCGAAACGGGTGACGTTGTCGATGCCCGAACGGCCAGCCACGAGATTGGCCCAGCCTTCGGCCACGGAATTGCCCACGGGGCTGATCAGCCCCAGGCCGGTGATGACGACGCGACGACGGGTCATGTCAAGCCAGCATCAGGCCTTCTGGTGCTTGACGGCGTAGTCGATCGCCAGCTGCACCGTGGTGATCTTCTCGGCTTCTTCATCGGGGATCTCGATGCCGAACTCGTCTTCGAGTGCCATCACCAGTTCCACCGTGTCCAGTGAGTCAGCACCCAAGTCGGCCACGAAGGCCTTCTCGTTGGTGACTTCAACTTCTGCCACGCCCAGTTGCTCGGCGATGATTTTCTTGACGCGTGATTCGATATCGCTCATGACTCCTCCAGGAGTAAAAAATGCACAAACAGCCCAGGATTCTACTTGCGGTGGAGCGCGCGCTCTAAATCGCGCTGCCGCCGCACCGGTCGGGCTTGCAGACCGGCACTTCGGTGCTGCGCCGCCCCGCCTTTCGGCCGGGTGGCGCAGGTGATGTCAGTTCATGTACATGCCGCCGTTGACGTGCAGCTCGGTGCCGGTGATGTAGCCCGCCAGCGGGCTGGCGAGAAAGGCCACCGCGTGGGCGATCTCCTCGGGCGTGCCCAGCCGGCCCAGCGGGATCTGGCCCAGCAGCGCGGCCTTCTGTGCCTCGGGCAGTTCGGCCGTCATGTCGGTGGCGATGAAGCCCGGCGCGATGCAGTTGACCGTGATGTTGCGGCTGCCCAGCTCACGCGCAAGGGCGCGGGTCATGCCGGCCACGCCGGCCTTGGCCGCAGCATAGTTGGCCTGGCCGGCGTTGCCGCTGGCGCCCACCACCGAGGTGATGCTGACGATGCGGCCCCAGCGCTGCTTCATCATCGTGCGCATCACCGCCCGGCTGCAGCGGAACACCGCCTTCAGGTTGGTGTCGAGCACCGCGTCCCAATCGTCGTCCTTCATGCGCATGGCCAGCGTGTCGCGCGTGATGCCGGCGTTGTTGACCAGCACGTGCAGGCCGCCGTCGGCCTTGACGATGGCGTCGATCGCCGCCTCGACACCGGCCGCGTCGTTGACGTTCAGGCACAGCCCGCGGCCGCCCAGCGGGGCCAGCGCCTCGCCGATGGCGGCGGCACCGGCCTCGGTGGTGGCGGTGCCGATGACGGTGAAACCCTGCGCGGCCAGCGCCAGCGCGATGGCGCGGCCGATGCCACGTGACGCGCCGGTCACGAGGGCGACTTGACGGCCATCGCTCATGCCAGCAACCCCTTCACCTCTTGCAGCGAGGCCGGATCGAAGATCGCGCCGCTGATCAATTCAGCGTCGATGCGCTTGACCATGCCGGCCAGCACCTTGCCCGGCCCGCACTCGATCACATGGGTGGCACCCAGCGCACGCAGCGCCTGCACCACCTCGACCCAGCGCACCGGCCCGAAGGCCTGGCGGTAAAGCGCGTCGCGGATCGACTCGGCATCGGTGGGCGTGGCCACGTCGATGTTGTTGACCACCGGGAAACGCGGCGCCGCGATCGCCACCGATGCCAGCCGTTCGCGCAGCGCGTCGGCCGCCGGCTTCATCAGCGCGCAGTGGAACGGCGCCGACACCGCCAGCGGCAGCGCGCGCTTGGCGCCCATGGCCTTGAGCAGCTCGCAGGCCTTGTCGACGCCGGGCTTGCTGCCGGAGATCACCGTCTGCTTGGGATCGTTGAAGTTGGCAGCCGCTACCACCTCGCCGCTGGCCGCGGCGGCCTGGGCGCAACCGTCGCGCACGGCCGCCGGTTCCAGGCCGAGGATCGCCGCCATCGCGCCGGCGCCCACCGGCACCGCCTGCTGCATGGCCTGGGCACGCAAGCGCACCAGCGGCAGCGCATCGGCCAGGCTCAGCGCCCCGGCGGCCACCAGCGCGCTGTACTCCCCCAGCGAATGGCCGGCCACCGCGATGGGCAACGCACCGCCCTCGGCCAGCCAGGCCCGCCAGCAGGCGATGGCCGCGGTCAGCATCACCGGCTGGGTGTTGGTGGTGAGGTCAAGCTGCTCCTTGGGGCCGCCGGCGATCAGCGCGGCGATGTCCTCGCCCAGCGCCTGCGACGCCTCTTGCAGCGTGGCGCGCACCGCCGGGTGGTCGCCCCAGGCATCGAGCATGCCCACGGCCTGGGAGCCCTGGCCGGGAAAGACGAAGGCGAACGAAGTCATCGTGAGGATCGCTCCAGACAAGGCACGTGGATCGGAGGGTTGGGCGGCGAGGTGCCTGGCTCAGTAATCGAGCAGCACCGCACCCCAGGTGAAACCGCCGCCCACGCCTTCGAGCATCAGCGTGTCGCCACGCTGGATGCGGCCCGAGCGCACGGCGACATCGAGCGCCAGCGGGATCGACGCGGCCGAGGTGTTGCCGTGCTGGTCGACGGTGACGATCACCTTGTCCATGCTCAGCTTCAGCTTGCGCGCGGTGCCGGTCATGATGCGGATGTTGGCCTGGTGCGGGATCAACCAGTCGATGTCGGCCTCGGTGCGGCCGGCCTTGGCCAGCACCGCCCGCGCGGCTGACTCGAGCACGCCCACCGCCAGCTTGAACACGGCCTGGCCGTCCATCTTCAGCAACGGGTCGCCCAGCACCTGGCCGCCCGAGACCGTGCCCGGCACGCACAGGATGCCCACATGGCGGCCATCGGCATGCAGGTCGGTGGCCAGGATGCCCGGGGTGTCGCTGGCTTCGAGCACCACGGCGCCGGCACCGTCGCCGAACAGCACGCAGGTGCCGCGGTCGTTGAAATCGAGGATGCGCGAGAACACCTCGGCGCCGATCACCAGCGCACGCCTGGCGGTGCCGGTGCGGATCAGCGCATCGGCCATCGTCAGCGCGTAGACGAAGCCCGAGCACACGGCCTGCACGTCGAAGGCCGGGCAGCCGACGATGCCCAGCTTCTGCTGCACGATGCAGGCGGTGGACGGGAACACCATGTCCGGCGTGGACGTGGCCAGGATGATCAGGTCGATGTCTTGCGGCTGGCAGCCGGCGGCTTCAATCGCGTGGCGCGCGGCGCCGACGGCCAGGTCGCTGGCGCCGGTGCCGGCATCGGCAAAGTGGCGGGCGCGGATGCCGGTGCGCTCGACGATCCAGTCATCGGAGGTCTCCACCCCGCGTTCGGCCAGTTCGGCGGCCAGGTCGGCGTTGGTGAGACGGCGCGGGGGCAGCATGCTGCCGGTGCCGGCGATGCGGGTGTACTTCGGCAAACCGGGGGACAGGGTCGAGGGGCTGGTGGTCATGCGGCTTGGGCAGGCGGCGCGGCGGCGTCGGGTTCGGCGCTGGGCGGGCCCGCGGGCGCGGCCAGCGTGTTGCGGATGCGATCGTGCACCCGGTCAAGCAGGCGGTTGCGGGCCGCATCATAAGCCCGGGCCAGGGCGCGCTCGAAGGCGAAGGCGTCCGACGCGCCATGCGCCTTGAACACCAGCCCGCGCAGGCCCAGCAGCGCACCGCCGCTGTAGCGCCGGTGGTCGACGCGGTCCTTGAAGCGGTTGAGCACCGGCAGCGCCACCAGCGCGGCCAGCCTGGTCAGCGGCGAGCGGGTGAACTCCTGCTTGATGAACTGGCTCATCATGCCGGCCAGGCCCTCGCTGGTCTTGAGCAGCACGTTGCCGACAAAGCCGTCGCACACCACCAGATCGGTGGTGCCCTTGAAGATGTCGTTGCCTTCGATGTTGCCGTAGAAGTTGATCTGGCCAGCGGCGCCCGCCGCCCGCAGCAACTCACCCGCGGCCTTGATGATCTCGCTGCCCTTGATGGCTTCTTCACCGATGTTGAGCAGGCCCACGCTGGGGTCTTCATTGCCGTCGAGCGCGCTGACCAGGGCACTGCCCATCACCGCAAACTGCAGCAGGTGCTGGGCGCTGCAATCGACGTTGGCACCCAGGTCGAGCACCTTGGTGAAGCCACCCTTCATGTTGGGCAGCAGCGCGGCGATGGCCGGACGGTCGATGCCGTCGAAGGTCTTGAGCACGTAGCGCGCCAGCGCCATCAGTGCGCCGGTATTGCCGGCCGAGACGCACACATCGGCCGAGGCCTGGCCGTCGTCACCGCGCTTGAGCTGGCTGATGGCCACACGCATCGACGAATCGCGCTTGCGGCGCAGCGCCACCTCGATGGCATCGTGCATCGCCACCACCTCGGCGGCGGTGACCAGCGTGGTGCGCGGCCAGTCGCGGGCGGCGGCCAGCGCCTCGGCCGTGCCCACCAGCACCAGATCGGCCTGCGGGTGGGCGTCGAGGAAGCTGCGGCAAGCCGGCAGGGTGACCGACGGCCCGTGGTCGCCACCCATGCAATCGACAGCAACCCGCACGCGCGACAGCGGGGGCAGGGGCGGATGCAGTTGGGAAACGGGCAAGGCAGGCGGCACGAAGGGGCGCAGCAGAGGATCAGGCCGGCAGGCGCGCCACCGGGAGGGGCGTCGCAACAGCGAAAAAACCCGGCCTCGCGCCAGGCGGGGCCGGGTTCTGGCTGTGATTCACGGACAGACTCAACCGACGCGGCGCCAGCATCACGCCGGGCGTGACGACACCGCGGACGGGCGCTGGATCAGGCGTCGGCCTTGGTCTTGAGCACCTTGCGGCCGCGGTAGAAGCCGGTGGGGCTGATGTGGTGGCGCAGGTGCACTTCGCCGGTGGTCGGCTCGATCGCCGTGCCCGGGGTCACCAGGGCGTTGTGCGAGCGGTGCATGCCGCGCTTGGAAGGCGACTTCTTGTTCTGTTGAACGGCCATGGGGATCTCCTGATCGGGCTGGTGGCACGCAGTGGGCAAGGTGCCGAACTGCGCGCCCGTCTAAACGTCTAAACGGTTGCGGTGGCGCCCCGCCTGCGTGCCCCGATCGATTCGGACCGGCCACGCCATGGGTGCCACTGGGAAAAGCCCGCGAGTATAGCACCACGCAGGCACTGCAGGTAGGCCGTCGGCCTGCTTCAGCGCTCGCCGTCGGGCTTGACCCGCTTGAGCCACTGCAGCGCGGCAAACGGGTTCGGCCGCTCGGCCTCGCCCTCGGGCAGCGGATCGGCCTCGACGGCCATCGGCAGCGGCTGCGGGCACACCGAGTGGCGCGGCACGATCGGCAGGGCCAGCAGCAGTTCGTCCTCCACCAGTTCGCGCAGATCCATCGACCGGCTGAGCGCCAGCACGTCGTCCTCGGTCTCGGCATCCAGGGCCTCGGCCTGGGCCTCGCCACGCACGAAGCGCAGTCGCCGATCCAGCACCAGCGGCAGCGCATACGGCTGCAGACAGCGCTGGCAGGTCAGCCAGACCGGCGCCTGCACCTGCAGCGCCAGCCACAACTCGGCCTCGCCACCGGTGACCGCGCGGCGCTCGCCCTGCACCGCCCAGTCCACCTCGGCCAGCGCAACATCTTGCGGCGGATTCTGGCTTTCGGCCAAGCGCGGGAGTGAGGCGCCAGGCCAACGGCCCGCAAGCTGTGCGCCATCGCCAGTGAATGCGGCCACGTCCAGCCGCAACGGATCGTGTTGCCGTTTCATCGGGTCAGTGTACGGTGCGGCGATGGGACAATCCGGCCCATGTCCATGCCCCCCATCGCAGGCCGGCCGCGCCTGGTGCTGGCCTCCACCTCGCCCTACCGGCGCGAGTTGCTGCAGCGCCTGCGAATGCCCTTCGAGGTGCATGCACCCCGCGTGGACGAGCACCCTCGCCCCGGCGAAGCGCCGGCCGATCTGGCCCGGCGGCTGGCGATGGAAAAGGCGCTGGAAGTGGCCTCCCGGCATGCCGACGCGGTGGTGATCGGCGCCGACCAGGTGGCCGATCTGGACGGCCAGCCGATCGGCAAGCCTGGCAACCATCAACGCGCGGTGGCGCAGCTGCAGGCGTTGCGCGGGCGCAGCGTGGTGTTCCACACCGCGGTGGCGGTGGTGCGGCCGGCCACCGGCTTTGCGCAGGGGCTGCTGGCGCCGGTGACGGTGCAGTTTCGGCGCTACAGCGATGCCGAGATCGACCATTACCTGCATCTCGAACAGCCCTACGACTGCGCCGGCAGCGCCAAGTGCGAGACGCTGGGCATCGCGCTGCTCGAGACCATCGCCTCCGACGACCCCACCGCGCTGGTGGGCCTGCCGCTGATCGGCACCTGCGCGCTGCTGCGCGATGCGGGCATCGATCCGCTGGCGGTGCCCGCATGAGCACGGAGCCCACCAACCCGCGCGGCAAGCTGGTGCTGGTGCCCAACGCGCTGGACCTCGGCACCGAGACCGAGGTCGACCTGCGCGAGGTGCTGCCGCAGGCGGTGATCGAACGCGCCGCCACGCTGGGCCATTGGGTGGCCGAAAACGCCAAGACCACGCGGGCGCTGCTCAAGCGGGTGCATGCCTTGGTGCCGCTGGCGCTGCCGCTGCAGCAGATCCAGATCACCGAGCTGCCGCGCCCGCCCAAGGGCAGTGCCGCGGGCAAGGGCGGCGCGGCCGCACCCGATCTGAAGCCGCTGCTGGCCGCGGCCCTGGCAGGGCACGACATCGGCCTGCTGTCCGAAGCTGGCCTGCCCGCGGTGGCCGACCCGGGCGCCGCGCTGGTGCAGGCCGCCCATGCCTTGGGCATCGTGGTGGTGCCGATGGCGGGGCCCAGCTCGCTGCTGCTGGCGTTGGCCGCCAGCGGGCTGAACGGCCAGAGTTTCGCCTTCGTCGGCTACCTGCCGGTGGAGCCGGCCGCGCGCGCGGCACGCCTGCGCGAGCTGGAGACCGTGTCGCGCCGGCTGGGCCAGACCCAGATCGCCATCGAAACGCCCTACCGCAACGATGCGCTGCTGGCCGCGCTGGTGCAGCACCTGCAGCCCACCACGCAACTGGCGGTGGCCTGCGGCCTGACCTTGCCCGGCGAGCGCTGCGAAAGCCGCTGCGTGCAGGCCTGGCGGTCGTCGCCCGGCGCCCCGCTGGGTGGGCGCCTGCCGGCGGTGTTCAGCTGGCTGGCGGGCTGATCAGCGCGCAATCTGCAGGGCCGATCGACCCCGCAGCGCCAAGGCTCAGGTGTTGCCGCCGCCCAGCAGTGACGCCACCTTGCGCTTGCTGCGGATGTTGGGCGACAGGCCACGCACCGGCGCCGATGGCATGCTCGCCTTCTGCTCCCAGGCCGGCTTGTCGGTGGCCTCGGCCGGCGCCTCGTAGGGTTTGTCGAACAACGGATCAGAGGGTGGTGCACTGCGGCGCGGACGCTCGGTCTCACGGGCAAAGCGTTCGGGTTCACGGCTGAAGCGCTCGACATCGCGCGGCGGGCGATCCACCTCACCGCCTTCGCGAGCCTCGCGCGGCGCCCTCTCGGGACGCTCGTCGTCGCCCTCGCGGGCGCGGTACGGGGCACGCCGCGGCCGGTCATCGACCAGTTCGAAGGGCTCGATCTCGATCTTCTTCTTGATCAGCCGCTCGATGTCGCCCACCAGGCGCACGTCGTCGCGGTCGACCAGCGTGACGGCCAGCCCGGAGGCGCCGGCACGGCCGGTGCGGCCGATGCGGTGCACATAGTCTTCGGCGTTGAACGGCACGTCGAAGTTGAACACCGCGGGCAGGTCGGCGATGTCGAGGCCACGTGCGGCCACATCGGTGGCCACCAGCAATTCAACCTCGCCGCGCTTGAAGGCCTCCAGCGATTTCAGCCGCTCGTCCTGGCTCTTGTCACCGTGCAGCGCGGCGGTTTTCAGACCCTCACGCTCGAACGAACGGGCCAGCCGCGCCGCGCCCAGCTTGGAATTGACGAAGACGAGGGCCTGGGTCAGCTCACGCGTCTTGATCAACTGGCGCACCACCGCACGTTTGTCGTCCTCGGCCACGCTGTAGAAGCGCTGCTCGACGTTGGTGGCGGTGGCGTTGGCGCGCGCCACTTCCACCGTGATCGGATCCTGCAGGTAACTTTGAGCCAGCTTGCGAATCTCGGGCGAGAAGGTGGCCGAGAACAGCAGCGTCTGTCGGTTGCCCTTGGGCAGGTAGCTCAGGATGCGCTGCAGATCGGGCAGAAAACCGATGTCGAGCATGCGGTCGGCTTCGTCGAGCACCACGTACTCAACCTGGTTGAGCACGCAGTTCTTGGCCTCGATGTGGTCGAGCAGCCGGCCCGGCGTGGCGATCAGCACCTCGACGCCTTTTTTCAGCTCGGCCGTCTGCGGCTTCATGTCGATGCCGCCGAAGACCACCATCGAGCGCAACTGGGTGTGCTTGGCGTAGGTCTTGACGTTGTTGGCCACCTGGTCGGCCAGCTCGCGCGTGGGCGTGAGCACCAGGGCACGCACCGGATGGCGTGCCGGCGACATCGATGCCGTCTCGTGCTTCATCATCTTCTGCAGCAGCGGGATCGAGAACGCAGCCGTCTTGCCGGTGCCGGTCTGTGCCGCGCCCATCACGTCGCGCCCAGCCAGCACCAGCGGAATCGCCTTGGCCTGGATCGGCGTCATTGCGGTGTAGCCCGAATCGGCCACCGCGCGCAGCAGCTTGGCGTCGAGTGGCAGGGTGTCAAAGCGCTGCGGTGACGCGTCGGCGGCGGCTTGTTCGGGGGACAAGGCGGTGTTGTCGGCGGCGGGGTCGGCGGCGTTGTCGGCGGTGGGGGTGTGGTCGGTCATTAGCCCGCTATTATCCGCGACCTGCCGATTTTGGGGGTTGCGGGCTCAGCGCGCCTCATTTCGGGCGATCGGCCATCGGCGCGGGCTCCCTAGAATCGCGCGACCCTCAACCCTTCTTCGAGCTCGCCGGCGGCGCTTTGCGCCGCCCGGACGCGCAGCCCGCCTTCCATCCATGCGAATGATTCTGTTGGGTCCCAACGGCCAGGTGGGTTGGGAACTGCGCCGCGCCCTGGCCCCGCTGGGCGAGCTGATCGCGCTGCCGCGCGATGCCGGTGGCGACTTGGCATCTCCCGACGCCCTGGCGGCTGCGCTGCACGCGCTGCGGCCTGACGTGGTGGTCAATGCCGGCGCCTACACCGCCGTCGACAAGGCCGAGTCGGATGCCGACGCGGCCCGAACGATCAACGCACTGGCACCCGGCGCCGTCGCAAGAGTGATGGCGGATCGGGGCGGCTGGCTGGTGCACTTCAGCACCGACTACGTGTTCGACGGCAGCGGCGATCAAGCGCGTGACGAAGCGGCCCCCACCGGCCCGCTCAGCGTCTATGGCCGCACCAAGCTGGAGGGTGAAGCGCTGATCGCCGCCAGCGGCTGCCGGCACCTGATCCTGCGGACCAGCTGGGTGCATGCCGCGCGCGGCGGCAACTTCGCCCGCACCATGCTGCGGCTGGCCGGCGAGCGTGAGCGCCTCACCGTGATCGCCGACCAGTTTGGCGCGCCCACCGGCGCCGATCTGCTGGCCGACATCACCGCCCATGCGCTGCGCCGTGCGGTGCAGGACGACGGCGTCAGCGGCCTGTACCACGCGGTGGCCGCCGGCGAGGTGAACTGGTGCGACTACGCCCGCCACGTGCTGGGCTGGGCCCGGCAGCATGGCGTGGCGCTGAAGGCCGGCCCCGACGACGTGACCGCCATCCCCACCAGCGCCTATCCGACGCCGGCCACCCGCCCGCTGAATTCACGTCTGGACACCGGCAAGCTGCGCCGCACCTTCGGCCTGCACCTGCCCGACTGGCGGGTGGGCGTCGACCGCATGCTGGCCGAAGCCCTCAACCTGCCCTGAAACGGCCCGCCCCCGATGAAATTCATCCCGACCCGACTGCCCGATGTGGTGGTGATCGAGCCCGCCGTGTTCAGCGACGAGCGCGGCTGGTTCATGGAGAGCTTCAGCCAGAAGCGCTTTGCCGGCGGCCTGGCCGCGTTGGGCCTGCCCCCGGCCCGGCCCTTCGTGCAGGACAACGAGTCGATGTCGGCCCGCGGCGTGCTGCGCGGCCTGCACTACCAGCTGCCGCCGCACCCGCAGGGCAAGTTGGTGCGGGTGGTGCAAGGGGCGGTGCTGGACGTGGCGGTGGACATCCGCCGCGGCTCGGCCAGCTTCGGCCAGTGGGCGGCCGTGGAGCTCAGCGCCGACAACCGCCGCCAGCTGTGGATCCCCGAGGGCTTTGCCCACGGCTTTGTCGCGCTGCAGGACGACACCCGGTTTCTCTACAAGACCACCGACTTCTACGCCAAGGATTGCGAACGCGCGATCCGCTGGGACGACCCCGCGATCGGTATCACCTGGCCCGAGGGGCTGCAGCCACGGCTGGCGAGCAAGGATGCCGCCGCCCCTTCGCTGGCCGATGCCGAGGTCTTCTGACCCGCGCACCTGTCGGCCCGACCGCCAACTGAATCGACACCCCACATGACCCAAGCCCCGCGCTACACCGCCCTGCAAGAACAACTGCGCCAACAGCCGCGCACCTGGCTGATCACCGGCGTGGCCGGCTTCATCGGCAGCCACCTGCTCGAAACCCTGCTCGGCCTGGGCCAACGGGTGGTGGGCCTGGACAACTTCGCCACCGGCCACCGGCATAACCTGGACGAGGTGCAGGCGCTGGTGGGCGACGAAGCCTGGAGGCGCTTCAGGTTCATCGAAGGCGACATCCGCCACCTGGCCGACTGCCAGGCAGCCTGCGACGGTGTCGAGCTGGTGTTGCACCAGGCCGCGTTGGGATCGGTGCCACGCTCGATCGCCGACCCGATCACCACCAACGCGGCCAACGTCACCGGCTTTCTCAACCTGCTGGTGGCCGCGCGCGATGCAGGCGCCAAGCGCTTCGTCTATGCCGCCAGCAGCAGCACCTATGGCGACCACCCAGGCCTGCCCAAGGTGGAAGACACCATCGGCAAACCGCTGTCGCCCTACGCGGTGACCAAGTACGTCAACGAGCTGTACGCCGACGTGTTCGCCCGCACCTACGGCCTGCAGAGCATCGGCCTGCGCTACTTCAATGTCTTCGGCCCACGGCAGGATCCGAACGGCGCCTACGCGGCGGTGATCCCACGCTGGGCCGCGGCGATGCTGGCGGGCGAACCCTGCCACATCAACGGCGACGGCCAGACCAGCCGCGACTTCTGCTACGTGGCCAACGCGGTGCAGGCCAACCTGCTGGCGGCCACGGCGCAAGATGATGCGGCGGTGAACCAGATCTACAACGTCGCCGTCGGCGACCAGACTGACCTGAACGGGCTGCATGCGCTGCTGGCGCAGGCGCTGCAGGCGCAGCGCCCTGGCCTGACGGTGGCATCGCCCGAGCACCGGGACTTCCGCGCAGGCGATGTGCGGCATTCACGCGCTGATGTGGGCAAGGCGCAGCGGCTGCTGAGTTACGACCCGAGCCACGACCTGCGCAGCGGGCTGGCGACAGCCGCGGGCTGGTACGTCGGGCGCGCGGCCGGGCGATAGGCCGGGCTCGACGCAAGTCAGCGCTTGGTGATCATCCAGCGCGGCGACTTGAAGCGCACGATGCGCCAGTACAAGCTGGTGTAGACCACCCCGAACAGCACGATGAAGCTGGCCAACAAGGTGGTGCTGTCCCAAAACAGCATCGCCGGCACCACGGCCGTCATGCTGAGCATCCACAAGTAGGGCGATGTCAGCGAGTTGCGCCGTGCATGCGAGCGCTTCGACTGCTTGCCGATCGCCCAGCGCATGATGCGGCGGTAGATCAATGAGTGCAGGTGGATGCCATCGGGCATGCCGGCAGGCTGGCCGCGCAGCATCACCCGGCGGTAGATCGAGAACAGCGTCTCGAACACCGGATAGATGCACACCAGCAACGGAAACATCGGCGACACCGTGGGGTT
>Ga0155495_1036_pt1 | contig 11985 bp, 9 predicted proteins | sample RifCSPhighO2_12_FD_107153 | JGI IMG/M metagenome (GOLD analysis project Ga0155495, IMG submission 107153) | Burkholderiales bacterium RIFCSPHIGHO2_12_FULL_69_20
GCTGTTCACGGGTGAGTTGTTTGCTCATGGAAGCTCCTTGGGGTGTGAGAGGAAGTGAGGCCGCCAAAGCGTGCGGCGTTGCATCAAGGGTAACGGTGGAATCGGATTCAGTGAAGACTTATGTCTTATAGAAGACCAAACTTCAAATCCAATTAAAACAATGACTTGGCGCTTGTTTTTCATGATGCGAAACCATATTCGATCACATGGAATTGCTTGCTGCGCCGCAGCATTATTGCATTTCACATGGCGAAAGCGGGTTTTCCCGATGTGAAAGCGACCCGGCGGCACCCGGGTGCCGCTCGTCGACCGAGCAAAGGTCGGGCCCGACGAATGGCGCCGCGCCGAGGCGGGCAGCGGACGGCCCGGAAACAGCATCAGAAGTGACGGTTCATCGGCAGATACCCCAAGCCGGCGGCGGCCGATGATCCCTGCAATGAAGACGATCGCGTCCCCCATGGCACCGCATCCGCTGCCCGGCGAGGCCGTTCGGTGCCGCCGGGATAGCTGCCGCCGCGATCGTGCCTGCCCGATGCACGCCACCGACCCCACTCCCTGCCCCAAGCCAGTGCGCCCTGCCCGCCGCCCAGCACCATGCGCCTGAAGGTCGTTGCCGACAGCTTTCTCGCGCTGATGCTGGTGGCGCTGGCCGTCAACCTGGCCCTGCTGCTGGTGGTGCGCCAGGCCGGCGACACCACCGCACGGGCGGTGGCGCGCCGCGACGCCGCCCATGCCCAGGTGGACCAGCTGGTGCACGAGACCGACTTGCTGTCGCACCTGGTGCAGAGCTACACCACCACCGGGCGGGTGGGCTACCTGGAGATCTACTACGACATCCTGGCCGTGCGCCAGGGCGACAAGCCCGCCCCCGTCACCGACGATCCGGCCACCTACTGGCGCGAGGTGGTGGCCGGGCGCCGCATCGCGGCACTGCCGGCCCAGGGCGACCGCCGCACCCTGATCGACCGCCTGCGCACGCAGGCCTTCAGCCCGGCCGAGCTGGACGCCGCCCGGGCCGCACTGGCCGCCACCGAGCCGATGCAGGCCATCGAGAAGGTGGCCTTCGCCGCCACCCAGGGGCTGTACGACCGGCGCACGCAGCGCTTCGTGTCGGACGGCGCACCCGACATGGCGCTGGCCATCGAGCTGGTCCATGCGCCGGCCTACGAGGCACACCGCGCTGACCTGCTGGACGCGGTGCAACGCCTGGCCAGCACCGTCGAAGCCCGCACATCGCAGGAGTTGGACGCCGCGCGCACCCGCCTGCAGCAGGCCATCATCGCCACGCTGCTGGTCAACGCGCTGCTGCTGCCGTTGTTCCTGAAAGCGGCCCAGGTCATCCATCGGCGTGTGCTGCAACCGATCCGTCGCCTCGAAGCGATGGCCGCACGCTTTGCGTCCGGCAACTTCAGCCGCAGCGCCGAGGCCCGGGGGCCGGGTGAGCAGCGCCAGGTCGAGGAACTGCAGACCCTGGCCGAGACGCTGGCCAGCATGGCCGCCGCGATCGAGGACGATCTGCGCCAGCGCGACCAGGCGCAGCAGGAACTGCAGGATGCGCGCGACCAGGCCCAGGCCGCTGCCCAGGCCAAGGGCATGTTCCTGGCCAACATGAGCCACGAGATCCGCACGCCGATGAACGCCATCATGGGCATGACCCAGCTGGCGCTGCGCACCGAGCTGACGCACCAGCAGCGCGACTACCTGAAGAAGGCGCTGGGCGCCTCGGACCACCTGCTGGCGCTGATCAACGACGTGCTCGATTTCTCCAAGATCGAGGCCGGCGGCATGGCGCTGGAGGATGAACCCTTCGAGCTGGAGGCGGTGCTGTCGCAGGCCATCAACCTGGTGCGCCAGCGTGCCCAGGACAAGGAGCTGGAGCTGCTGTGCGATGTGGTCGATCCGTCGTTGCTGGCCAACAACGGCCGCCTGCGCGGCGACGCGATGCGCCTGGCCCAGGTGCTGACCAACCTGCTGGGCAACGCGGTGAAGTTCACCCCGGCCGGGCAAGTGGTGCTCAGCGTCGACACCGAGACACTGCCCGCAGACATCGACAGCGGCGCCGACGCTGGCGCCGATGGCCGCGTGGGCCTGGTGATCGCCGTGCGCGACACCGGCATCGGCATGACCACCGAGCAATGCGACAGCCTGTTCCGCGAGTTTGCCCAGGCCGATGTGTCCACCACGCGCCGCTTCGGCGGCACCGGGCTGGGGCTGGCCATCAGCAAGCGGCTGGTCGAGCTGATGGGCGGGCGCATCGTCGTCACCAGCAGCCCGGGCCGGGGTTCGCAGTTCACGCTGCACCTGCCGCTGCACATCCAGCCGGCACCGACGGTGGCTGCCGCGCCGCTGGGGGCGCCCGCCCTGCGGGTGCTGGTGGTGGATGACCAGCGCGACACCCGGGTCACCGTGCAGGCCCTGCTGCAGCGCCTGGGCGTCGGCAGCCAGGGCCGCATCGCCGGCGCCGGCAGCGGCGCCGATGCACTGGACATGCTGATCGCCGCGCGCGAAAACGGCCTGCCCTTCGACCTGCTGCTGCTCGACTGGGTGCTGCCCGACCTGGACGGCGCCGAAGCCATGCGCCGCGCCCAGGCCCTGCAGCCCGGCCTGCGTGTGGCGGTGATGACGGCCTACGGCTCGCCCCAGGTGCATGCCACCGCGCGTGGGCTGGGCGCCATCGACCTGCTCGACAAACCGGTGCTGCCCGACGACCTGCGCCGGCTGTTCCGCGCCGCTCCCGCCGAGCCCGCGGCGCCCGAGGCCGCCATCCGCCTGGACGGCCTGCGTGTGCTGCTGGTCGAGGACAACGCGCTCAACCGCGAGCTGGCACTCGAACTGCTGCACGGCCGCGGTGCCCGCGTGCGCACCGCCGACCATGGCCTGGAAGCCCTGGCCCGCCTGCAGGCCGACGGTGCCGACGCCTACGACGTGGTGCTGATGGACCTGCAGATGCCGGTGATGGACGGCTACGAGGCGGTGCGCCAGTTGCGCGAACAGCCCGCCTTCGACACCCTGCCCATCCTGGCCATGACCGCCAACGCCATGGCCGGCGAGCGTGAGCGCTGCCTGGCCGCGGGCATGCAGGGCCACATCGCCAAGCCGCTGGATTCGGCCGCGCTGTTCCGTCAGTTGAGCGCCTACTGCCACGCACCGGCGGCGGCCCAGGCCGTGGCCGCACCGGCGGCGGTCGGCCTGCCCGCAGTGGCCGGCCTGGACACCGCCCTGCTGCTGGCCCATTGTGACGGCAACCTGCCGCTGGCGCGTCGCCTGCTGAGCGGCTTTGCGCAGGACCACGCCGACGGCGTGGCCGGCTGGGCCGACTGGATCACCGCGCCCGATTGGCCGTTGCTGACCCGCGCCGCCCACACGCTGCGTGGCCTGGCCGGCACGCTGGGCGCCGCCGCGCTGCAGGCCGAAGCCGAGCGGCTGGAAACCCTGGCCAAGGCCGAGGATGCCGATGCCGCGCCGGCCCAGCTGGCACGCGTGGACCATCAGCTGGCCGAACTGCTCAACGCGCTGGAGCCGCTGCGCGGTCAGCTGGCCATGCCGCCGCTGCAGGCCTCGGCGGCCGGGTTGCGTGAGCACCGCACGGCGCCGGCCCCCTCGGCCGCGCTGCCCGACCTGGCCTACCTGGCGCAACTGCTGCAAGACAGCGACAGCCAGGCCATGGCCTGGTGGCAGAACCACGAGCCCGCGCTGCAGGCGCATCTGCCACCGGCGGCGCTGCGGCGCATCGGCGCGGCGATGGCGCGCTTCGACTTCGACGCCGCGCTGCAGGCCCTGGAGCGGCTGCAGACCGGCGAAGTCTCGCGGCCCGCGGAGTTGCAGCCCGACGGCCCGGTCAACACGAGAACGCCGGCATGAACTTCGAATCGCCCCTGCTGCTGCAACCCGAGCGTGCGGCATCCATCCAGCCGCTCGACGCCCCCACACCGCCGGCGCGGCTGCTGGTGGTCGACGACACGCCCGCCAACCTCAGCCTGCTGACCAACCTGCTCGACCACACCTACCGGGTGCAGCTGGCCACCTCGGGGGTCAAGGCGCTGGACATCGCGCAGCGCAACCCGCCCGACCTGATCGTGCTCGACGTGATGATGCCGGAGATGGACGGCTACGAGGTCTGCCGCCGGCTCAAGGTCGACGCGCGCACGCGCCATGTGCCGGTGCTGTTTCTCACCGCGCTGTCGCGGCCCGAGGACGAGAGCCGCGGCTTCGAGGTGGGTGGCGCCGACTTCATCCACAAGCCCTTCAACCCGGCCACCGTGCTGGCCCGCGTGGCCACGCAGTTGCAGGTCAAGGCCTGGCAGGACGCGCTGGCCGACCGCAACCGCTGGCTGCAGCAGGCGCTGCAGGCGCGCTTGGTCGAGGTGGACCGGCTGCGCGACGCCACCTTCCACGTGATGGTGTCGTTCGCCGAGTTCCGTGACGAGGCCACCGGCAACCATGTGCGCCGCACGCAGGAATACGTGCGCACGCTCGCCACCTGGCTCAGCCTGCAACCCGGCATGGGCGCGGCGCTGGATGCCGAGCAGATCGACCTGCTGGCCAAGTCGGCGCCGCTGCACGACATCGGCAAGGTGGCCATTCCCGACGGCATCCTGCTCAAGCCCGGCCGGTTGACGGCCGAGGAATTCACCGTGATGAAGACCCATGCCCTGCGCGGCTGGGACCTGCTGCGCCGCGCGGCCGAGCGCATGGGCGACGAGGACAGCCTGTTCCTGCAGTACGCCATGCAGATCGCCCGCCACCACCACGAGCGCTGGGACGGCAACGGCTATCCCGACGGCCTGGCCGGCGAGGCGATCCCGCTGTCGGCGCGGCTGATGGCGGTGGCCGACGTCTACGACGCGCTGATCAGCCGGCGGCCCTACAAGGAGCCGATGGACCACACCGTGGCGCTGAACCACATCCGCGCCGGCGCCGGCCAGCACTTCGACCCGGCCGTGGTGCGGGCGCTGGAGGCCACCGTCGCGCAGATCGACGACATCGCCCGGCGCTGGCACGACTGACCCGCCACACCGCGCCCATTCGAACCACCGCTCACGCAGGCCCCGCCGCCATGAAAGCCACCATGAAACCTCACCGCCTCCTCGGCCTGCTGGCCTGGGCCGCCGCGGCCGCCCTCGGCACGCCGGCCACCGCGCAAGACCTGTCGTGGTCGGGCTTCGGCACGCTGGGTTATGCCCAGTCCAACCGCGACCACACCTACCAGCGCTACATCGACCACAGCGGCGGCCTCGAGCGCGACACGGTGTTCGGCGTGCAGGCCGACTGGCGGCTCGGCCCGCAGTGGTCGGCCACGCTGCAGCTCAAGGCCGCGCCCTCGCTCAAGAGCGACAGCCGCTGGGACGTGGTGCCGGCCTGGGCCTTCGTCGCCTGGCGACCGACCAACGACTGGCTGCTGCGCGTCGGCCGGGTGCGTGCGCCGCTGTACCTGTACTCCGAATCGATGGACGTGGGCCAGACACACGACATGGCGCGCCTGCCCACCGAGCTGTACTCGGTGGCGCCCACCACCGACATCGATGGCGCCTATGTCACCCGCTCCTGGGCACTGGGCGAAACCGGTGACCGTGAGTTGAGCCTGGATGCCTACCATGGCGCCGCCAACACCACCGCCCGCTTCTGGACGCGCGACGGGTTGCCTCCGGTGGAACCCGCCGGCGCGCAGTTCAAGGACGTGCATGTTGAACTGACCGGCCTGGCACTGACCCTGCGCCAGCCCGACCTGGTGCTGCGCACCAGCGTGCACCAAGCCCGCACCCGGCAGCGCAACGGCCAGGCGCTGCCGGTCCGCTTTCCGTTCGTGCCGGTGGGCCCGGGCATCGGCTACTACCAGGTCAGCAACAGCCTGCCAGGGCCGGGCGTGCCAACGGTGGGCACGATCGGCAACACCATCTTCTCGCTGGGCGGCGAGGCGACGCTGGGCGGTGGCTGGCGGGTGGCGGGCGAATTCGTGCGCAACCAGCAGCACGACACCGAACTGGCCTCCGACACCAAGGCGCGCTACATCGCGGTGTTTCGCCAGATGGGCAAGTTCACGCCCTACCTCAGCGTGGCGCGCCTGGATTCCCCCGCGCGCTCGTTCGACTGGTACCAGCGCCTGACCAACCCCAGCCTGCCCGGCTTCATCCCCGGCGCGGCCCAGCTCAATGCCGCGCAGCGCATGGCGGGCGAATCGATCTGGCTGGCCGACCAGCACTCGGTGGCGGTGGGCAGCTCGTACGCGCTGTCGCCGTCGATGAAGCTCAAGGGCGAGTGGATGCGCAGCCGCATCGGCCAGATGTCGAGGCTGGTGGACACACCACCCGGCAGCGCCACGGTGAGCCAGCAGTCGATCGACGTGTGGTCGATCAACCTGAACTTCGCGTTCTGAGGGGGCCGCCATGAAGACCCCCAACAAGTTCCACTTCCGCATGGCTCGCCTGGTGCTGCTGGGCGCCCCGAGGCCGGCCAAAGCCGGCCGCCCCCCGCGGGGGACAAGCCAAGTGGCAAAGCCACATTGGCTTGCGAGCTGGCTGGTGGCCATCGTCTGGCTGGCGCTGCTGGCCACCGCGGTGCAGGCCGCCGAGCCGGTGCCGGTGCCGGTGCTGATCGCCCACCCCGGCGTGCCCAAGGTCGATGCCGCCACCGTCGCGCGGCTCTACACCGGCCGCGCGATCGAGCTGGCCGGCCAGCCGGTGATCGTGGCCAACGCCGCGCCGGGCAGCGCGCTGCGCCAGCGCTTTCTGGCGGTCTACCTGCGGCAGGACGAAGACAAGTACCGCGCCTACTGGACCGTGCGTCGCCACATTGGCAAGGGCGTGCCGCCACCCGACCTGCCGACCGCCGCCGCCACCATCGCATGGGTGCTGGCCACGCCCGGCGCGATCGGTTGTATCGATGCCACCGACCTGCGCTCCGGGTTGAACGTGGTGGCGCGGCCGTAGCGCAGCGCCAGGCTTCAGGCATGCTGGCGGGGCGCCGGTCAACCGACCGGCGTCCCACTTCGCTTCAGCCTCGTTTCAGCCGCGCATCACCCACCATGTCCAGCTTCGCCTTCCTGTCCCAGCACAGCTTTCTCAAATGCCCGCCGCTGGCGGCCGGGCACCGCTTCGGTGTGGCCGGCCTGGCCTGGGACGGTGCGGTCACCCACCGGCCCGGCGCCCGCTTCGGCCCACGCGCCATCCGCCAGGCCAGCCACATGCTGTGCGACGGCACGCACCCATTCTTCGACCTCGACCTGGCCGGCGTGCTGGGTGATGCCGGCGATCTGCCGCTGCCCAATACCAGCCTGGCGGCGATGCGCGCCGCGCTCGAACCCCAGGCCGCGGCCTTGCTGGCCGGGCACCACATGGCCTGGCTGGGGGGCGATCACTCGGTCACGCTGAGCCTGCTGCGGGCCTACCGACAGCAGCTGGGGCAGCCGCTGGCGGTGATCCATTTCGACGCCCACTGCGACACCTGGCAAGACCACTTCGGCGAGCCCAGCGGCCATGGCACCTGGGTCTATGAGGCGCTGGCCGAAGGCCTGGTGATGCCCGAGTGCTTCACCCAGATCGGCATCCGCTCGTCGGGCGTTCGTGCGGCGCGTGAGTATGTGCAAGACCAGGGCGGCCAGATCTTCACTGCGCGCGATCTGCGCGGGCTCGAATCACCCGCCCAGCTGGCCCCGGTGCTGCAGGCAATCACCCAGCGCCTGCAGGCGCATGACCAGCCGCCGCTCTACCTCAGCCTGGACATCGATTGCCTGGACCCGGCCTTTGCCCCCGGCACCGGCACACCCGAGCCCGGCGGCCTCAGCAGCAACCAGGTGCTGAGCCTGCTGGAAGCGATGGCGCCGCTGCCCTTCGTCGGCATGGATTGCGTGGAAGTGGCACCGCCCTTCGACCATGCCGAACTCACCAGCCACGCGGCTGCCACCTTCGTCTGGACCTACCTCGCGGGGCAACGCCAACGCCTCGGTGCTTGATCGGCGGGCGCTTGATCTTGCGCAATGGTGCGGGAAGCGGGCGGCGTCCAATCGATGCATCCCAAGACCTGAATTGGAGCTGAATCCATGACCGCCAAAGCCCCAGCCAGTGGCGCCGCCCATGCCGCAGTACGTGCACGCAGCCCGCGTCCACAAAGGCCCCAGGCCCCCGCACTGCCGCCGATGGAAGCGCTGGACCGCACCCACCACCAGATGCTGCAGGTGTTGGCCGATCTGACGACGCTGGTCGACCACCTGGAAAGCCAGGGCGTCGACCCGGCTGCCCGCACCCGCGCCCAGGCCATCTGCCGTTTTTTTGACGACACCGCCCGCCAGCACCATGCCGACGAAGAGACGCTGGTCTTCCCGGCGCTGGTGCGCAAGGGCGACAAAGCGTTGATCCAGCATGTGCTGCGGCTGCAGCAGGACCATGGCTGGCTCGAAGAGGACTGGCTCGAACTTGAGCCCCAGTTGCAGGCCGTGGCCCAGGGCTACAGCTGGTATGAGCTGGACGGCCTGCGCGCCGGCGTGGGTGTGTTTGCCGCGCTGTACCAGGAACACATCGCGCTGGAAGAATCGATGATCTACCCGGCCGCCCGCGCGCAGATGGCCGCCGAAGCGGTCAGCCACGACCAGCGTGTGGCGGCTGCCGTGCAAGGCAGCGACGGCAACGCCGCCTGAGTTTCTGCGCCCGGCCCGCGGCCAACCGCGCGGGGCAGCGCCGGGCCGGGGCTACACCGGCAGTGCCGTCGTCTTCTTCACGGTGCGCAGCACCAGCATCGAGTTCGACCGCTCCACGCCGGGCAGCCGCATCAGCACCTGGGTGTGAAAGCGCTCCAGGTCCTCGGCGTCGCGGTAGCTGAAGCGGATCAGGTAATCGTTGCTGCCGGCCACGTAGAAGCAGTCGAGGATCTCGGGCTCGTCGCGTACCGCCTGCTCGAAGCCCTTCAGCACACCGTCGTTCATCGTCTGCAGGTTGATGATCGAAAAGCAGGTGCCGTGCTGGCCCAGCGCCTTGGCATTGAGCAAGGCCACGTACTGGCCGATCACGCCCGACTCTTCCAGCTGCTTGACCCGCCGCAGACAGGCCGATGGCGACAAGTGCACCCGCTCGGCCAACTGCACGTTCGACAGCCGGCCGTCGAGTTGCAACTCGGCCAGGATCTGGCGATCGATCGCATCGAGTTGCGGCTTCGGGCTGATGGTTCGCATTTTCTGCGGTCACGAGTGGTTTGATTCGAATTCTATGGCGCCACCGCCCAGCAGCCCGCGCCATTGCGCAAGCACATTGCGCGCGAGCCTGTCTAGACTGCATCTTGTTGCGCGCTCACACTACGCGCTGCGCACGGACACCTGTTCCGTCACCCTGCCCCATCCACCCGTCCCACCACCCCGCCAGGAGCCCGACGATGAGCACCACCGACCTCGCCGCACCCGAAGACACCGCCACGCCGGCCGCGGCTGCCAATCCGCTGGCCGCCTTCGTGCAGGCCCCGCGCGAGGTGCCGCTCGACGCCTACTGGATGCCCTTCACCGCGAACCGCCAGTTCAAGAAGAACCCTCGCCTGTTCGTCAAATCAGCCGGCATGCACTACTGGACCGACGACGGCCGCCAGATCCTCGACGGCGTGGCCGGCCTGTGGTGCGTGAATGCCGGGCACAACCGGCCGAAGATCGTCAAGGCGATCCAGGACCAGGCTGCCGAGATGGACTACGCGCCGCCGTTCCAGATGGCGCATCCCAAGGCCTTCGAGTTGGCCGACAAGGTGGCCAAGCTCACGCCGGCCGGGCTGAACAAGGTGTTCTTCACCAACTCGGGCTCCGAGTCGGTCGAGACCGCGCTGAAGATGGCGCTGGCCTACCACAAGGTGCGCGGCGAAGGCACCCGCACCCGGCTGATCGGCCGCGAGCGCGGTTACCACGGCGTCAACTTCGGCGGCATCTCGGTGGGCGGCATGGTGGGCAACCGCAAGCAGTTCGGCGCGATGGTGCATGGCGTCGACCACATCGGCCACACCCACGACCCCAAGCGCAACGCCTTCAGCGTGGGCCAGCCCGAGCATGGCGCCGAACTGGCCGACGACCTGGAACGCCTGGTCGGGCTGCACGACGCCAGCACCATCGCCGCGGTGATCGTCGAGCCGGTGGCCGGCTCCACCGGCGTGCTGGTGCCGCCCAAGGGCTACCTGAACCGGCTGCGCGAGATCTGCGACAAGCACGGCATCCTGCTGATCTTCGACGAGGTGATCACCGGCTTCGGCCGCACCGGCAACCCGTTTGCGTCGCAGACCTTCGGTGTCACGCCCGACATGATCGTGATGGCCAAGGGCCTGAGCAACGGTTGCGTGCCGATGGGCGCGGTGGCTGTCAAGCAGAGCATCCACGACGCCTTCATGAACGGGCCCGAGCACCTGATCGAGTTCTTCCACGGCTACACCTACTCCAGCCATCCGCTGGCCTGCGCCGCGGCGCTGGGCACGCTGGCCACCTATGAAGACGAAGGCCTGCTGACCCGTGCCGCCGACCTGCAGGACTACTTTGCCCAGGCCGTGCACTCGCTGCGTGGCGAGCCCAACGTGATCGACATCCGCAACATCGGCCTGGTGGGTGGCATCGAGCTGTCGTCGATCCCAGGCAGCCCGGCCAAACGCGCCTTCGACATCTTCCTCGACTGCTACGAGCGCGGCGTGCTGATCCGCACCACCGGCGACACGCTGGCGCTGTCGCCGCCGCTGATCATCGAGCGCGGCCAGATCGACCAGTTGGTCGACACCGTGCGCGGGTCCATTCGCCGCCACGCCTGACCACCCGCCACCGGCCCGAAACCCCCGTCAAGGACACTGCCTAGCGCAACGGTTTATGCACTTTCTCAGCGTCGATCAAGACCTCACGCGCCACTCGTACTACGCCGACACGGTCGTACGGGAGGCGCGTTATCCGGCGCTGACGGAAGATGCCGATTGCGACGTGGCGATCGTCGGCGGGGGGTTGGCGGGGCTGTCGGCGGCCCTCGAATTGGCCGACCGGGGCTTCTCGGTGCGCGTGCTCGAAGCCCGCGAAATCGGCTTCGGCGCCAGTGGTCGCAACGGCGGGCAGGCCATCCACGGCCTGGCCTGCGATCAGGCTGAAATCGAAGCCCAGCTGGGGCTCGCCGATGCCCGGCGCGTGTTTCACATGTCGATCGAGGCGCTGTCGCTGATCCGCTGGCGCATCGCCCGCTTCGGCATCGCTTGCGACTGGCGCGACGGCTACCTCGGCGTGGCCACCAGCGCCGCCAAGGCGCGTGCGCTGCTGGCCGGCGCCGACCATCTGGAACAGGCCTACGGTTACCCGATGGAGCGCATCGCGCGCGCCAACCTGCCGGGGTGGATCAGCAGCCCGCGTTACCACGCCGCGGTGCACGACCCCCGATCCGGCCACCTGCACCCGCTGAAGTACACGCTGGGGCTGGCGCGTGCGGCCGCCGGCCTGGGCGTGGTGATCCACGAGGGCACGGCGGTCACCTCGCTCACGCCCAGCGAGCGGCCGGTGCTGCACACGCCCCACGGCCGCATCACCGCGCGCCAGGTGCTGCTGGCCGGCAACGTGTACCTGCAGGGGATCGCGCCGTCGCTGCAGGCGCGCATCATGCCGGTGGGCACCTACATCGTGGCCACCGAGCCGGTGGGCGAGCCGATGGCGCGCCAGCTGATCCCCTGCAACGCCGCGGTGTGCGACAACAACTTCGTGCTCGACTACTTCCGCTTCGGCGCCGACACGTCCCTGCTGTACGGCGGGCGCGTCAGCTACAGCACCGCCACGCCGGCCAACCTGGCCGACAGCATGCGCCGGCGGCTGGCAGCAACCTTTCCGCCGCTGGCCAAGGCCAGGATCAGCCACGCCTGGGGTGGCTTCGTCGACATCTCGATGAACCGCGCGCCCGACTTCGGCCGGCTGCGTGAGTCACCGCAGGTCTACTATTTGCAAGGCTTTTCGGGCCACGGGCTGGCGCTCACCGGCCTGGCCGGCCGCGTGGTGGCCGAGGCCATGGCCGGCGA
>Ga0155495_1011_pt1 | contig 11802 bp, 11 predicted proteins | sample RifCSPhighO2_12_FD_107153 | JGI IMG/M metagenome (GOLD analysis project Ga0155495, IMG submission 107153) | Burkholderiales bacterium RIFCSPHIGHO2_12_FULL_69_20
ACCGGCGCCAGCCTCAGCGCCACCGGCGGCTTCCTCGACCAGGGCCGCATCACCGTGGTCGACTTCCAGTGGCCCGCCACCACCGCGGTGGGCCTGGCCTGGCAGGCCACCCCCGCGCTGCTGCTGGCGGCCGACGTCAAGCGCCTGGACTGGGCCAGCGTGATGAAGGACTTCAAGCTGCGCTACGACAGCGCCGGCACCAGCATGCCCGGCGTCAGTGGCTCGGTGAGCTTCGCGCTGCCGCAGAACTGGAAGGCCCAGACCGTCACCAGCCTGGGCCTGGCCTACGCCGTCAACAGCGCCCTCACGCTGCGCGGCGGCATCAACCTGGCCGACAACCCGATCCCCGACGCCACGGTGAACCCGCTGTTCCCGGCCACGGAGAAGACCCACTACACCGCCGGCATTGGCTACCGCTTCTCGCCGGCCAGCGAGTTCAACGGCTCGCTGACGGTGGCGCCCACCAGCAGCGTCACCAACGGGCAGGGCATCGTCATCACCCACAAGCAGCTGAACCTGCAGCTGATGTACACGCACCGCTTCTGATCGCAGCGGGCCGGCGCCGCCCGCCTGGCGCCGGCTCGTGCCAGGTCGACGCGGGGGCCGTAGTAGACTCCGCCCCTTTTTGATCGGGGGGCGGGTCTCGGTATGGCGCCAGGATTGCAGCGCACGAGTTTCAACAGTTCGGGGCTCGTTCGCTTGCTGGCAGACATGACCGTGGCCGATGGCGCTGTGGCCGTTGGCGCGCCCTCGAACCAGACCCTGGCCGAGCGATTGGGCCTGTGGCTGGATTGGACCGATGCGATCACCCTCTCGGCGGCGCTCAACGGCGTGCCGTCGGCGGCCGGGGCAGTTGCTGAATCCGGCACGCCAGCGTCGGCCGAGGCCATCGCCAACGAGTGCGCGCGCACTCGCGCCGGCCTGGCCAAGGCGATTGCCGCCGAGGGCTTGTTCGCGGTGGGCAAGACTGGCCCGTTGCACAGCGCGACCGATTTTCCGACCTGTCGCCGTGCCTACCTGGCGCATCAGCGCGCGATGACGACGCGGCTCGGTGCCCTGAGGGCCCAGGTGCGCGCGGCGCTGGCCAAGGCCTCCCCGAGCCTGCAGCGGCTGGCCGCCCTGGACGCGGCGATGGACGATGCCCTGGCGGCGCGTGAAGGCCATCTGCTGGCCAAGGTGCCCGGGTTGCTGGAAAGGCACTTCGTGCGCTTGCGCCAGGCGCAGCCCGAGGGTTCGGCCGACGGTGTGGCCGAGTTTCTGGAACACATGCAAGCAGTGCTGTTGGCTGAATTGGCGCTTCGGTTGCAGCCGATCGAGGCCATGGTGGACGTGTTGATGAGCGCCAAGGGCGATGAGGCGGCAAGGCGGTCATGAACAGGGTGCTCGGCGGGGTTGTCTTTGGCTTGGGTCTGGCCGCGATCGCCTGGGTGGGATGGGGCTATGCCGGCTCGCATCCACTGGCGTTGTCGATGACCGCGCTGATCGGCACGGTCTACCTGATGGGCGCGCTGGAACTGCGCCGCTTCCACCAGGCCACGTCCAACCTGGCTGCAGCGCTGGCGGCCCTTCCGGCGCCGCTGCCGACGCTGGCCGACTGGCTGCGGACCGTGCCCGCGCCGTTGCAGAACCCGGTGCGCCTGCGCATCGACGGTGAACGGATCGGGCTGCCCGGGCCGGCCATGACACCTTATCTGGTGGGCCTGCTCGTGCTGCTGGGCATGCTGGGCACCTTTCTGGGCATGGTGGTCACGCTCAACGGCGCGGTGATGGCGCTGGAAAGCACCACCGACCTGCCGACCATCCGCGCGGCGCTGGCCGCTCCGGTGCGGGGTTTGGGGCTGGCGTTCGGCACCTCGGTGGCGGGGGTGGCCGCGTCGGCCATGCTGGGCCTGCTGTCGGCCCTGTGCCGCCGCGAGCGCCTGGTAGCGACGCAGATGCTGGACACCCGCATCGCCACCGACTTTCACCACTTTTCGCGCACCCACCAGCGCCAGGCCATGCTCGAGACGCTGCAGGCGCAGGCGCAGGCCATGCCCGTGGTGGTCGATCGCCTGCAGGCCATGATGGCGCAGATGGAGCGCCAGAGCCAGGCGCTGAACGCGCAGCTGCTGGCCGGCCAGGAAGGCTTCCATCGCAGCGCCCAGGCCGTCTACACCGATCTGGCGGCGTCGGTCGACCAGTCGCTGCGCGACAGCCTGACGGCCAGCGCCCAAGCGGCCGGTGCGACGATCCAGCCCGTGGTCGAAGCCACGATGGCCGGCATCACGCACGAGACCACGCGCCTGCACGCCCGGATGGCTGACACGGTGCAGTCGCAGCTCGATGGGCTGTCCGAGCGCTTCGGCGCCACGGTCGACACGGTGTCGGCGGCCTGGACCGCCGCCCAGGCGCGGCATCAGCGCAGCAGCGAGGACCTGAGCACCGGCTTGCAGGCGTCGCTGGCGGCCTTCAACGACCGCTTCGGGCAGACCTCGGCCGCGCTGCTGTCGTCGGTGGCGGACGCTCATCTTGCGGTGCAGGGCGAGCTGAAGGCCACGACCTCGGGCATCGTGCAGACCTTCACGCAGGGGTCGGCATCGCTGCTGGCGTCGGTCGATCGGGCGCGGGCCGATTGGCAAGCCGATCTGGCAAGCCAATACCAGCAGCGGCAGGCTGAGCTGGCCAGCCGGCACCAGCAGCGGCAAGCCGAGCTGGCGGGCCAGGACCAGCAGCGGCTGGCCGCGCTGACCCAGACGGTCGAGGCCATGGCGGCCTCGCTGCAGCGTGAATGGCAGCAGGCCGGCGCGATGACGCTGGCCCAACAGGAACAGATCTGCAAGACGCTGGAACAGACGGCCCGCGAGGTGCAGCAGCAGGCGCAGGCGCATGCCCGGCAGACCATCACCGAGATGTCCACGCTGATGCAGGCCGCGTCGGAAGCGCCGCGCGCCGCGGCCGAAGTGATGGGCCTGTTGCGGCAGCGGCTCTCAGACAGCCTGGCGCAGGACAATACGCAGCTGGAGGAGCGCAGCCGCATCATGGCGACGCTGGGCACCTTGCTCGACGCGGTCAACCACGCGGCCACCGGGCAGCGTGGCGCGATCGACGCGCTGGTGGCCTCGTCGGCGGCCCTGCTGCAACGGGTGGGCGCGCAGTTCAGCGAGCGCATCGCCGCCGAGTCGGCCAGGATGACCGACGCCGCCACGCAGATCACCGGCAGCGCCGTCGAGGTGGCCAGCCTGGGCGAGGCCTTCGGCCATGCCGTCGGGCTGTTTGGTGCGTCGAGTGACGCGCTGGTGGCGCATCTGCAGCGCATCGAGGCGGCGCTGGGCAAGTCCACCGCGCGCAGTGACGAGCAGTTGGCCTACTACGTGGCGCAGGCGCGCGAGATCATCGACCTGAGCATCATGTCGCAGCGGCAGATCGTCGACGACCTGCAGCAGCTGGCGCAGCGGCAGGCGCCAGCGGTGGGCGTGGCGGCTTGATGGACGAGGCCGATGCCGGCATCGAGCAGACCGCGCCGGTCTGGGCCGTCTTCGGCGATCTGATGTCGGGCCTGCTGGGGGCCTTCGTGCTGATGCTGGTCTGCGTGATCGGCGTGCAGCTCGAACTGGCCACCAGCCTGCAGACCGAGGTGCAGCGCCGGCAGGTCGAGGAGCAGCGGCGCATGGCGCTGGAGAAGGCCCTGGCGGTGCCGCTGGCCACGGGCCGGGTGACGCTGAACAACGGGCGCATCGGCATCAGTGGCAGCGTGCTGTTCCCGTTGGGCTCGGACCAGTTGCAGCCCGAGGGCCGACAACTGCTGAAGAGCCTGGTGGCACCGCTGGCGGCCTACCTCAGCGCCCGTGACGAGATGCTGATGGTCAGCGGCTTCACCGACGACCGGCTGGTGCGTGACAACAACCGGCAGTTCGCCGACAACTGGGAGCTGTCGGCCCAGCGCGCCTTGACGGTGACCCGCGCGCTGATCGACGAGGGCATCCCGTCATCGTCGGTCTTTGCGGCGGCGTTCGGCCCCGAGCAACCGGTGGCGTCCAACGCCGATGCGCAGGGACGATCGAAGAACCGGCGGGTGGAAATGGCACCGGTGCCGAAGGCGTCGAACGGGGCGGGCCAGCGCCGTGAGTGACGTCCGGCCCCGCGACGGGGCCAGCGCATCGCCGGATGCAGCCCAGGCGCCGGGCACCGATGTCAGCGCCACGCTGGCGGCGCTGCGCGCACGCGGTGCGCAGCGGCTCGATCCCGTGCGGTTTCGGCTCATCGAAGCGATGGCCCGGCGCGCCGCAGCCCACGCGGGCGACGTGCGGCGCTTGCTCGACGGCAAGCTGGCCGGGTGGCTGACGGCCTGCGACGCGCAGCTGGCTCGCGCGCGTGCCGAGGCCGACGAGGTCGGCCAATGCTTGATCGACGACTTTCCGGGCGCTGCCGAGCAGGTCCATCGGCTGCTGGCCGACGCTGACCTGTCCGGCCTGCGCCAACTCGCCGCCACGCTGCAGGCGCGCCAGCGCTGCGCGCCGCTGGCCGATCTGGTGCGCGACATCGACCGCAACGCGGCCGAAGGCGGCCCCACCGGTTCGGCCGGCGAGGGCTCGGCCGCGGTCGGCACACCGGCCGAACTTCGGGCGCTGCGGCACTTCAGAAGCACCTGGTCGCAGCTGCGCATCGATCAGCAGATGACGCGGTCCATGGCGAAGGCGCCGGGCAACGCCGGCCCGTTGAACTCGCATCGGCTGGTGCTGCGCGCACTGCAGGCGATGCGCGAGGTGGCGCCGGCCTACCTGCACCGCTTCGTGTCGTATGTGGACGCGCTGATGTGGCTCGATCAGGCCGACCTTGCGCGTGAGCGACCCGCCCGCGTGGCGCCGGGGGATCGACCGGCCCGGCACGCCAAGCGCTGATTTGCCGCGCTGGATCGCCCCACTGGATCGCCCCACAGTCAGGCGCGTGGCGCCCGATCCCGTACAGTGGCCGGCCTCAATAGCTGCGCGGCCGGCACCGGCGCCAGCCACCCACCTGGAGCCCGCCACATGAGTGATTCAACCGCCTACACGCCACCCCCGGTCTGGACCTGGACGCCGGGCAACGGCGGCCGCTTTGCCAGCATCAACCGCCCCATCGCCGGGCCCACCCACGACAAGGACCTGCCGGTGGGGCGCCACCCGCTGCAGCTGTATTCACTGGCCACGCCCAACGGCGTGAAGGTCACGGTGATGCTGGAAGAACTGCTGGCGCTGGGCCATGCCGGTGCCGAGTACGACGCCTGGCTGATCCGCATCGGCGAGGGCGACCAGTTCGGCAGCGGCTTCGTGGCGGTGAACCCGAACTCCAAGATCCCGGCGCTGATGGACCGCAGCGGGCCGGCACCGATCCGCGTGTTCGAATCCGGCGCCATCCTCGTCTACCTGGCCGAGAAATTCGGCGCCTTCCTGCCGACCGCGCCCGCGGCGCGGGCCGAATGCCTGTCGTGGCTGTTCTGGCAGATGGGCAGCGCGCCCTACCTGGGCGGCGGTTTCGGCCACTTCTACGCCTATGCGCCGACCAAGATCGAATACGCCATCGACCGCTTCGCGATGGAGGCCAAGCGCCAGCTCGACGTGCTGGACCGGCGCCTGGCCGAAAGCCCCTACCTGGCGGGCAACGACTACACCATCGCCGACATGGCGGTGTGGCCCTGGTACGGCGCGCTGGCCAAGGGCCAGCTGTACGAAGCCGGTGAATTCCTGCAGGTGCAGACGTACGCTCATGTGCAGCGTTGGGCCGGCGCGATCGCCCAGCGCCCCGCGGTGCAGCGCGGCCGCCAAGTCAACCGCACCTGGGGTGACCCGGCCAGCCAGCTGCCCGAGCGCCACGACGCCAGCGACTTCGAGACCCGGGTGCCGGGCCAGCCGGCCGCGCCGGGCTGAGGCTGTTGCCGGCCGGCCTGTCGGGGCCGGTGCCGGTACGAGCGCTGGTACGAGCGCCGGTACCATCGCGGGATGAGTGAACTCCTGGATGAATTGAACCGCAAGTTCGTGTCGCGCACGCCGCACATGCGTGACATCGGTGCGCGCATCACCGCCGTCGAACAGGCGCGTGGCTCGATGAGCATGCCGGCCCGGCCCGAGTGGGTTGGTGATCCGCAGCGTGGGCTGCTGCACCCCGGTGCCCTGACCGTGCTGGCCGACTCGGCCTGCGGGCTGGCGGTGGGCGCGGCGATGAGCCAGCGCGCACCCTATGCCACGCTGGACCTGCGCATGGACTACCTGCGTGCCGCCGGCCCCGGGCACGCGCTGAATTGCGACGCGCACTGCTACCGCATCACCCGCAACGTGGCCTTCGTGCGTGGCGAGGTCTGGCAGGCCGACCGCGACCAGCCGGTGGCGGTGGCGCAGGCCTCGTTCATGCTCTCGACGCCGGCGGGCACACGCCGGGTCTCGCAGGGGCCGACCGATCCGGCGCCGCCAGCGGCCGCACAGGCCGCCGACGAGGCGGTGCCCGCCACCGCGCCGGAGGAGGCCGCGGGCGGCTGGAAGCCGCCGGTCGCCAGCGAGCCGGTGCTGGCTGGCCATCCGATTCCTTATGTGGAGTACCTGGGCATCCGCGAGGCGGTCATCGACGGCCAGCCACTGTTCCGGCTGCCTTACCAGGACAAGCTGATCGGCAACCCGCACCTGCCGGCGCTGCATGGGGGCGTGATCGCCGGGTTCGCCGAGACGGCGGCCATCCTGCACCTGATCCGCACGCTGGGCGGCACCAAGTTCCCCAAGGGCATCGACTTCTCGATCGACTACCTGCGTGCCGGCCGGCCCGAAGAAACCTTTGCCGCCTGCGAGGTGGTGCGGCAGGGCGCGCGCGTGGCCCTGGTGCAGGTGCGCTGCTGGCAGCGCGCACCCGACTACCCGATCGCGGTGGCGCGTGGGCACTTCCTGCTGACGTCGGCCGAGGCGGGCGCGGCGGGTTGAGCAGGCGGGTCGTGCGTCAAGCCTGCCTCGCTGTCGCGAGTTTACATAAGGTATATCGGCGCGGTTTTGAGGATGGTACGTGAGGGTGGTACGTGAGCATGGGTGGATGCGCTCGGCATTGCGTCAATGCCTTGATGTCGTGGGCGCGATGAAGGCGTCCGATAGACTTTGAAGCCCCCTGAAACCCTCGATCGGCTCGACCATGACTCCCCAGGACCTGCTGCACCACATCGACAGCGGCGAGCCCTGGCCGGCGGGGGCCGGTGCCGGGTTCGACGACCTTGGATCGGCCTACCAGTGCGCGCTGGCGGTGCGGGCGCTGCGCGTGGCGCGCGGCGAGCTGCCGCGTGGTTACAAGATCGGTTTCACCAACCGCACGATCTGGCCGCGGTACAACGTGTTTGCGCCGATCTGGGGCTCGATGTGGAACACCAGCATCGTCACCTGCGACGGCGTGGGCAGCGTCTCGCTGGCCCGCACCTGCCAGCCCCGGCTGGAGCCGGAGGTGGTGTTCGGCTTCAAGGCCAGACCCCCTGCCGATGCCGGCCTGGACGACCTGTTCGACGCGCTGGACTGGGTGGCACCCGGCTTCGAGATCGTGCAGTCGCACCAGCCCGACTGGACCTTCGTCGCGCCGCAGACGGTGGCCGACAGCGGCCTGCATGCCCGCCTGCTGGTCGGGCGCAAGACCCCGATCGCGGCGCTGGCGCAAAACGCCGGCCAGCTCCATCACCTGCTGGCCGCTGCGCGTGTCGGGCTGCACCAGAACGGCCGCCGGGTCGAAGAAGGCCGCGGTGCCGACGTGCTCGACAGCCCGCTGTCCGCGCTGCTGCACTTCCTCACCGAGCTGCGTGCCTGCCCGGGCGCCACCGATGTGGCCGCGGGCGACATCGTCACCACCGGCACCTGGACCGATGCCTGGCCGGTGCGGCCCGGTGAGCACTGGCAAGCGCGGTTCGACGCGGTCTTGCCCGGCCTCGAGATCCACTTCGAGTGACACGGGCCCGCGATGGGCGGGTGCAACGTGAAGGTCGGCCATGATCGATGAACTGGCCACCGCGATCGCGGCCGCGCCGACGTCTCGGCGGTGCTCGGGCAACTGGCCCGCCGCTGCCAGCCAACGCTTGAGCACCGTCAACGCGCTGCCGGCAGCAGTCTGGTCTGATGGCCTTGCGATGTTGCATTTCATGCGCACGCGTCGATGCCATGGACACCTTCCTGCGGCTGATGAATGGTGGTGCCGGCAACCTGGCCGCGTACTTGGCGGCGCATGTGCTGCTGTGCCTGCTGCCGGCGTTTTTCATTGCCGGCGCGATGGCCGCGCTGATCCCCAAGGCCAGCATCACGCGCTGGCTGGGCCGCAACGCGCGCTATCGGGTGTCCTACCCGGCGGCTGCAGCGGCCGGCTCGCTGCTGGCGGTGTGCTCGTGCACCATCGTGCCGCTGTTCGCGGGCATCTACAAGAAGGGCGCCGGGCTGGGGCCGGCCATCACCTTCCTGTTCTTTGCGCCGGCGGGCAATGTCCTGGCATTGGCCTACACCGGCAGCATCCTGGGGGCTGAATTCGCCCTGGCGCGCTTTGTGCTGTGCCTGCTGTTCGGCGTCAGCATCGGCCTGCTGATGGCGGTGGTCTTCTGGCGCGACGACGCCCGCCACGATGCGCAGACCGATGCGTTGTTTGCACAGCAGGCGCAGATCGGCCCGGCGGCCACCGGGGTGCTGCTGTCGTTGGTGGCGGTGCTGATCGCCGGCACATTGAAGGCGCCGTGGCTGGCGGCCGGCGTCGCCACCCTCACCGTGCCGCTGCCCGGGGCCGAGGCCTGGCAGGCCACGCTGGCGCAGTGGGTGCCGTTCGACGCGGCCAAGGGTGAAGAAGGCGTCAGCGTGCAGGGCTCGCTGCTGATCGTGCTGCTGCTGCTGATCGGTCTGACGGCCTGGAAGGGGCTGGAGAACATCGTCGAAGGCGCCAACCGCTGGACCTGGATCGCGTTGGGGCTAGCCGCCGCCACGTTGCTGTTCGCGGCATTGCGCCTGACACCACGCGCCGACGGGCTGGAGGTGATGCTCACCGGCCGCGCGCTGGCGGTGGGCGCGGCGCTGTGGGCGGTGCTGCACCAGGCGCGCCGGCTGGCGCCCGACGCCTGGCGCGCCTGGTTGTGGGAGGCGTGGCGCTTCGTCAAGCAGATCTTCGTGCTGCTGGTGGTGGGCGTGTTCGTGGTGGGGGTGGCACGGCAGCTGATCCAGCCCGAATGGATACAGCGCCTGGCCGGCCGCAACGATCTGATGGGCAACGTGGTGGCCGTGGCCTTCGGCGTGTTCATGTACTTCCCCACGCTGGTGGAGGTGCCGGTGGCGCGCATGTTCCTCGACCTGGGCATGCACCGCGGCCCGCTGCTGGCCTACCTGATGGCCGACCCCGAGCTGAGCCTGCAGAGCATCCTGATGGTGGCCGCGGTGATCGGCCGGCCCAAGACCTTCACCTACGTCGGCCTGGTGGCCGTGTTCAGCATCGTGGCCGGTCTGACCTACGGCGCCTGGGTCGACGGTGCCCACCGCATGGGCGTGCTGATCGGGCTGGCCGTCTTCGTCGGTGCGCTGGTGTTCTTGCTCAACCGCTTGCTGGCAGGCCGGTCGACGCCGCACCACGCCTGACCCTCACTGACCTGGAGTACGTCGATGAAAAACGTCAAGATCCTCGGATCGGGCTGTGCCAACTGCAAGAAGCTGGAGGCCGTGGCCCGCGCGGCCGCGGCCGGTGCCGGCATCGAGGCCGAGTTCGTCAAAGTGACCGACCTGCAGGCCATCATGGCCTACGACCTGCTGAGCACGCCGGGCCTGGTGATCGACGAGCAACTGGTCTGCAGCGGCCGCATCCCGACGCAGGCCGAGGTGCGGCAGTGGTTGGTGGCCTGATTCAGGGCCGGCCGGCGGCGTCGAGCCGGCGTGCCGCCGCGCGCAAGCCGCTGAACACGGCATCGGCCAGTTGCGCCGGAAAGCCGGCCGGCAGCTGCGACGCCACCGTGGTCACCACCCCGGGTGTTCGCACCACGACATCGTCGATGATTGCCTCGACCGCTTCGCCGTCGACGGTGACGATGCCATGGCGGCGCCCAACCTCCACCCAGTGGCGGCGCTGGATGTCGCGCATCTTCCAGTGCGGGTTGCGGGTGCGCAGCGCCATCGCCAGCTTCACCCGGTGGGCCGACAGGCGCCCGGGCCCCGCGCCCAGCACCGGGTAGGCCGACATCACGTCGTACAGCGGCGTCATCGAAAAACCGCCACCGGCCTGCAGCGCCAGGCTGAAGTTCTTGGCATGGCCGTCGGGCGCGCACAGCATCCAGAACAGCAGCTGGGTGCGGAAGAAATTCGCACGGTCGATGACGCGGCGCGACGAGGCATTCAGAACGTCGAGGATGCGGGCCATGCCCGGCCCGCCATCGGCCTCGTACTTGGCATGCGCGGGCGTGCCGGTGGCCTGGCACAGGTCTTCTTGCGGCAGGCGCAGCAGCCAGCGGCCGTCGGCAGACCAGCGCCGGTCGAAGCGCTCGACACCCAGCACACGCTGGCCTTCGAAGACCAGCGGATGGCAGCGCGCCACCGGCAGGCCAAAGGCCTGCAGCAGCTGGGCGCTGAGCCATTCGTTCTCGACCGACTGATTCAGGTCGAGTTTCATGTTGCCCACCAGGCCCAGCGGCAGCTTCAGGATGTGCGTGGTGGGCGTGGCGCCGCGCGGGCGCCACCACTGGCCCTGGTGCCACAGCAGCGCGGTTTTCTCCTGCGCGCCGGCGATCGAGATGCGGAAGTCGTCGGTGTCCGCAGCATCGGCCGCACCACCGCCCAGCGGCGTGGGCGCCAGGCTCGCCTTCAGCAGCCGGGCCACGCCGGCCTCGTCCAGCGGCTCGGCGTCGATGCCACGCACCTCGCCGGGCGCGGCCCCGTCGGGCAGGATCTGCAGCGCGCCGACACAATCGCGGCCGATCTCGGCCAGCAGGTCGAAGGCCTCGGCCGTCGCGGTGCGAAAGCGCCGGGCCAGCCGGTCGCGCATGGCCTGGCTGTCGGGCAGCAGGTTGTCGAAGTAGGCCCGCACCGCCGCGCCGCGGTGCGGCCGGTTGCCCGGTGTGAACGGCAGCGACAGCGACAGCGGCCGGGCCTGTGCCGAGACCAGCCAGCGCTCGTCGTAGTGCAGTTCATCGCCTTGCGGCGACACCTGCCAGGTGCCGACAGCTTCGCCGTTCATCCACAGCGCCAGGCGGCGGGTGTGCGAGCGACGCCCCATGGCCTACCACTGCGGCGGTGGTGCGGCCGGCGCGGTGCCGGCACCGGCGTCGGCACCACCGCCCGGCTGGTGCAGCACCAGCTCGACACCCAGGACGGCCAGCAGTTTCATCAGGCGCGCGGCACTGACGCTGCTGGCGTTGCGCTCCAGCGCCGACAGCGTCTGCTGCGTCACGCCCAGGCGCGTGGCCACCTGCGCCTGCGTCAGGCCGGCGGCCTTGCGAAAGCCCTGCAGCAGGCCGGGCAGCTGATCGGCGCTGCGGACCGCAAAGAGGTGAGCATCGGCCATACAAATCAAAGCAAGTATTGTGAATTTACAAATTCTAAGCTGTTTATCCGGAATACGCAAGAACGGCTGTATTGCACGGCCAGCGACGCAGCGGCGACAGACCGCCGCAGCACGACGCCGGACACTGTCATCCTGCCAACCTGCAGCCCACCCTTGCCGCGTTTGCGGCGTGACCCCCGGAGCCGCCATGTCCTTCGAGCCCACCCCCAAGGTGCAAGCCCTGCAACGTTGCCTGAGCGACTTCATGGACGAGCACATCTATCCCAACGAGGCCCGCCATGCCGAGCAGGCCGAGCGGCTGGGGCCCTGGGCGGTGCA
>Ga0155495_1175_pt3 | contig 11604 bp, 6 predicted proteins | sample RifCSPhighO2_12_FD_107153 | JGI IMG/M metagenome (GOLD analysis project Ga0155495, IMG submission 107153) | Burkholderiales bacterium RIFCSPHIGHO2_12_FULL_69_20
AGAAGTGCAGCATCGCATGCGCGCGATCGGTGTGGCCCAAGCGCAGCAGCGCCGACACCGAGCGCAATTCGTAGGGCGTGTACTCGTTCCAGTCGGTGCTGGTGCGCCGGCGCTGCGCCTCGTCCCAATAACGCTGCCAGGTGGCGGCCAGCACCGCCGGCGGCACCAGGCCTTCGGCGCCGGCGGGGCTGAAGATCATCGTGCTGGAGGTGGGATCGAAGTCTCCCAGCTCGGCGGCGCCCGGCAGGTGGGCAATGCGGTGTTGCGCCATCGCCGTGGCCAGCGATTGGGCCAGCTCGCGCTGGAACTCAGCGTGCTGGGCGGCCAGTTCATCGGCCCGGGCGCCGTGGCCCAGTGCGCGCGCCAGCATCGCCGCATCGCGCCAGCCGGCCAGGGCCCAGAAGTTGTCCCAGTAGCTGTGCATCGGCTTGGCCGAATAGCCTTCGTGGCTGATCGAGGCCGGCATGGTGCCCCAGAAGGCCTCGCGCCCGGGCTGCTGGTTGGCGGGCGTGCGCTCGCTCTGGCGCAGTTGCTCCATGTAGCGGGCGGCGGCATCCACCTGCGGCCACAGGCGGTCGATCAACGCACGATCTTGGGTGTGGCGCCACAACTCGGCCACGCTGTAGATGAACTGGCCGTGGCTGTCGTTCTCGGCCACCGGATCGGCGCCGCGGGCGTCCACGCAGCAGGGCACCTTGCCGTTGGCGAACAAGTGGCCGGCGTACCAGGTGGTGAACTCGCGCGCCGCGTCCACCTCGCCCAGGCGCAGCAGGCCGGCCACCATCATCGCGCCGTCGCGCACCCAGCTGCGGGCGTAGCTGCGTGTGCCGGGCTGCAGTGCCGGGCCGTCGCGTGAGATCAGGATGTGCGACAGCGCCACGCGCAGGCTGTCGTGGATCGGTTGCGCGGCCGGTGGCAGCGAGAAGGTGACGCGGTTCAAGCGCTGACGCCAGCCGGCGGCGATGGTGTCGAGCCGCGCCACGGCGTCGGTATCGTCGGTGGGCGCCGTGGGCTGGCCGACCAGCGGCAACGCCACGCTCACGCTGCGGCGCTCGCCGGGTGCCAGGTCCAGAGGCCAATCCAGCCGCGCGCTGGCAAGCCCTTGCGGGTCGCTCAGCGTCACCAGCGGCCTCGCCGCGGCGCCCAGCACGTCGCCGGCATCGAACGCGGCCGCCAGCACCCGCGCCGGCGCGGCCAGCGGCTGCAGCCAGGGGCGGCCGTCGACCTTCAGCAACCCGTCGGTCCAGGCCAGGAATCGCAGCGGCGCCACGCCGCCCGGCGTGTTGAGAAACTGCTGCGGCGGGTTCACCTGCCAGGGCCGCAGCAGCAGCGACAGCGTGAGCTGCTGGCGCTGTGCCGTCGGGTTGTGCAGCGTGTAGCGGGCGATCAGCTGGGCCTGCTCCCGCGTGCCTTCGGCGCCCGCCTCGATCTGCAGCCCGAAGGCCGGGTGGGCCCAGGCCATCGTCGGCAGCGGCAGGTGGTCTTCGCGCAGCGTGGTACGGCTGCGGCCTAACGCCTGCACCTCGGCCCAGCCCAGCAACCGGCCCTGGGCGTCGATGACCACCGGTTCCAGCGAGGGGCCGCCGCGGTGTGGCTCGATCGCGCCGTCTTCGGACATCAGCGCGGCGCTGGCGCCGCCACCGTCCACACCCACCACCGTCCAGTAGTTCTGTTCGCCGTGCAGCGCGCGCGGGTGGTGGCTGCGTGGGGCGGCGGCCGCCAGCGCCTGCAGCATCGCATTGCGGTCGGGCCAAGCGCCGGGCGACGGCGCCTGCAGATCGATGGCGTGGCCGCCGGTCAGGCGCACATAACGCGCCTCTTGATCGGGCAACCACAGCGCTTGCGTCTCGCGCCGGCTGGCCACCACGCGGTGCAGCGTGCGCCATTGCTGGCCGTCGTCGCTGACTTGCACCGTGGCGCTGCGCACGGCAGGCGCATCAGCCCAGCGCCACAGCAGGCCGTTGAATTCACGCGGTGCGCCCAGATCGAGCACGCTGCCTTGCGCCGTCTGGCGCAGCACCGGCGCCACGTCTGGGCCGGGCGCGGGCAGTTGCCGCAGCGTCAGCCGCTCGAAGCACAGCTGCCCGGCACCACCGCCGCGGCCGCTGGCCACCACCAGCTCGATCGCCGCGGCGCGCTTGAGCCGCTTGTCGTCGGTGGGGCCCCAGGCGAACTCAATCTGGCGCTGGCGGATGGTCTGGTCCACCGACTTGGCCGGCGGCACGAAGTCGGGCTGGTTGCGCCACCACACGTTGTCGCCACTGGCGTCGACGAACTTGACCTGAAACGCGTTGGCCTCACCCTGGCCGCGCAGGCGCAGCGTGAAGGCGTAGTGCGCCGGCAGTTCCAGCGCCAGCGCACGCCGCGCCACGGCGTAGCCCGAGACGCGGCCGAAGTCGTAGTGCAGGCACATGCCACCCCGCGCATCGGACGTGATGCGCGCCTGCACCTGGTCGCTCGCCGAGGCCGTCCAGCGCGACGGATCGCGGAAGTCGTCGAGCAGTTGCACCGCATCGCCTTGTGCCGCGGCGGCCGATGCCGCCAGCGCACAGAGCCAGCCCAGTGCCACCCGCCACCAACTCACTTCACACTTCCCATCATCAAGCCGGCCATGTAGTGCTTCTGCAGCGCCAGGAACAGCAGCAGCACCGGCATCACGGTGACCACCGCGCCGGCCATCATCAGCTCGCCGTCGGCCACGTGTTCACGCGACAGCGAGGCGATGGCCACCGGCAGCGTGTGCAGGTCGGCATCGGTCAGCACGATCAGCGGCCACATGAAGTCGTTCCAGCTGCCGAGGAAGCCGAACACCGCCAGCGTGACGATCACCGGTTTCAGCAGCGGCAGCACGATCATCCAGAAGATGCGCCACTCGCCGGCGCCGTCCATGCGCGCGGCCTCCAGCAGCGCGTCGGGCAGGCTGCGCGCGTACTGGCGCACGAGATAGATGCCGAACACGCCGGCCATGCCGGGCAGGATCACGCCGGCCCAGGTGTTGACCAGGCCCATCGTCTTGAGCATCAGGAACAGCGGCATCATCGCCACCTGCCCCGGGATCACCAGCGCGGCCAGCAGCGCCTGGAACAGCTTGTCGCGGCCCTTGAACTTCAGCTTGGCGAAGGCATAGCCCGCCATCAGGTTGAACAGCAGCGAGCTGGCCGTCACGCCGGTGGCCACCACCAGGCTGTTGACGAAGTAGCGGACGATGCCGGTCTGCGCCAGCAGTTGTTGATAGTTGGCCAGCGTGGGCCTGGCGGGCCACAGCGGCGGCGGCAAGGCGTTGGATTCACCCGGCTGCATGAACGACACGCTGATCATCCACAGCAGCGGCGCCAGCGCGAAGAACGCGGCGATGGCCAGCGCCACGTTGACCCAGATCGCCATCGGCGAGAAGCGCGATGCCTTGGCCTGGCTCATGCCGACGCCGCCGCTTCGCCGCGCCGGCCCAGGCGCATCAGCCCCTGTGTGGCCACCACCATCAGCACGAACAGCACGAAGGCCACCGCCGAGGCCTGGCCCAGGTTCCACCAGCGGAAGCCTTCTTCGTACATCAGGTACAGCACCGACACCGTGCTCTGCAGCGGCCCGCCCTGCGTCATCACGTAGGGCTCGGCAAACAGCTGGAAGTAGCCGGCCATCGTCAAGACGCTGACCATCAGCAGCGTAGGCCCCAGCATCGGCAGCGTGATCCAGCGCAACTGCGCCCAGCGGCGCGCGCCGTCCAGCCGCGCGGCCTCGTACAGCTCGTCGGGGATGGCCTGCAGCGCGGCGATGAAGATGATCATGTTGGCGCCGAAGTTCTTCCACACCGCCAGCAGGATGATGGATGGCATGGACCAGTGCGGATCGCCCAGCCAGTCGATGGGGGCGATGCCGATCTGGCCCAGCCCGGCGTTGACCAGACCGTAGCGCGTGTGCAGCAGGTAGCGCCAGATGATGGCCACCGCCACCAGCGTGGTGACCACCGGCGCAAACAGTGCCGTGCGGAAGAACGGCTTGAAGCGCGCCAGCGGCGACTGCAGCAGCACCGCGCAGCCCAGCGACAGCGCGATCGACAGCGGCACGCCGAAGGCCACGAAGAACAGCGTGTTGTAGAGCGCCTGCCAGAACAGCGGCAGCGTCAGCACATGCACATAGTTGTCGACACCTGCCCAGCGCAGGTTGCGCCAGTCGGCCAGCGCGTAGAGGTCGAAATCGCTGAAGCTCAAGGCCAGGCCGATGACCACCGGCAGCAGGAAGAACAGGCCGATCACGGCGAGTGCCGGCGCGACGAAGCTCCAGGCGATCAGGCGCTGGGCCAGGCTTTGCGGCTTCATGCCGCCGCCCTGCGAGTCATGCCGCCGCCCTGCGCGACAGGCCGCTCCCTTCGGTCGAGCATCCAGCGGCGCTTTTCGAGGAAGCCGTCGACGCGCGCATCCAGCGTGGTGGCCATGGTCAGCGGGCTTTGCCGCTCGGCCACCGCGCGCTGCGCCAGCTGCTGCATCTCCTGCGCGATGCGCTCCCACTCAGGCACCGCAGGTGCCGGGCGCACGCGCTCCAGCTGGGTGCCGAAGGCGCGGGTCTTGTCGTCTTGCGCCAGCGGCATGCCGTCGGCGCCGGCCAGTTGCCAGGTGCTGCGCCGTGGCGGCAGGTTGCCGGTCATCGCGTGAAAGCGCTGCTGCACCGCCGGCTGCGCCAGCCAGGCCAGCAGCGTCTGCGCATCGGCCTGGCGCTGCGAGCGTTTGAACACCACCAGGCTGGCACCGCCGGCGGTGGATGCGCCCGGCCCCGGGCCGCTGCCGTCGGGCGCGGGCAGCGGCGCGGTGGCCCAGTCGGCGCGGCGCGCCAGGCCCAGCCGGCGATCGAGCTCGCCGATGTTCCACGGCCCCGAGATGTAGGCCGCAAACGTGCCGCGGCCGAACTCCTGCCACAGGTTGGCGATCTGCTGGTTGGTCACCGCCGCGGCGTGGCCGCTGCTGAAACGGGCTAGGAAAAAACCCAGCGCCCGCTGGAAGCCGGCGGAGCGGAAATTGCCCCAGCGCCCGCCCTCGCGCAGCAGCGGGTCGCCCTGCTGCAGCGCCAGCGCCAGCAGCGGCTCGAACTCGTTGAGCGGCAGCAGCAGCGGATGCGCGATGCCGGTCTTCTGCAATGCGTCGAGCGCGGCCACCCAGGACGACCAGCTGGCCGGCGGCTGCGCAAAGCCGGCGCGCTCGAACAGGTCGCGCCGGTAGAACAGCAGCCGCGTGTCGACATACCAGGGCAGGCCCAGCAGCTGGCCGTCGACCACGTTGGTCGACCAAATGCCCTCGAACCAGTCGCTGGGCTGCAGCGCCGGCGTGGCGGCGACGAAGGCATCCAGCGGCGCCAGTGCGCCGAGCGCGGCGAACTCGGGCATCCAGCTGTTGCCCAGCTGGGCCAGGTCGGGCGTGGCGTCGCCGGCAAAGGCGGTCAGCAGCTTCTCGTGCGCGGCGCTCCAGGGCAGGGTGTCGACCCGCACGGTGATGCTCGGATGCGCTCGATGGAAGTCGGCCAGCAACGCGCCCACCACCTCGCCCTCGCGGCCCATCGCCCACAGCCGCAGCGGGCCGTCGGCCTTGCGGCTGCAGCCCAGCAGCGCCGGCGCGGCCAGCGTGGCCAGGCCGCCAGACGCTGCCAACAACAGGCGGCGGCGTGGTGCCGAGGGGGCGGAAGAGTCGCTCACGTCGAACGCTGGGTGATGAGGAGGTGGTGGCGGATTGGTGCCAGGCGCCTAGCACTCACAAGGTGTGAAAGAACCGTCGCGAGCGGGCCGAGCTTGCGTCGAGTAGCGCAGCCGTACACCCGTACGGCGAGCAACGCAGGCGCGAGATCGGGTCGCGCAGCAGGTTCGTTCACGCCTTGTCAGCCTACAACCAGCCGCCCGCGAACCCGGCGCGCTGCAGGCCGCGCCGCAGCTGGGCATTGCCGCGCATCAGCCGCCACACCTCGTCGCGCCGGTGGTTGGCCAGCATCAGCGTGATCGGTCCCTGATCGATGCCCAGGTGGTCGGTGTCGACCCAGCCCACGCCGGGCACCAGATGGCCGTGGGTGAGCTGGACGTCGGCGAAGTCGAAGCTGGGGTTGAAGCTGTCGACGAAGCCGTAGCGGCCGTAGATCGCCGCGCCGTATTGCTGGCGCAGCGCGCGCAGTGCGGGCAACACGATCTCGGGCGCAAACGGCAGGCTGGCCAGTGCCGCGGTGGGGGCCAGCGTGCCGTCGTCGTGGGTGTGGTGACCGCCGGCGCCACGCCCGGCATAGCTGATGAACCGGCGCAACTCGCCGCGGTAGCGCCGTTGCACGTCGGCCGGGCCGTCGCAGGCGGTGATGCCCCAGATGTCGCCGCCGTAACCCTTCCAGCCCAGCGGGTTGGCCTGCGCATAGGCGCGCTGGGCCAGCGTGGCGCGGCGGCTGTTCTCGAAGTAGTCGAAGCCCTGGCCGCGCATGGCCTCGTCGCGGATGCCGCGGAAGTCGACCCAGCATTGCGTGTACTGGTGGCCGAACATCGGCGCAAAGTGCAGGTGTCTCTGGCCGTGGAAGGTCTGCCAGCTGCGGCCGTAGGTGCTGGTCCAGGCGCCCCAGGAATCGGCCGCCACGGCCCGGCCGGGCGTGCCCAGCGCCAGCAGGTAGACCAGCATGGCCTCGTTGTAGCCCTTCCAGTCGTTGGGGATGAAACCGCCCTCTGGCGACCAGCCGTGGCAGATCGACGGCGGCCGGTGCTGGGCCCAGCGCCAGTCGACGCGCTCGGTCAGGGTCTCGGCGGTGCGGCGGATCTCGGTCTCGGCGGCATCGTTGCCGTTGAAGTATTCGGCGGCGTGCAGCACGCCCATCAACAGCAGCGCGGTGTCCACCGTCGACAGCTCGCAGGTGCCGAAGCGCTCGCCGCTGTCCATGTCGAGGAAGTGGTAGTAGAAGCCGCGGTGCCCGGTCATGCCGCGTGCGGCGGGGCCCTGCGGTGCATCGCGGAAGAAGCGCAGCGTGTTCAGCGTCAGATCACGCGCTTGCGCGCGGCTGATCCAGCCCTGGCCGGCGCCGATGACATGCGCGCTGAGCGAGAAGCCCACCGCGGCGATGCTGGCGAAGCTCTTGCGCGGCCAGCGGTCGGGCGCCAGGCCGTTGCGCAGCGGCGTGGTGTCGCGGAAGAACGCGAAGGTGCGCTGCTCCAGATCGTCGAGCAGCGCGTCGTCGCTGGTGGGCAGCGGGGTCGGTGCCGGTGCAGGCGCCGGTGGGCGCAGCAGGTCGGCCGTGGGCGCGCAGCCGGCCATGGCCAGCGCCACGGCCTGGGCCAGCCAGAGGCGGCGGCCCGGATCGAAGTCGTGGTGTTTCAAACGGGGGCTCCGCGAGCCGACGCCGGGCACGCGCATGGGCCGGTGGCCCCGCGCACGCGCCCGGTGCGGGCCCGTGTGGTCGTCAGAAGAGGTAGCGCAGCGACAGCTTCACGGTGCGCATGGGCATCGACACGCCGGTGCGCTTGCCCAGATCGGCGTTGTCGCCGCCGGTCCAGTTCTGCGGATTGCCCGGGCCACCGCCCCAGTCGTTGTACTGGTTCCAGTTGGCGGTGTTGAACAGGTTCAGGACGTCGGCGCGAATGGCCAGTTCACCACCCGGCACCTTGAAGCCCTTGGACACCGCCATGTCGACCTGGCGCGAGGCCGACGGATCGCCGTAGAACGATTTGCAGGCATCCCAGCTGAGCGGGCAGGCGGTGATGCGGTAGGGCAGGCCCGAGCCCAGCGTCAGCTTGCCCGACAGCGTCATGCCCCAGGGCAGCAGCTTGTCGGTCAGGCCGGTGGCCACCAGGCGGTGCTTCTCGACCAGCTTGGACGGGTAGAAGCCGCCCACGTCGCCGGGCTTGCCGTAGCCCCAGTTGAAGATGTCGTCGGTCCAGTCGCGGTTGGTGGTCTTGCCTTCACTGTAGGTGTAGGTGAGACCCGCCTGCCAGCCCGAGGCGGCGGTGTAGGGCTTGTCGGCGCGCAGGAACAGCGTGGTGGTCTTCTGCTGCGAGATGAAGTCGCCCAGCACCAGCATGCCGTAACCCTTCGGACCGGCGCCCCAATTGGGGTCGATCGAGCCGGCCTTGTTGCCGAAGCCACCGTTGGCATCGCGATCACCCGAGAACCAGTTGAACTGGTTCTTGGCATGGGTGTAGGTGGCGCCGATCTCGCCGTTCCACTCGCCCAGCGCCTGGCGCAGACCGGCGCTGAACTGGTCGCTGTAAGGTGTCTTGTAGTCGTTCTTGATCAGGTACTGGTCGCCGGTACCCAGGTTGCGCTGCAGCTCGTCCATCGCATGGTTGGCCATCGCGCGGTCGTAGGCGCGGCCATAGCCGGCGTACAGCACCGTCTGGGTGTTGCCATTCAAGTCGAACGACAGTCCCACGCGTGGCGCGATCGCACCGTAGAACGACTTGCGGTTGCCGCCGGTGCTGATGTAGTCGTTGATGTTGATGCCGCCCTTGGCCAGCGACTGCGCATACGTCTGGCCCGCTGGCGGCGCGATGCCGTAGCGGGGAAGACTGAGGTCATCCACCATGTTTAGCGCTGCCACCAAGCCGGCAGGCGTCACGTAGTCGTTGTTCAACGGGTTGGTTTCATAGTCCCAGCGCACGCCCAGGTTCAACTCGAGCTGCTTGTTGAGCTTCCAGTCGTCCTGCACATACAGGCCGAACTGGTTGTTCTTGTACTTCACACGGGTGGCGGCCACCGAGCCCTCGCGCAGGAACCAGTCGGCCGTGGGATTGGCCGGGTCCAGCCCGACGATGGGGTTGCCGGTGACGTTGTCGACCAGCTTGCTGAGGATGTCGACGCTGCGCGCGGTGCCCGACAGGTCGTACTCCATCAGCTTGAGCTTGGCGCCGAGCTTGAAGGTGTGGCCAGCGTGAGCCGTGACGGTCAGGTCGTCCTGCAGCAGGAAGCCCTGTTGCTCGCGGTCCTGCCGGTCGGGCGAGCCACCGGTCCAGATGACCTCGCGCTTGCTGTTGTCGGCCAGGTTGGTGGGTGAGATGAACCACTTCACCAGCGGTTCGTTCGACGCGCTCTGCGGGCTCCAGTGGTACTTCTCGTAGCCCAGCCGCGCCTCGTTGACGAACAGGTCGCGCGTCAGCGTGTGGCGCAGGTCGACGCGGGTCTCGTCGTTCTTGCGCGTCTTGTCGTTGCCGGGCGCGCTGAGGCCGCCGTTCTCGGCGATGAAGTCGTCCTCGCGGCGCAGCCGCAGCGACACGTCCAGGTGCTGGTCGGCGCCCATCTCCAGGTCGTACTTGGCCAGCACCAGGTCTTCCTTGAACTCCTGGTTGCGCGAGCCCTGCATGCCGTAGAACGTGCCGGCCACGCCGGTGGTGGGGATGGGCAGGCCCACGTTGGCCAGCCCCACGTTGCGCGGCGTGGCGTTGTTCTTGCCTTCGTAGGCGATGAAGTAGTGCGCCACGTCGGCCTTGATCGGGCCCCCCACCGAGAAGCCGTACTGCTGCTGCTTGAACTTGGCGCGGTCGTTGCCGATGGCCTTGTTCTGCGACTCGATCGGGTTGTAGGCGACGAACGAGTCCTTGGTGAAGTCCCAGAACACCTCGCCCTTGATCTTGTTGGTGCCCGACTTGGTGACGGCGGTGATCGCCGTGGCCGAGACCTGATCGAACTCGGCCTTGTAGTTCTGCGAGATCACCTTGTACTCGGCCACCGCCGATTGCGGGAAGGGGTTGCCGCGGCTGGTGTCCATCGCCGCCGCGCCGCCGCGCAGGATGTTGTTCTTCTGGCTGACGCCGTCGATGTAGATGTTGATGTTGTTGCGGTCTTGCGCACCGCCGCGCAGCGCGCCCACACCGCTGCTGTCGATGTCGAAGCGCACGCCCGGCGCCAGATCGGCGAAGGACAGGAAGTTGCGGTTGATCTGCGGCATGGCCTGGATCACGCGCAACGGCACGCTGGTGCCCACCTCGGAGTTGCGCACGTCCTTGCGCTGCAGCGAGCCGATGATCGTGACCTGCTGCCCCGCGCTGCCCAGCGCCAGGTCGACCGAGGCCGTCTCACCCACCGCCACCGTGATGACCTGCGACTTCTGGCCGTCGATGCGCAGCTCGTAGGCGCCCGGCGCCAGGCCGGCCAGCACGTAGCTGCCGTCGGCGCGGGTGACGGTGCGGTAGGTGTTGCCGTTGGCCTGGTTGACCGCCGTCACCACCACGCCGGCCTTGGCCGGGGCGGCCGCGCTGCTGACCTGGCCCTGGATGGTGGCGCTGCTCAACTGCGCCTGCGCCGCCGGGCCGGCCAGCGCGATCACCACCGCGGTGGCCAGGGCGTGCCGGTGAAAACCTGTTCTTGTCGAGCTCATGGTGTCTCCTGCTGTGGGGTCGGTGGGTTGAAGGACGGGGCCACGCGCTCAGGGCGGGCTGCAAGACTGGCGGACCACCAGCTCGGCGCGCAGCGTCTGGTGCTGTGCGGCGCTGCGTCCGGGGTTCTCGATCGCGCTGGCCAGCCGGTCCAGCGCCAGGCTGCCCAGTTCGGCGATGCGCACGCGCACGGTGGTCAAAGGCGGCGAGGCGTAGCGCGCCATCGGGATGTCGTCGAAGCCGGCCAGCGCGATGTCGTGCGGCACGCGCACACCGGCCTCGGCCAGCGCGGCCAGGCAGCCGATGGCCATCATGTCGTTGCCGCAGAACACGGCGTCGGGCCGCTGCGCCAGCGTGGCGATCTCGCTGCCGGCGCGCCAGCCGCTCTCTTCGGTGAAATCACCGGGCAGCACCAGCTCGGCCGCGCCGGGCAGCAGGTCGGCCAGTGCCGAGCGGTAGCCGCGCAGGCGCTCCTGCGCCTCGTAGTTGTTCTCGGGCCCGGCGATGAAGGCCACCAGCCGGTGCCCGCGCGAGATCAGGTGGCGCGTCATGGCGTAGGCGCCGCCGTGGTTGTCGACCGCGAACGAGGCCACGCCTTCCTCGGGCAGCCGGGTGTTGATCAGCACCACCGGCAGGCCCTGCGGCAGGTTGGCTGCCAGCGCCGCGGTGTCGATGTGCGGCGACATCACCAGCAGCCCGTCCACCCGGCCGTGCATGGCCCGCAGCGCCGACGCCGCCTCGCGTGCATCGCCGTGCGAGCTGGACACCAGCAGGTGCAGACCGCGGGCGCGGGCCTTGAGGTCGACGCCACGGATCAGCTCGGAGAAATACTCGCCATACAGATCGGGCAGCAGCGCACCCACGGTGTGGGTGCGGCGGGTGATCAGGCTGCGCGCGGCCGACGAGGGCGTGAAGCGCAACTCGGCCGCTGCCGCCTGCACCCGCTGGCGCGTCTCGGCCGTGACGTTCTCGGCGCCGTTGAGCGCACGCGACACGGTGGCCACCGAGACGCCGGCGGCGCGTGCAACGTCCTTGATCGTGGTGGCCATCAGGTGGTTTCAGGTGGGCGGCAGCGCGCACGGTGGCTGCGCAGCAAAATCAATGTAAAGGTTTCCATGGAATTCATGGATACACACTTACCCCAGCCTGTGGCGAGGGTGCATCAGCGGTTTTGCGCTGGAATCTTGGCGTCGGGGTAAAGGCGGCTGACGGCTCTCAGCTGACCTTGCTGGACTGCTTGAAAGCCGCCGTTCCAGCGCAGTGGCGGCCAGGCCGAGGCCGTGGAGCCGTTC
>Ga0155495_1206_pt3 | contig 11349 bp, 11 predicted proteins | sample RifCSPhighO2_12_FD_107153 | JGI IMG/M metagenome (GOLD analysis project Ga0155495, IMG submission 107153) | Burkholderiales bacterium RIFCSPHIGHO2_12_FULL_69_20
GCGGCCAGCGAAGTGATGACGGCCGCCTCGGTCAGCCCGTAGCCGTTGCCGCCGACCTGCCGGGCACCGAAGCGCTCACGCCAGATCGCCTTGACCGGCTCGGTGAAGGGGTTGCCACGAACGGTGTGGATCTGGCCGAAGCAGCGTTTGGCCGCGTCGCTGTCGGGTGCGTTGGCCAGCAAGCCGCCCATGCCGCCCAGGATGGACGCGATGGTGGCGCCACTGCGCTCGACTTCGGGCCAGAAGTTCGACACCGAGAAGCGCGGCACGATGGCCACCCGTGCACCGACCAGCATGCTGGCCAGCACGCCCACGCACATCGCGTTCATGTGGAACAAGGGCAGCGGCGTGATGGTCACGTCGTCGGCCGTGGCCGGCCCCGCGCGCAGTTGCAGGCGCGCCAAGTTGCACATGTAGTTGTAGCTGATCATGCAGCCCTTGGACGGGCCCGTGGTGCCGGAGGTGTAGATCAGGCAGGCCAGGTCCCAGGGCTTAGGCCGCTGCGCGAAGGGCGTGTCAGCGCCGTCGCGGCAGCCGTCCAGTGGCGCCAGCGGCAGCGTCCCGCAGCGCGTGACACCCGCAGCGCCCCGGTGCAGCACCTGTCGCACATGCGGCAGGTCCTGCGCGATGGCAACGATGCGGTCGACATAGTCGGCTTCGCAGACCACCAGCGCGGCATCGGCGTCGGCGATCTGGTGGCGCAGGAACTCACCCTTCAGCGCGGTGTTGATGGGCACGCTCACCGCGCACAGCTTGTTGATCGCCAGCCAGCACAGCACCGAGTCGATGTTGTTGTCCAGCATCGACAGCACGGTGTCGCCTGCCTTCACGCCCAGCGCGGCGAAGGCATGGGCCAGGCGCGTGGAGGCGCGATCCACCTCGGCATAGGTGTGCAACTCGCCGGAGAAATCGAGCAGGACGCGGTCGGGGTGTGCAGCCACGGCGCGGCCGAGCGCGTCGATCACGGTGTCCTGCTGCCCCAACGACCAAGTATCGGGATGCCCCATGCCCGTCATGTCAAGAACCTCTCGATGGCCCGAATGGCCCGATGCAGGCCACTTCTAATATCAGAACCTAATTCTATATACGACATTTTCTTGCGAACCACAGGAAAACCCTGATGCGCCGCGAATGACCGACACTCACCCCTTCAGAGAGACACCACCACCATGAGCCGCTCAAGCAGCACCGCTTCCTCCCCCAGCACCAAGGCCAAGCCCGCTGCACTGCGCCAGCGAGCGACCGTGAAACCGTCCAAGACCGCGAGTGCCGTGGTGATACCCCTGCCGGAGGCTCCCGCAGCGCCGGTGGTGCGGCGTCGCCGCAGCAACCGGCGGTCGGAGCAGACCATCGCCACGATCCTGGCGTGTACCGAGGAGATCGTGCTGGAGTCGGGTGCCGAGCGCATCTCCATCCTCGATGTCTGCCGGGCGGCGGGCGTTTCGCGCGGCACCTTCTACCGCTACTTCGCATCGCAGGACGAGTTGCTGGACGCGTTTTCGCGCCACAAGCGCGAACGCTTCCACCAGGCCCTGCTGGAGGTGGTGGCGCCCTTCAACGATCCCGACGAGCGCTTCGACGCGGTCATTCGGCACCTCGACCAGTACCTCGAGGCAGGCAAGGCGCGGCGCCTGCTGATGGTGGCGCCGGAATACGCCCTTGGGTTCTTCCGCCGCATCTTCCACGACTCGGTCGTGCGCTTCCAGGACGTACTGGGCATCGTGTTCGACGCCTGGGAGGCCCGGCTGGGCATCCAGATCGATCGGGAGCTGATTGCCGAGATGCTGATCCGCTACGTGCTGAGCGAGCAACTCGTGCCCAGCGACGGCGATCGCAAGTCGCTACCTCGGCGCATCGGCCGCATGGTCGATGCACTGGTGGTAGGTGCGCCGGCTCGCGCACGCCGCTGAGCCGGCGCCGCCGCGCGTCAGGGGCTGCCGGGCGGCAACGCGAGCAACGCGGCCGAGATGCGCGCAAAGGCCGCAGTGAGCGGTCGCCCGACGTCGACGTCGTGCAGCGGGTCCACATGGGCCGTAAAGGCATGCGCCACGGCCGACCAGTCTTCCGGTAGCAGGTGCCGTGCTGCCGCCGGGAACACCTGCGCTTCTTCGATACCCATGTGCTCCCAGAGCGCGCCAGCCAGCCGCTGCACGGCGTCCCACACCGGCCCCAGCGTCGTCGCATCGGCGGGATCGTGGCGCGACAAGGCTTCGGTCACGGCCTGTACCAGTGCCGGCTCTTGCGCGTGCTCTCGCTCCAGTTCCTGCAATACGGCTTCGCACTCACCGGTGCGCAGACGCAGCAGACGAAACAGCTGATCTTCTTCCTTGGGGTGATGCAGTGTCGCGGGGAAGGCCCGCAGGTAGTCGAGCATCTGCAGCAGCAGCGGGCTGTCGAGCGACTGACCCGGCACGTGTGCTTCGCGTACCGCCTGTTGCATGCCGCGCAGGACGGCCGTGATGCTGCGGTGTTCTGCACTGATGATGCTCAAGGCGCGGTTCATGTCCGCGTCGACCTGGTTGGCCTCGACGCTGGCCACCAGCACCGGCAATTGCGTGATCTCCAAGAGCCGTTGCATGACGCCGCGCCAGCACGGCGTGCAGCCATGCGCGCTGAGGAAGATCAGGTCGCAGCCTTGCGCATGCGCGGTTTCGTGGATGGCTCGGGCCGGGTGATCAGTCGTGCGCGTCAGTGTCTCGCTGGCCACACCCGCCATGTCGGCGACGGTCCGCGCCTGCAACAGCGCAGCCTGTCCCTGCGACACCTGGGCATCGACGAGAGCGTCGCCGTCCAGCGTGTACAGCAGGGCGCCATCACCAGTGGCCGCGAGATCCGCCGCCGCATGAAAGAAGGTGACTCGGGCGCCCGTCGACTGCGCGAAGCGCACCGCGCGCGCCACGGTCACCGTGGCCAGCGGCGTGTCGTCGATGGGCACCAACAGATGCTGATACATGGCTCGTTCCCCAAGGTTGGCTGGATGCCCGCCTTCGCGGCTGCCCGATCGGGTCGAGCATCGGTGAAGACGATAATTGAACAGATTTCTGTTTTGTGATTAATATATGCATCATCGCATCGGTTCCCTTGCACTGCAAGTCGGGCCGGCACTGATGGCCGCCCTGGCTGCAGGGCGATCTGTAACCCCCGCTTCGGCAGACGCATCCACGACGTCGCCGCGGCCCCAGACAAGGCGCCACTGCCATGCTGATCGACCTCCACGCGCACGCCCCGCACCCGGGCTACTACAACCAGCACCCGCACTGGGGCCCGTTCTTCGAGCAACACAGCGATGGCGACGTCAAGCTGCGTGTCGGGCACTGGATCCTGGGCCTGGGTTCGCCCGAGCGCAAAGCCGCGGTGCGCTCGGGCAAGGGCCTCAAGCTCGACGAATACCTGGCCCGCTGGGCCGATCCCAAGAACCGTCTGGCCGGCATGGACGCGGCCGGCCAGAACGCCCAGGTGGTGTCGGTGCCCTCACACTGCTACATGTACTGGGCCGATGCCGAGTTCACGGTGCGCTTCGCGCGCAAGGTCAACGACACCCTGGCCGAATACTGCGCGGGCGCACCCGACCGACTGATGTTCTGGGCCCAGGCGCCGCTGAACGCGCCGCACGAAGCCGCAAAGGAAATCAGGCGCGCATGCACCGAGTTAGGCGCCAAGGGCCTGGTGTGCGGCGGCGCCAACTTTGGTGGCCTGGAGTTCGATTCGCCGCAACTCGATGTGGTGTGGGCCACGCTGTGCGACCTGGACCTGCCGATCTTCGTGCATGGCTACAACCAGTCGGTCACGTGGGGCACTCAGGCCAACCAGGACAAGTACGAGACCACCGCCATCGTTGGCATGAACTACGACGAGACGCGCTGCTTCTGGTACTTGGTCAACGGCGGCGTGCTGGACCGCTTCCCGAACCTGAAGGTCTACATCACCCATGGCGGCGGCTTCGTGCCCTACCAGCTGGGTCGGCTGGCGCAATGCAACCCCAATCTGGACGTCAGCCACAACAAGCGGCCAGTGCTCGACTACCTGAAGAACTTCTACTTCGACGTCGAGTTGCACGAGGTCCCGATGCGCCAGGCGGTGGTGGATGTCATCGGCGCCGACCGCATCCTCTACGGCAGCAACTTCGGCGGCAGCGATGCGGTGCGTCACGACCTGACCGACGGGCTGCGGCTGTCCGACGACGATCTGCAGAAGATCCGATGGAAGAACGCCTGCGAGCTGCTGCACCTCGATCCGGCCAAGCTGGGCAAACCGGCCACCGCAAAGCCGGCAGCATGAAACTCGCGCTGTGCACCGACGGCGGCGTGCCGTTCTGGGCGGTGGTCGACGCCGGGAAAGGCGAGTTGCGGCCGATCGCCGGCAGCATCGCCGACTGGGGCCCGGCGCTCACCCGTGGCGAGGGCGAGGCGGCGCTGCGTTTCACCGGCCCGGTGCGCAAGCTGGCCACGGTGCGTCTGCTGCCACCGATAGTCCGCACCAACCGGGTGGTGGTGGCCGGCGCCAACTACGCCAAGCACCTGGCCGCCGACTTTGGCATCAAGCCGCACAGCCAGCCGATCGCCTTCCTGAAGGCCTTCGGCGCGCTGATCGGCGCGAACGACCCGATCCGCTACCCGCCGCTGACCCAGGAACTGGACCACGAGGTGGAACTGGTGGTGGTCATCGGAGCCAATCGTGTCGATCGCAATGATCCGCTGTCGAGCGTGCTGGGCTACACCGTGGGCAACGACGTCAGCGCGCGCGATCTGCAGCGCAGCGGCCCGCCGGGCGTCGGTATGGACTTGTTCGCCGCCAAGAGCGCCGACCAAACGACCGGCCTGGGCCCGTGGATCGTCACGCGTGACGAGTTCGGCTCCGGCAGCCCTGCGCTGCCGCTGAAACTGCGCGTCAATGGTGATCTGCGCCAGGACGGCAACACCGCCGAGATGACCTGGGACGTGGGCTACCTGGTGAAGTTCGTCGACGAACGCTCGCGCTTCGAGTGTGGCGACGTGATGTTCACCGGCTCGCCCGCGGGCACCGCCCAGGGGTCGGGCAAGTTCCTCCGGCCGGGCGATGTGGTGGAAGCCGAGATCCCCGGCATTGGCATCCTGCGCAATGTCGTCACCGTGATGGATTGATTTCTCGAAGGGCTTTGAACATGAGCATTACCCAAGACAAGGTCGTCGTTGTCGGTGCCGGTCTCATGGGCACCGGGATTGCGCACGCGTTCGCCAGCAGTGGCTTCACAACGGTGCTGGTCGACAGCAATGCCGAGGCCGCTGACCGGTCACTGGCCTCGGTGGCCAAGATCATGGTCGACGGCGTGCGACTGGGCAAAGTGGATGCTGCTGCGGCCATTGCGGCCAAGGCCCGGTTGACCACGCTGGCCGACCTGGCGGAGGCTGCCGAGGGCGCTGCGCTGCTGGTGGAGACCGTGACCGAGAACCTCGCGGTCAAGAAGCAGGTGGTGTCCACGGCTGCGCCGCGCATGTTGCCCGGGGCCCTGATCGCCACCAACACCTCGGCGCTCAGCGTCACCGAGATCGCCACCGCGGTGGCTGATCCCGACCGTGTGGTCGGCATGCACTTCTTCAACCCCGTGCACAAGATGAAGCTGGTCGAACTGGTGCGCGGCCTGGCCACCAGCGACGAGGCCATCGCCAAGTCGCGGCAATACTGCGATGCGGTGGGCAAGACGTCCATCGTCGTCAACGAGGCCCCGGGGCTGACCACCAGCCGCATGTCGGCGATGGCCGGCAACGAGGCGATGTGGATGCTGCAGGAGGGTGTGGCCACCGCCGAGGACATCGACACCGCGCTGCGCATGGGTTTCAACCACCCGATGGGGCCGCTGGAGCTGGGTGACCTCACCGGCTGGGACACCCGGCTGTCGGTGCTGCGCTACCTGCACTCGACGCTGGGCGACAAGTTCCGCCCCTGCCCGCTGATCGTCAAGATGGTGGCGTCGGGCCGTCTGGGCCGCAAGGCCGGCGCTGGGGTCTACCGCTACGACGATGCTGGCCAGCGCATTGCCGGCTCGGGCCTGAAAGCGAGCGTGCTGTGAGCGCCAACTATGTCGTGATCGTCGGCGCGGTGCGCACACCCATCGGCAAGTTCAGGGGCAGCCTGGCTGGCGTGAGGGCCGACCACCTGGGTGCCGTGGTGCTGGACGAATTGATCACCCGCGCCGGCCTCGAGCCCGAGCAGGTGGACGACGTGATCTTCGGCTGCGTCACGCAGGTGGGCGAGCAGTCGGCCAACATCGCCCGCACTGCGCTGCTGAGCGCCGGCTGGCCGAGCAGCATCCCCGGCCTGACCATCGACCGCAAGTGCGGCTCGGGCGAGGAGGCCGTGCATGTGGCCGCTGGCCTGATCGCCTGCGGCGCGGCCGAGATCGTGGTGGCCGGCGGCGCCGAGAACATGAGCCGCGTGCCCATGGGCAGCAACCGCAGCATCCATGGCGAGGCCTTTGGCTGGATGGCTGCTGAGCGGCATGAATTCACCAGCCAGGGCGAGGCCGCCGAACGCCTGTGCGACCGCTGGCAGCTCAGCCGCGAGAACCTGGACGCTTTCGCGGTCGAGAGCCATCGCCGCGCCGCGGCGGCGGCTGCCGCAGGCCACTTCCAGCGTGAGATCGTGCCCGTGCCGGTAATGCAAGTGCGCGAGAAGGGCCTGGACGGCGAGGTGCCCGCTTTCACCGCCGACGAGACCATCCGCCCTGGCACTGCGATGGAAAAGCTCGGCGCACTGAAGACCAGCTTCCGCCCCGACGGCCGGTTGACGGCGGGCAATTCGTCGCAGATCTCAGATGGTGCCGCGGCGCTGCTGCTGATGACGGCCGACAAGGCGCGCGCGTTGGATCTCAAGCCCCGTGCCCGCGTGCGTGCCGTGGTCACCGTGGGCTCGGACCCGACCTTGATGCTCACCGGCCCGATCGCCGCCACCCGCAAGGTGCTGGCCAAGGCCGGGTTGACGCTGGACGACATCGACATCTTCGAGATCAACGAGGCCTTCGCTCCGGTGCCGATGGTGTGGATGAAGGAGATGCAGGTGTCGGCCGATCGCCTGAATGTCAACGGCGGTGCCATCGCACTGGGCCATCCGCTGGGTGCCAGTGGCGCGCGGCTGATGACCTCGATGCTGCACGAGCTGGAGCGCCGCGGCGGCCGCTATGCGCTGCAGGCCATCTGCTGCGCTGGCGGCATGGGCACGGCCACGATCCTGGAACGGCTGTAGACCATGGCGCGGCTGCCGCTGGTGCCGCTGCAGAACTGGCCTGTCGCGCTGACCGATGCGGTGCGGCGGGGCCGAGACACGCGCATGCTCAGTTCCACCGTGCCAGTGCAAGTCTGGGCGCACCGGCCGCAGGCGGCGCTGGCCTGGTTGGCCTTGCTGGACCAGTTGCACAACCACGGCGTGCTCGATGGGCGTCTGCGCGAGTTGGTGCGGCTGCGCATCGCGGCCTTCACCAACTGCCAGGCCTGCCAGTTGGCGCGCAAGAGCGACGCGGTGGACGCAGCCGACCTGGCGGCGCTGGCCTGCCAGCCCGCAGACAGCGTGCACTTCAGCCCCGCAGAACGCGAGGCCTTGCGCTACGCCGAGCTTTTTGCGGCGGACCCTCATGCCATCACCGAGACCCACTTCGAGGCGCTGGCACGGCACTTCAGCATCCCGCAGATCGTTGAACTGCAGATGTTCTGCGCGCTGATGCTGGCCGGCGGACGGATGACCCTGGTGCAACGTGCCTACGAGGACCCGCCTGCATGAACAGCACGCTGCCCTGCGGCTTTGTACCGCCGGCCTTGCGTTCGGGCAGGCTGACCCGACGCGGCGCGCAGGCACGGCACGGCGCACGCGTCGGCATCAGCGGGGAGCACCGTTGAGGTGGTGCACGCGCCAGGAGCAGTTCGCGAGGGTTTCGGCCTGACGCTGCTGGCGCTGGTGGCCGCGCAAGTGGGCCTGCACGGTTGCCTGAACGGCATGCGCATGGCCGTACCGCTGCTGGCGGCCAGTGAGGGGCGCAGCGCGGCCGTGATCGGCGTGCTGATGGCGTTGTTCGCGATCTTCCCCTTCCTGCTGGCCATCCCGGCCGGTCGCCTGGCCGACCGGCGCGGTTACCACCTGCCGGCGCGTCTGGCGGCCGGGCTGGCTTTGGCCGGGGCGGTGCTGGCCGCCCTGTCGCTGCATGTCGTCGCTCTGGGCATTGCGGCCTCGCTCGCGGGCGCCGGATCGGCCATCGGCATGATCGCGCTGCAGCGCAGCGCCGGCCGGCTGGCCGGCAACAGCGCCGACCGGCTGCGCATCTTCAGCTGGGTGGCGCTGGCGCCTGCGGTGGCCACCTTGGTCGGGCCGTTGCTGGCCGGTGTGTTGATCGACCACCTGGGCTACCGCGCCGCCTTCGCCGGCCTGGCGCTGCTGCCGCTGGCCACGCTGGCTGCCAGTTCCTGGGTGCCGCACGAGACGCCGATCGCTGCGGCAAGCGGCACGGCGGCGGGCCGCACCCCGGCCTGGGACCTGCTGCGCGACGCCGAACTGCGGCGTCTGCTGTTCATCAACTGGCTGATCGCCGCTTGCTGGGATGCCCATGCCTTCGCCTTGCCGATCCTGGGCCATCAGCGCGGCTTGAGCGCATCGGCCATTGCCGCCGTGCTGGCCAGCTATGCGGTCAGCTCGGCCGCGGTGCGGCTGGCGATTCCCTTCCTGGCCGAGCGCCTGCAGCCACGCGGGCTCATGACGGCCGCGCTGGCACTGACGGCGATGGTCTTCCTGCTCTACCCCTTCTTGCACAGCGCCTGGGCGATGGCGGCGTGCGGGACGGCGCTGGGCCTGGGCCTGGGCGCCATCCAGCCGGCCGTGATGACCACGCTGCACACGCTGACGCCCGCCGGCCGCCAAGGCGAGGCCCTGGGGCTGCGTTCCACGGTGATCCATTTTTCGACGCTGGTGATGCCCCTGGGCTTCGGCGCGCTGGGGGCGGCGCTGGGCGTGGCACCGGTGTTCTGGCTCACTGGCATGGCCTTGTCGGCGGGTGCGTGGCAGGCAGGGCGGCTGCCGGCGTCGGCTTCAAGGACTTGACGATGTCCCCATCCCCATCCGGAACCGACGCTGGCTTGTCCGGAACCGGGTTGACCATCGAGGCCCAGCTTGTGGTGGCGCCTTCGAAGGGCTTTTGACTGCTTGAACTTGACCAGGAGACAGAGATGACCAGGAAGAAGATTCAAAGGCCGCCGCACCGCCTTGCGCGCACGGTGGTTTTGCTGGGCTGGGCCATGGTCGGCGTCTTGCCGGCCTTCGCCGTCGGCATCGACACCGGCAATCCCGACCTCACGCTGCGCTGGGACAACACCGTGCGCATCAACCTCGGCGTGCGCGCCGACAAGCCCGATTCGCGCATCCTCAACAACCCGCAATCCACCTACGACGAGTCCGACGGCAAGTTCGGCCGGGGTGACTTCGTGACCCAGCGGCTCGACCTGTTGAGCGAAATCGACCTCAACTACAAGAACACCGCGGGCGCGCGCGTCAGTGCTGCGGCCTGGTACGACCATGCCTATCGCGACACCAAGGTGCGATCGACGGTGCCGGGTTTTGCCACCAGCTACACCGGCGACCAGTACAACAGCACCGTCAAGCGCTACACGCGGGGCCCGTCTGCCGAGTTCCTGGATGCCTTTGCCTGGGTGAACTTCCGCATTGCCGACAAGCCCGCGAATCTCAAGGTCGGACGCCACACCAACTACTGGGGCGAGGCCTACCTGCTGGGTGCGCACGCGATCTCGTATTCGCAGTCCCCGGTCGACGGCGTGAAGGCCGTCACCAGCCCGGGTATCGAGTTGAAGGAGGTCTTTCTGCCGCTCGGCCAGGCCTACCTGAAGTACCAGCCGACCTCCAGTCTGGCACTGGCGGCCCAGTACTTCTTCGAGTGGAAGCCCTCACGCCTGCCCTATGGTGGCACCTACTTCGGCCCCGCCGATCCCTTCTTCGAAGGGCCCGACCGGCTGCCGGTGGGCGGCGGCGTGGCCAATTTCCTGGCGCATGCGCCCTCGATCAAGCCGAAGAACGCGGGCAACTTCGGCTTGAGCGCCAAGCTCAACGTCGAGTCGATCGAGTCGACACTGGGCTTCTATTACCGCCGATTCGACGACTACAACCCCTGGTTCTCACCCAACTTCACCGGCTTCGTGAACATCCCCGGCGTCGGCATCGTGCCGACCGCTTGGCAACTGGTGTACCCGAAGAAAGTGGACCTGTTGGGCGCGAGCTTCGGGCGTGTAATCGGCCCGGTGAGCGTGGGGGCCGAACTTTCGTACCGCAAGCACGGTGCGCTCAACGCCAGCGGCATCAACCCGGTGGACAGCGAGGGGCCGCGCGGCAATACCTGGCATGCCCTGGTCAACGGCGTCTACCTGATGCCCAAGTCGACGCTGTGGGACACCGGCTCGATCGTGGCTGAGCTGGCCTACAGCCGGCTGCAGAAGACCACCTCGAATGCGGCCTTTTTCCAGCAGGAGGGCACCGCGGCCTGTCTCAGCCCCTTTGGCGTCCAGGGCAACAAGAGTGATGGATGCTCGACACGCGACTCCCTGTCGATGGCCATGCTCTTCACGCCGCAGTATCTGCAGGTGCGGCCATCGTGGGACCTGGAGTTCCCGATGTCGCTGAGCTACGGGCTGACCGGCAATGCGGCGTCGTCGGGCGGGGGCAAGGAGGGTGAACTGTCCTGGTCGCTCGGCGTCAAGGCCACCTTTGCGCAGAAGCACGACTTCTCCCTGCTGTACGCCGACACACGCGCACGGTCCAAGTACGACCCTTCGGGCACGATGCTGGTCGGCGGCAGCGGCAGCGCAGGCACCAACGACCGCGGCTGGCTGGTGTTCACCTACAAGACCGGCTTCTGAGCCGCAATCCATTGAAGGAGCTCAAGACATGAACACCCGATTCACTCTGCTCATCGCCAGCGTTGCGGCCCTATCCTGTTCAGCGCAGGCGGCCGTCACAGCCGAGGAAGCCAAGGCCCTGGGCACCACGCTCACCGAATTTGGCGCCATCAAGGCCGGCAACAAGGAAGGCACGATTCCCGCCTACACCGGTGGCCTGACCAAGGCGCCGGCCGGTTTCAAACCGGGCAGCGGCTTCTGGGCCAACCCCTTTCCTGGAGAGAAGCCGCTGTTTCGCATCGACGCCAAGAACGTCGACCAGCACGCCGACAAACTCAGCGAAGGACAGAAGCACCTGATCAAGAAGTACCCGGCCTACTATCTGGACGTCTACCCGACGCACCGCACCGCGGCCTATCCGGCCAAGGTGCTCGCGGCCACGCTACGCAATGCAACGACCTGCCGCGCCAACCAGGACTACACGGTGGTC
>Ga0155495_1114_pt1 | contig 11238 bp, 9 predicted proteins | sample RifCSPhighO2_12_FD_107153 | JGI IMG/M metagenome (GOLD analysis project Ga0155495, IMG submission 107153) | Burkholderiales bacterium RIFCSPHIGHO2_12_FULL_69_20
GTTGACGCCGAACTTGGCCGCGCTGTAGGCCGGGCCGGTCAGCGTGCTGACATGCTTGCCGGCCCACGACGACACGTTGACGATCAGCCCGTCACCCTGCGCACGCATCATCGGCAGCGCGGCGTGGCAGCAGTAGAAGGTGCCGTCCAGGTCGATGCGCAGCACCTGGTCCCAGCCGGCGCGCTGCAGGTGCTTCCAGTTGCGCTCGCGCACGTTCAACCCGGCGCTGTTGACCAGCACGTCGAGCCGGCCCTCCTGCTGCGCAATGCTGTCGGCCACGGCCTGCACCGCATCGGCATCACTGACGTCCAGCACCGCCACGCGGGCGCTGCCGCCGTGGGCCACCACTTGCGCTGCCACCTGCTGCAGTTCAGCCTCGCGCCGGCCCGACAGCACCAGCCGCATGCCCACGCCGGCATAAGCCAGCGCCGTGCCCGCGCCAATGCCGCTGCCCGCGCCGGTGATCCAGGCCACTTTGCCCTTGAGGTCTCGCATGCTGTTCTCCTGTGGATGATGAGAGTGAGTCGTGCCTTGCCGGGCCACGATGATGGGAAGCTTCCTGCCGCTGCGCGGCACTGATCATTTCACGCGGAAGTACACCCCCGCCAGATGGAAGGCATCCCCCTCGATGCGATGGCCGCAAGCCACGGCGCGGTCCAGCGTGGCCTGGACATCGGCCACCTCGACCACCACCGCGCCCAGGCAGTCGGCCGCACCCGGTACGAAGCGCAGGGCCACGCCGTCGACCACCAGCGCCGGCGCGCCTTCGGCCACGGTGAGCGGCGTGGCCAGGATGCGCGACCAGTGCGTGGCCAGCGATTCGGGCGCCGGGCTTTCCAGCGCGATGCCCAGCAGCCGGCGCGTGTGATCGGTGCGCACATGGTCCTGCCAGTGCGGCCCGGCCGGCCACCAGGTGCCCGATCGTTCATCGCCACCCGGGCTGTGGCCCAGCTCGATGAAGGCGGCGCGGCAATCGCGCGGGTGCAGCTGCGCACTCTGGTAATCAGGGCGGTCAATCTCGTGGGCGGTGCGCACGCCCAGCGTTGCGGCATGGGCCTGGCGCTGCTTCGGATCGGGCACCTGAAAGATCGCCATGTAGCCGCCGTGGCCGCGCGTGCGGTTGATGAAGCGGCCGGCGGCCGTGTCGGCGTGCAGCGGTGCCACCACCTCCAGGAAGTCGTCGCCGATGGGCAGCAAGGCGTTCTGCAACCCGTAGGCCGACAGGCCGGGATCGCGGTGGCACACCTCGATGCCGAAGATGGCCTGCAGGTGATCGACCACCGGTTCCAGCCGCGGCGCGGCCAGGCAGATCTGGCGAAGGCGAAGGTCATCGGGCATGGGTGAAATCCGAAACAGCGGGGCCGGCCAGATTAAGCGCGACCGCGCCCGGCGGCGCGCACGAAGGTGACAGCCGGCATCGGCCGCCGCGGCCGCCCCTGCCCACTGCGCGACAGGTGGCGCGGCGCTTGCGTGCTAGTGTTTGCGCACCGTTGTTGACCTCCAGGAAGCAGACCATGGCCACAGCCGTTTCCACCGCCTCACCCGAAACCTTCGACGTGATGATCGTCGGCGCCGGCATCTCCGGCATCGGCGCGGCCTACCACCTGCAGCAGCAATGCCCCGGCAAGCGCTACGTGGTGCTCGAGTCGCAGGCCGGCTACGGCGGCACCTGGCGCACGCACCGCTACCCGGGCATCCGCTCCGACAGTGATCTGTTCACCTTCGGCTACCGCTTCAAGCCCTGGATGGGCGCGCCCATCGCCACCGCCGCCGAGATCCTGAAGTACATGGGCGATGTGATCGCCGAGAACCAGCTCGCGCCGCACATCCGCTACCGGCACGGCATCGTCTCGGCCAGCTGGTCCAGCGCCGACCAGCGCTGGTTGATCGAAGCCACCCGTCCGGTGCCCGACGAAGACCGCACCGAGACGGTTCAGTTCTCGGTGAAGTTCCTGTGGATGTGCCAGGGTTACTACCGCCATGCCGAGGGCTACACCCCCGAGTGGCCCGGCATGGCGCAGTTCAAGGGCCGCATCGTGCACCCGCAGACCTGGCCCGACGACCTGGATCTGGCCGGCAAGCGGGTGGTCGTCATCGGCTCGGGTGCCACCGCGGCCACGCTGATCCCGGCGATCGCCGACCAGTGCGCGCAGGTCACGATGCTGCAGCGCTCGCCCACCTACTTCATCACCGGGCGCAATGCCAACGAGCTGGCCGACACGCTGCGCCAGCTCGACATCCCGGCCGAGTGGACACACGAGATCGTGCGCCGCAAGGTGCTGTTCGACCAGGCCAACTTCACCCGCCGCTGCGTGGCCGAGCCCGAGGTGGTCAAGCGTGAACTGCTGGCCGGCGTCAGCGCCGCGCTGGGCCCGGGCTTCGAAGATCAGGTGCAGCAGCACCTGACGCCGCGTTACCGGCCCTGGCAGCAGCGCATCGCCTTCGTGCCCGATGCCGACCTGTTCAAGGCGGTGCGCAGCGGCAAGGCGGCCATCGTCACCGACCAGATCGAGAGCTTCACCGAGACCGGCATCCAGCTGACGTCGGGCCAGGTGCTGGATGCCGACGTGGTGATCACCGCCACCGGCTTCAACCTCAGTGCGCTGGGCGACATCCACTTCACCATCGACGGTGCGCCGCTGGACTTTGCCGACACCATCACCTGGCGCGGCACCATGTTCACCGGCGTGCCCAACATGGCCTGGGTGTTTGGCTACTTCCGCGCCAGCTGGACACTGCGCGCCGACCTGATCGCCGACCTGGTATGCCGCCTGCTGCAGCACATGGACGCGCGGGGTGCGAGCGTGGTCACGCCCACGCTGCGCCCGCAGGACCAGGGCATGCCGCTGCTGCCGTGGATCGATCCGCAGAACTTCAACCCGGGCTACCTGGCGCGTGGCATGGCCCTGCTGCCGCGTCAGGGTGATCACCCGCCCTGGCAGCAGTCGCAGGACTACGCCCTCGACAAGGACGAGCTGCCGAAGGTCGACCTGGACGACGGCGCGCTGGTCTATCGGTAGGCGCAGGCCCGCGCTGGGTCAGGCGGCCGCAGACACCCGTGCGGTGACCCCGATCACCCGGTCGAGGGTGCTGCGCCAAGCGGCATCGATCTCGGGCGTCCAGTCGGCGCCCAGCGCCTGCTGGCAGACCTCGACGATGATCTCGAAGAAGCTGTCGAACTGCCGCGTGCTCACGCCGTTCATGCTGTGGTTGGACCACTCCGACGCGATCATGCCGGCGGCATAGTGGCGCTCGCCGGCCAGGTCGGTCAGCGTGTCGATCGCGCGCAGGAACATCTCTGCACGCACGCTGCCCCGGGTGTCGCCGACAAACATCGGCAGCAGCTCGGGCGAGCGTTCGAACAAGCGCTGGTAGACCAGCGGCGCCGGGTCGCCCACCCGCTCGACCACCTGCTCCAGTGATTGCGCCAGCAGCTGTTGTGTCGTCATGGTCTGCTCCTCTCGACGGCCGCCAGCGCGGCTCAGGCCTTTGACTCGATGATCGCGGCGTTCACCATCGTGCGCAGTTCGCGCCGGATCGGGTACAGGCTGCTGGGCATGAACTGGGTCAGGAACACCACGCTCAGGTCTTCCACCGGGTCGATCCAGAACGCGGTGGACGCCGCCCCGCCCCACCAGTATTCACCCACCGAGCCGGCCAGCTGGGTCTTGGCCACGTCGGTGGTCATCGCAAAGCCCAGGCCGAAACCGACGCCCTGGTAGGTGGCCTCGGAGAACAGCGACACCGACAGATCGGCCAGGTCGCGCCCGCCGGGCAGGTGGTTGCTGCGCATCAGCGCCAGCGTCTTGGGGCCGAGCAGACGCACATCGCCCAGCGCGCCACCACCCCGCAGCGCCTCGCAGAAGCGCATGTAATCGGCCGCCGTCGACACCAGCCCGCCGCCGCCCGACGGCGCGCCCGGCGCCTTGCGGAAGTCGCGGTTGGTCACCAGCGGCGTGAGTTGGCCGTCGCTGCCGTTCATGTAGCACTCGGCCAGCCGGTGGGCCTTGTCATCGGGCACGTGGAAGGCGGTGTCGACCATGCCCAGCGGGCCGAAGATGCGGTCCTGCAGGAACTGTTCGAACGGCACGCCCGAGATCTTGCCCACCAGGTAGCCCAGCACGTCGGTGGCCACCGAGTAGTTCCACGCGGTGCCGGGCGAGAACTCCAGCGGGATCCTGGACAGCGCCTGCACGAAGCCTTCCAGACCCTCGGTCTGCTCGAAGGGCTCGAGCCGCTGCTTGCGGTAGGCGGCGTCCACGCTGGTGCGCATCTGGAAGCCGTAGGTCAGGCCCGCCGTGTGACGCAGCAGGTCGATCATGCGCATCGGGCCGTCGGTCGGCCGCGTCTGCCAGCCCGGTGCCGAGCCCGGCAGGCCAGCGGCACCGGCCACGTACACACCCAGGTCGCGCCAGCTGGGGATGAAGCGGTGCACCGGGTCGTCCAGCGCCACCAGGCCTTCTTCGACCAGCATCATGAAGGCCACGCTGGTGATGGGCTTGCTCATCGAATAGATGCGCACGATGCTGTCCTCGGCCAGCAGCGTGCCGGTCGCCAGGTGGGCATGGCCCAGCACCGACTGGTGCACCAGTTGCCCGCCGCGCGAGATCTGCAGCTGCGCGCAGGGCAGCTTGCCGCTGGCGATGTAACGCGCTTGCAGAAAGCGGTCGATGCGCGCCAGGCGCTGCGAGCACATGCCTTGGGATTCGGGTTTGACGGTCATCGGGTGTCTCCTGGTGTCACCTGCGCAGCGCTCGGCCCGGCCGGGCCCGCCTACGATGGCCATTTCAACATCGACACTCACGAGGCACTGTCACGATGGCTCCACTTCTGCAGGGTATCCGGGTGCTGGATTTCGGCCGCTACATCGCGGGGCCCTATTGCGCGGCGCTGCTGGCCGAGTACGGCGCCGACGTGATCCGCATCGAAAAACGCGACGGCAGCGAAGACCGCTTTCCGGCGCAGGTGGGTGGCGGCGTGGGCGCGCTGTTCCTGCAGATGAACCGCAACAAGCGCTCGATGACACTCGACCCGGCCTCGCCGCAGGGCCGCGAGGTGGTGGCCAAGCTGGTGGCCGGCGCCGAAGTGGTGATCGCCAACCTGCCGCAGGCCACGCTGACCGCGATGGGGCTGGACTACGACACGCTGCGTGGCTACCGCCCCGACATCATCTTCGTCACCAACACCGCCTTCGGCCCGGTGGGCCCGATGCAGCGCAACGTGGGTTTCGACGCGGTCGGCCAGGCCATGGCCGGCGCCATCTACATGACCGGCACGCCCGAGCAGCCCTACCGCAGCACCGCCAGCTGGGTGGATTTCGGCACCGCGCTGCACTGCGCCTTCGGCACCCTGGCCGCGCTGATGGAGCGCCAGCGCTCGGGCCAGGGCCAGATGGTCACCGGCGCGCTGCTGGCCACCGCGCTGACGGTGACCAACTCGTCGCTGATCGAGCAGGCGCTGGTGGCGCCACACCGCATCGCCACCGGCAACCGTGGCCAGACCTCAGGCCCCAACGACGTGTATGCCGTGAACGATGGCTGGGTGCTGGTGGCCGTGACCGGACATCCGCTGTTCAAGCGCTGGGCCCGGCTGATGGACCAGGACGCCAGCCGCGCGCCCAGCGACCCCGATTGGCTGAACGACCCGCGCTTTGCCACCGACGACGAGCGCGGCCGGCACCGCGACATCCTCAGCGAGCGCATGGGCCGCTGGTGCGCCACGCGCAGCAGCGACGAGGTGGTGAAGATCCTGGGCGAGGCGATGATCCCCTGCGCGCCGGTGCTGTCGCCGCAGCAGTCGCTGGACCACCCGCAGGTGCAGGCGCTGGGCCTGCTGCAAGACACCCACTACCCCGGCCTGCCCGGCCCGGCGCCGGTGGCCGCGGTGCCGATCTGGATGACCCACACCCAGCCGGTGCCGCGCCAGCGCCCGCCGCTGCTGGGCGAGCACACCGAGCAGATCCTGGCCGAGCTGGGCTACGACGAGGCCGCCATCACGGCGCTGCGGGCAGCCTCGGTGGTTTGAACGAGGGCGGGGCCGCGACCGACGGCAGCGCCGTCGGTCGCCCGCGGATCAGGACGCCGCAAAGCGCGCGAGCCGCTGCGTGATGATCGCCTCGGCCTCGGCCATGATGCGGTCGATCAGCACCTTGACGGTGGGCACGTCGTGGATCAGGCCGGCCACCATGCCGCAGCTCCAGGCGCCGGCCTCCATCGCGCCCTCGGTCATGATCTTCGGGTAGACGCCGGCCACCTCGTCGATGATGTCCTCGAACTTGATCGATGCGCCCAGCGCCTTCTCCTTCTCGATCAGCCGGTCGACCGCGGCGTTGCGCAGCACCCGCTCGGTGTTGCGCAGCGGGCGCATCACCAGCCGGGTGTCCAGTTCGCTGGCCGCGACGATGGCGTCCTTCACGTTCTGGTGCACCGGCGCCTCTTGCGTGGCGATGAAGCGCGTGCCCATGTTCATGCCCTCGGCACCCAGCGCCAGCGCGGCCACCAGGCTGCGGCCGTCGGCCATGCCGCCCGAGGCCACGAACGGGATCTTCAGCTCGTCGGCCGCACGCGGCAGCAGGATGAAGTTGGGCACATCGTCCTCGCCCGGGTGTCCACCGCACTCGAAGCCGTCGACGCTGACCGCGTCGCAGCCGATGGCCTGCGCCTTCAGCGAATGGCGCACCGAGGTGCACTTGTGGATCACCTTGATGCCGGCCTCGTGCAAGGCCGGCAGCCACTTCTGCGGGTTGTTGCCGGCCGTCTCCACCGCCTTGACACCGCCATCGATGATGGCCTTGATGTAGCCGGGGTAGTCGGGCGCGGTGAGCACCGGCAGGAAGGTGAGGTTCACGCCGAAGGGCTTGTCGGTCATCTCGCGGCAGCGGCGGATCTCGTTGGCCAGCAGTTCGGGCGTGCGCTGCGTCAGCCCGGTGATCAGGCCCAGCCCGCCGGCGTTGCTCACCGCGGCGGCCAGCTCGGCAAAGCCGACATAGTGCATGCCGCCCTGGATGATGGGGTGCTGGATGCCGAAGAGTTCAGTGATACGGGTCTTCATGGGGTCTCCTGGAGGATCGTGAAAGGGTCTGGGCGCCGGCAGGATAGCGTGGCGGCAAAGCCTTGCCGGCACAGCGCGCCGGCCGGGCGGCGAGAATCCCGGTTTTATCCCCCACCCTTGCCCGTGCCTTCTGTCACCGATGCGCCAACCGCCGGCACCCAGGCCAAGCCGCTGACCAGTTACCGGCCGTACTGGGCCCGGCGCTTCGGCACCGCAGCCTTCCTGCCCACCAGCCGCGCCGAGATGGACGCACTGGGCTGGGACAGCTGCGACATCGTCATCGTCAGCGGCGACGCCTATGTCGACCACCCCAGCTTCGGCATGGCGGTGATCGGCCGCACGCTGGAGGCGCAGGGTTTTCGCGTCGGCATCATCGCCCAGCCCGACTGGCAAAGCGCCGAGCCCTTCCAGGCGCTGGGCGCACCGAACCTGTTCTTCGGCGTCACCGCCGGCAACATGGATTCGATGATCAACCGCTACACCGCCGACCGCCGCGCGCGCAGCGACGACGCCTACACGCCCGGCGGCGCGCCCGACCGGCGGCCCGATCGCGCCAGCCTGGTCTACACCCAGCGCTGCAGGGAGGCCTACGGCCAGATCCCCATCGTGCTGGGTGGCATCGAGGCCAGCCTGCGCCGCATCGCCCACTACGACTACTGGCAGGACAAGGTGCGCCGCTCGCTGCTGGTCGATGCCCAGGCCGACCTGCTGCTGTACGGCAATGCCGAGCGCGCGATCATCGAGATCGCCCACCGCCTGGCCAAGGGCGAGCCGGTGGCCCGCATCACCGACGTGCGGGGCACCGCATTCCTGCGGCGCGACGACGACCCGACGGCGGCCGGCTGGTTTCAGATCGACTCCAGCGATGTCGATCTGCCCGGCCGCATCGACGAGCACATCAACCCCTACCAGAGCACTTCGGAGCAGGCGGCCGAGCAAGGCACGTCCTGCGCCAAGGACGACGGCACCACCGCCGCCGGCGCTGCCCAGCCCATCCAGATCGTGCGCAAGCCCAGCGGCCGCATCCAGATGCCGCCGCGTGAGCGCTGCGTGATCCGCCTGCCCAGCTACGAGCAGGTCAAGCGCGACCCGGTGCTCTACGCCCACGCCAACCGGGTGATGCACCTGGAGACCAACCCGGGCAATGCGCGTGCGCTGGTGCAGCGTCATGGCGAGCGGGACGTGTGGATCAACCCACCGCCGATCCCGCTGAGCACGCCCGAGATGGACCATGTGTTCGACCTGCCCTACGCACGCAGTCCGCACCCGCGTTATGCCGATGAACAGGGCCGCCACGACGGCGCCACCAAGATCCCCGCCTGGGAGATGATCCGTTTCAGCGTGAACATCATGCGCGGCTGCTTCGGCGGCTGCAGCTTCTGCTCGATCACCGAGCACGAGGGCCGCATCATCCAGAGCCGCAGCGAGGACTCGGTGATCCGCGAGATCGAGGACATGCGCGACAAGGTGCAGGGCTTCACCGGCATCGTCTCCGACCTGGGCGGGCCCACCGCCAACATGTACCGGCTGCGCTGCAAGAGCACCACCATCGAGGCCGCCTGCCGCAAGCCCAGCTGCGTCTACCCCGGCATCTGCCCCAACCTGGGCACCGACCATGCGCCGCTGATCAAGATGTACCGGCGGGCGCGCGCGCTGAAGGGCGTCAAGAAGATCCTGATCGGCTCGGGCCTGCGCTACGACCTGGCGATCCGCTCGCCCGAGTACGTGAAGGAACTGGTCACCCACCACGTCGGTGGCTACCTGAAGATCGCGCCCGAGCACACCGAGGGCGGGCCGCTGAGCAAGATGATGAAGCCCGGCATAGCCAGCTACGACCGCTTCAAGGCGATGTTCGACCAGTACAGCGCCGAGGCTGGCAAGCAGCAGTTCCTGATCCCCTACTTCATCGCCGCCCATCCGGGCACCAGCGACGAGGACATGATGAACCTGGCGCTGTGGCTGAAGACGAACGGCTTTCGCGCCGATCAGGTGCAGACCTTCTACCCCAGCCCGATGGCCACCGCCACGGCGATGTACCACAGCGGCCGCAACCCGCTGAAGGGCCTGAGCCGCGACCCGGCCAAGCCCGAGTTGGGCGAGCGGGTGGACATCGTGCGCGGCGAAAAGCGCCGCCGCCTGCACAAGGCTTTCCTGAAGTACCACGACGCCAAGAACTGGCCGCTGCTGCGCGAGGCCCTCACCACGATGGGCCGCGCCGACCTGATCGGCAACGGCAAGCGCCACCTGGTGCCAAGCTACCAGCCGGCCGGCACCGTGGCAACAACGGGAAGATCGGCACCCGCTGCCGCCCGCGCTGCCACAACCACGGCGACACCCCGCCGCGGCACGCTGCTGACCCAGCACACCGGCCTGCCGCCGCGCGCGGGCACGGCCGGGCCCGCCGCAAAAACCACCCGGCGCCGGCCGCGCTGATGGCCCGGTGCAGAACCTGATGGAAGACAAACACCCCACGCCCGACCGATCCGTGGTGCTGCTGGGCGGTGGCCATGCCCATGTGAAGGTGCTGGCCGATCTGGCCGAGCGGCCACTGGCCGGCTGGCAGGTGCACCTGGTCACGCCGTACCGGCGGCAGATCTACTCGGGCATGCTGCCGGGCTGGATCGCCGGCCACTACCCGATCGACGCCTGCGCGATCGCGCTGGATCGGCTGGCCGCGGCCGCCGGCATCACGCTGCACGAGACCAGCGGCAGCGCGCTGGATCTGGCGCAAGGCCGGGTGCACTGTGCCGATGGCAGCAGCGTGCGCTTCGACCAGCTGTCCATCGACACCGGCCCGATGCCCGCGCTGCAAGGCCTGCCCGGCAGCGCCGAACACGCCTTGCCGGTGCGGCCGATCGAGCGCTTCATCGCCGCCTGGCCGGCCATGGCCCAGCGTTTCACCGGCCAGCGCCAGCGCTTCGATCTGGCGATCCTGGGCGCCGGCGCCGCGGGCATCGAACTGGCCTTCGCCATCCAGTACCGCGCACGCATCGAGGGCTGGCCGCAACTGCGCATCACCGTGGTCGGCAGCGATGCCTTGCCCCTGCCCGGCACGCCAGCGGCCACGCGGCGGCATGCCGCGGCGCTGCTGGGGCAACGCGGCATCACCTGGATGGGCCAGCGCCGCGCCACCCACCTCACCGCCGAGGCGATGCACTTCGAGCAGGGCGCGCCGCTGCACTTCGATGCGGCGCTGGTGTCCACCGGCGCAGCGGCACCGGCCTGGCCCGCGGCCAGCGGCCTGGCCACCGATGCCGGTGGCTTCATCCGCGTGCGGCCCACGCTGCAGAGCGTGTCGCACCCGCAGGTGTTTGCCGCCGGCGATGTGGCGGCCTATGCCCAGCCGCGGCCCAAGTCGGGCGTGTACGCGGTGCGCGCCGGGCCGGTGCTGGCGCACAACCTGCGCGCCGCCTGCGAGGGCCAGCCGCTGCAGAGCTGGACGCCGCAAGCCCGCGCGCTGTACCTGATCAGCACCGGCGAGCGCCACGCGCTGGCCACCTGGGGCCGCTGGTCGTGGGGTGGCGCCTGGGTGTGGCGCTGGAAGGACCGCATCGACCGGCAGTTCATGCGGCGCTTCGGCACGGCAGCCTGACCCTCGCCCGGCGCGGCCCCGGCACCTTGCCGCGCTGCATGAATCACGCGTCGTGCTGCCAGGGTGGCAACGGCGAGCCGCAATCGCGGCAGAAGCGCGCGGCGGGCGCATGCCCCTCGCTGAGGCAGGCGTGGCAGTTGCGGGTGGTCGGCGCTTGCCGGGTGCGCTGCGCGGTGAACTCGGCGGTGGCGCTGCTCGGGGTCGGCGGGGTGATCATGGGCCGCATGCTATGTCGGCGCCGGTATCGCCGCGCCGTCACCGGGTGCCCGCGGCTTGCAGCGTGCGGCGCGACCGAAGCCTCCCGTGCATGCACGGTGCGCCCCGGCGCAGCCGCCACAATGGCCGTTGCCCGCCATGCTGACCCTGCACTTCGCCAACCGCTACGAGACGCTGAGCCGCCAGCTCAGCGCTGCCCTGCAGCCCGCGGGGCAGGACCTATTCACCCCCGACGAGGTGATCGTGCCCAGCGCGGCGCTGCGCCGCCAGCTCACGCTGCAACTGGCACGTGAGCAGGGCGTGTGCACCAACCTGCGCTTCTCGTACCTGGCGCAATGGCTGTGGCAGCAGGCCAATCGGGTGGTGGCTGCCACCGCGGC
>Ga0155495_1001_pt1 | contig 11216 bp, 9 predicted proteins | sample RifCSPhighO2_12_FD_107153 | JGI IMG/M metagenome (GOLD analysis project Ga0155495, IMG submission 107153) | Burkholderiales bacterium RIFCSPHIGHO2_12_FULL_69_20
CGCGTTCATGAACATCGCCAGGATGCTGGGCGCGGGCCCGTTGATCGTCATGCTGACACTGGTGGCCGGGTGGCACAGGTCGAAGCCCGAGTACAGCACCTTCAGGTCGTCGAGCGTGGCGATGCTCACGCCCGAGTTGCCCACCTTGCCGTAGATGTCGGGCCGGCGGTCGGGGTCGTTGCCGTACAGGGTGACCGAGTCGAAGGCGGTTGACAGGCGCTTGGCCGGCATGCCCTCGCTCACCAGCTTGAAGCGCCGGTTGGTGCGGAAGGCGTCGCCCTCGCCGGCGAACATGCGCGTCGGGTCTTCGCCCTCGCGCTTGAAGGCGAAGGTGCCGGCGGTGTACGGAAAGCTGCCGGGCACGTTGTCGAGCATCAGCCACTTGAGCAGCTCGCCATGGCATTCGTACTGCGGCAGCGCCACCTTGCGGATCTTGTTGCCCGACAGCGTGGTGTGGACCAGCTGGGTGCGGATCTCCTTGTCGCGGATCTTCACCACGTACTCGTCACCGGCGTAGGCGCGCTGCATCTCGGGCCACTGCACCAGCAGCTTGGCGGCGGCCGGGTCTTGTTTGACCGCGCGCTCGTCGGCCAGGCGCAGCACGGTGTTCTTGGCGCCCGAACTCGTCGAGTTCTGGGCGGCGGCGTCGTCAGCCAGCATCTGCGCGGTGGCGCGCAACTGCTGCAGCTCACGCGCCAGCCGGGCCTGGGCGCGGGCGCGGGCCTTGTAGCCGCGCACCGTGTCGGTGATCTCGGCCAGATAGCGGGTGCGCGCGGCCGGCACCACCGGCGTCTGGTGGGTGCTGTGCTTGGTGTCGACCAGCGGCAGCCGGCCCTCGGTGACTGGCAGCCCCAGCGCGGCCAGGCGGGTCTTCAGCGCCTGGTACAGCGCGGTCACGCCGTCGTCGTTGAAGCGGCTGGCCATGGTGCCGAACACCGGCATCTGGTCGGGCATCACGGTGAAGGCTTCGCGGTTGCGCTGCACCTGCTTGGCCACGTCGCGCAGCGCGTCGGCGGCGCCCTTGCGGTCGAACTTGTTGATCGCCACGAACTCGGCGAAGTCGAGCATGTCGATCTTCTCGAGCTGGCTGGCGGCGCCGAACTCGGGTGTCATCACGTACATCGGCACATCGACCAGCGGCACGATGGCCGCGTCGCCCTGGCCGATGCCCGAGGTCTCGACGATCACCAGATCGAAGCCCGCCACCTTGGCGGCGGCCAGCACGTCGGGCAGCGCGGCACTGATCTCGCTGCCGGTGTCGCGCGTGGCGAGTGATCGCATGTAGACCCGTTGCCCATCTCTCCAAGGCCCGGTGGCGTTCATGCGGATGCGGTCGCCCAGCAGCGCACCGCCGCTCTTGCGGCGCGATGGGTCGATCGAGATCACCGCGATGCGCAGCGCATCGCCCTGGTCGAGGCGGATGCGGCGGATCAATTCGTCGGTCAGGCTGGACTTGCCGGCGCCGCCGGTGCCGGTGATGCCCAGCACCGGCGCCTTGGCGGTCTGGGCGGCGGCGTGCAGCTCGGCCACCAGGCCCGCGAACTCGGGATCGGCAGCCTGGCCGGCTGCCGAGGCCTTGCCGTTCTCGAGTGCGGTGATCAGCTGGGCCAGCGCGCGCCAGGCGGCTTCACTGTGGCCCTGGATCGCCGACAGCGACTTGGGCGCGTGGCCGGTGATGTCGCGGTCGGCGCGCATCACCATCTCGCCGATCATGCCGGCCAGGCCCATGCGCTGGCCGTCCTCGGGGCTGAAGATGCGCACGCCGTGGCCGGCCAGCAGCTTGATCTCCTCGGGCACGATCACACCGCCACCGCCGCCGAAGACCTGGATGTGCTCGCCGCCGCGTGCCTTCAGCAGTTCGACCATGTAGCTGAAGTACTCGTTGTGGCCACCCTGGTAGCTGCTGACGGCGATGCCCTGAACGTCCTCCTGCAACGCGGCGGTCACCACCTCGTCGACCGAGCGGTTGTGGCCCAGATGGATCACCTCGGCGCCCATGCCCTGCAGGATGCGGCGCATGATGTTGATTGCGGCGTCGTGGCCGTCGAACAGGCTGGCCGCGGTGACAAAGCGCACCTTGTGGGTCGGGCGGTAGTTGGCCAGGGCCTTGAATTCGGCGGACAGATCGGTCATCGGGCAAGTCTCCATCAGGGAAGAGCGCAGCACCGCGCAAGGCATGGCGCCAGCTGGCGCCCAGTCTAGGGCGCCAGGGCGCGGCGCGCGATGGCGCAAACGCTCGGCGCCCTGATGTTTTTTGCCAGAATGCGCCCATGCCCGCCACCCCCACAGCCCCCGAGCGCAGCGTGTCGATCGCCTTCGTGCGCAGTGCCGTGCGGGCACTCGATGCGGTGCAGCGCCAGGCCGTGCTGGCCGAGGCGCAGATCGACGCGCAACTGCTGGCGCAGCCTGCGGAGCGGGTGCCCGCAGCGGCCTTTGCCCGGCTGTGGATGGCGGTGGCGCGGGTGCTGGACGACGAATTTTTCGGGCTGGATGTGCGCCGCATGAAGGTGGGCACATTTGCCATGCTGTGCCATGCGCTGGTGGGCCAGCCCACCGTGGGCGCGGCGCTGCAGCAGGCGCTGCGGGGCTTCGGCCTGTTCTTCGACGACATCACTGCCAGCCTGCGGATGGCTGCCGGCACCGCCACGCTGATCATCGACAACCGCATCGCCGCGGGCCGGCACGACGAAGCGGCTGACGATGCCCGGCGTTTTGCCGACGAGACCCTGCTGGTGATGCTGCACGGCCTGCTGTGCTGGCTTGCCGGCCGGCGTGTACCGCTGAGCCGGCTGGATTGGGCCCATCCGATGCCGGCGCATGCCGACGAGTACCGGCGCATGTTTTCGCCGCTGCAGCGCTTCGACATGCCGGCCACCGCCGTGCAGTTCGACGCCCGGGTGCTGGCGGCGGCGGTGACCGTCAACGCCGCCAGCCTGAAGGCCTTTCTGCGCGACGCGCCGCAGTCGGTGTTCTTGAAGCAGGTGGTGGCCACCGGTTTGGGCGACCGGGTGCGCCGGCTGTGCCGCGCCGCACTCGATCGGGGTGACGCGGCGCCCACGCTGGCCTTGCTGGCCGAGACGCTGCGGCTGTCTCCGGCCACGCTGCGGCGCCGGCTGGAAGGCGAAGGCGCCAGCTGGGGCCAGCTGAAGGACGAGGTGCGCCGCGACCTGGCGCTGCAGTTGCTGGCCGAAGGTGTGCTCAGCGTGGGGAGCATCGCCGCGCGGCTGGGCTTCGACGACGCCAGCACCTTCTACCGCGCCTTCCGCAAATGGACCGGCAGCGCGCCGGGGGCCTGGCGCAGTGCGGCGCGTGCCTCGGCGGCGGCTGGGTAGACTGGCGATGAATCAACTTTCGACGCGAGCGGCGGGCCGAGCGCCGGGCCGCCCCAAGCCGGACCGCATCCCCTTGGGGGATCGGCCGACGTACCCGTCGGACGAGGGGCACGAATGAGCAAAGCCTTCACCAAGGAATCCGACGGCGACGACGACGATGAAGACGGCGGCGGCGGCCTGCCACCCTTGCCGCCCGGCGGCAAGAACTACATCACCCCGGCCGGCTACCAGCGCCTGCGCGGCGAGCTGATGAGCCTGATCGACGACGAGCGGCCGAAGATGGTGGAGACCGTCTCGTGGGCGGCGAAGAACGGTGACCGCTCGGAGAACGGCGATTACCTCTACGGCAAGAAGCGGCTGCGCGAGATCGACCGCCGCATCCGCTTCTTGACCCGCCGGCTCGACATCGCCGAGGTGGCCGACCCGTCGGCGCACCACGGCCATGACCAGATCTTCTTCGGCGCCACCGTCACCTATGCCAACAGCAAGGGCGAGCAGCGCACCATCACCATCAAGGGCATCGACGAGGCCGACAACCTGGCCGGCGAGGTGAGCTGGATCGCGCCCATCGCCCGTGCGCTGCTGAAGGCGCGCGAGGGCGACGAGGTGAAGCTGCAGACCCCCGGCGGGGTGGACGTGCTGGAGGTGCTGGAGGTGCGTTACCCCGAGCCCGGGCCGGCGGCCTGAATCAAGGTTTGATGCGCGCCGCTCGCAGCACCGGTGGCGATCGTTTCAGCGTGCGCAGCACCTCGGCCAAATGCTGGCGGTCGCGCACGGCCAGCAGCAGGCGCAGCTCGGCGGCATCGTCGTGCTGTTCGCTGTCCATCTCGATGTGGCTGATGTCGCCCTCGGCAGCGCTGATGGCCGCGGCGATCTGGGCCAGCACGCCCTTGCCGTTCTTGACCAGCAGCTTGACGCTGGTCTCGAAGTTGCGCGTGGGCTGCTCGGCCCATTCAACCGCGATCCAGCGCTCGGGGTCGCGGTCGGCCAGGCGTTTGCCGACGCCGCAATCGGCGGTGTGCACCAGCAGGCCTTCGCCGCGGCCCAGATAGGCGCGGATCTCGTCGCCCGGGATCGGCCGGCAACAGGGGGCCAGCACCACCGAGGCGCCTTCGGTGCCGTCGATCACCACGCCCGGCAGCGGCGTGGCGGTGTCCTCCATCACGCCGAACTTGTTGAGCGTCAGCGTCACCGCATCGGGTCGGGTGCCGCGCTCGGCCATCTGTTGGGCCAGGCGCTTGGCCACGATGGTGGCGATCTTGCGGCCCAGGCCGATGTCGACCAGCAGGTCGGTGCGGCTGCGGTTGCCGCTCCAGCGGGTGAGCTGCTGCCACAGCGCCTGCGCGGGTGTGTCGTCCAGCTCGGCCGACGGCAGCAGCAGGCCTTCGGCCCGCAGCGCCTGGGCCAGCAGCTTCTCGCCCAGCCCGCGGGATTCCTCATGTTCCATGGTCTTGAGGAAGTGGCGGATCTTGCTGCGCGCCCGGCCGGTGCGCACGAAGTTCAGCCAGCCCGGATTGGGCCGCGCGCCGGGCGCGGTGACGATCTCGACCACGTCGCCGCTCTTCAACTCAGTGCGCAGCGCCACCGGCTCGCCGTTGAGCTTGGCCGCCACGCAATGGTCGCCCACGTCGCTGTGGATGGCGTAGGCAAAGTCGACCGCGGTGGCGCCGCGCGGCAGCGCCAGGATCTTGCTCATCGGCGTGAACACGTACACCGCCTCGGGCACCAGATCGATCTTGACGTGCTCGAGGAACTCGGCCGCGTCGCGGGTTTCGTCCTGGATGTCGAGCAGCGACTTCAGCCACATCGCGCCCAGGCGCTGCGCCTCGCCGGCGGCGCTGCCCTTGTGGCTCTTGGGCTCGTGCTTGTAGAGCCAGTGCGCGGCAATGCCGGTCTCGGCCACCGCATGCATCGGCTCGGTGCGGATCTGGAACTCGACCGCCGTGCCCAGCGGGCTGACCAGCGTGGTGTGCAGGCTCTGGTAGCCGTTCGCCTTGGGGATCGCGATGTAGTCCTTGAAGCGGCCCGGCACCGGCTTGTAGAGCTGGTGCAGGATGCCCAGCGCCAGGTAGCAGTCCATCAGCTGCGGCACCACGATGCGAAAGCCGAAGATGTCGTTGACCTGCGCAAAGCCGTCGTGCTTCTCGCGCATCTTGCGGTAGATGCTGTAGACGGTTTTCTCGCGGCCGGTCACCTGCACCTTGATCTTGTGGCTGGTGAAGGCCTTCTCCACCTCGGTGCGCACCCGGTCGACGATGTCGCGCCGGTAGCCGCGCGCGCGCTGCACCGCCTTGGCCAGCGCGCCATGGCGCCACGGGTACAGGTGCTCGAAGCTGAGCTCCTGCAGCTCGCGGTAGATCATGTTCAGGCCCAGCCGGTGGGCGATGGGCGCGTAGATGTCCAGCGTCTCGCGGGCGATGCGCCCACGCTTGTTGGCCGGCATCGCCGACATCGTGCGCATGTTGTGCAGCCGGTCGGCCAGCTTGACCAGGATGACGCGCACGTCGCGCGCCATCGCCAGCAGCATCTTGCGGAAGCTCTCGGCCTGGCCTTCTTCGCGGGTGGAAAACTGCAGCTTGTCGAGCTTGGTCAGGCCATCCACCAACTCGGCGGTGGGCGCGCCGAACTTCTCGATCAACTCCACTTTGGTGATGCCGCAATCTTCCATCGCGTCGTGCATCAGCGCGGCCATCAGCGCCTGGGCGTCGAGGTGCCAGTCGGCCACCAGGCCGGCCACCGCCAGAGGATGGGTGATGTAGGGCTCACCGCTGGCGCGGAACTGGCCCAGGTGGGCTTCGTCGGCGAACTTGTAGGCCTCGCGGATCAGCTTGATGTCGGCCTTGCCGAGGTAGCCCAGCTTGTCGCTCAGTGCTGCGAAGGTGGTGACTTCGTCCTTGGCCGAGGGCGCCGGCGTGGTGTTGCGCGACCTCGCTTGCAGCACAGCGGGCAGCAACAATTCAGCGGCGAAGGATCGGATGCCCATGCCCGAATTTAGCCTGCTTTGCCCCGGGGCATCGCCACAACGACAAAGGGCGCCCGAAGGCGCCCCGACAACGGTGCTCGAGTGGGCTTTACAGCGGCACGCGGCGCAGCATCTCGATGCCGATCTCGCCGGCAGCAATCTCGCGCAGCGCGGTCACGCCGGGCTTGTTCTTGCTCTCGATCTTGGGCGCATGGCCCTGGCTCAGCATGCGGGCGCGGTAGGTGGCGGCCAGCACCAGCTGGAAGCGGTTGGGGATCTTGGTCAGGCAGTCTTCGACGGTGATGCGGGCCATGGGCTTGCCTTTATGGGTGTTGCAGGTGGGGTGATCAGATCAGCTCGAGTGCTGCAAACACCTGCGACTTGTTGCGCAGTTGCGCCGCGTATCGCAGGCGCTGGGAGTGCACGACGGTCTTCAAATCGAACAGCGCCGTCTCGAACAAACCGTTGATTATAACGAAATCGAAGTGCCGGGCCTGGGCCACCTCGATGCGGGCGTTGGCCATGCGGCGCTCGATGACCTCGGGGCCGTCTTCGCCGCGGCGGGTCAGGCGCTGGCGCAGTTCGGCCCAGCTGGGCGGCAGGATGAAGATCAGGATCGCATGGGCAAAGATCTGCTTGATCTGCAGTGCACCCTGCCAGTCGATCTCGAGCACCACGTCCTCGCCGCGTGCCAGCCGGTCTTCGATGGCGCGGCGCGAGGTGCCGTACAGGTTGCCATGCACCTCGGCCCATTCGAAGAAATCACCCTGCGCCGCCATCTGGCGGAAGTCGGGCGCCTCGATGAACCAGTATTCGCGGCCGTGCTGCTCTTGTCCGCGCGGTTGGCGGGTGGTGTGCGAGACCGAGACGGTGAGGTGGGAGTCGAGTTCCAGCAAGGCCTTGACCAGGCTGGACTTGCCAGCGCCGCTGGGCGCGGCGACGACGAACAGGTTGCCAGGGGTGTCCATCCGGCGGCATTTTCGCTCAGCGCACGGCAGGCCCGGCCAGCATCGGCGGCGGCGGCGGTTGCGCGGGCAGCATTCAACCCCCAAAACCCAGTTGACATGCAACATACTTCCGGTAAAACTATCAGCACACTGATCATCAGCAATCAACTTGAGAGGCGCGCATGAACGCAACACAGTCGGCAACTCCGTCGGACCTGCCGGTCCTGGTGGCCGGTGGCGGTATCGGCGGGCTGGCCGCGGCGCTGGCGCTGGTGCGCCAGGGTTTCCGGGTCAAGGTGCTGGAGCAGGCGCCCGAGATCGGCGAGATCGGCGCCGGCATCCAGCTGGGCCCCAATGCCTTCCATGCGTTTGATGCGCTGGGCATCGGCGACAAGGCCCGTGCCCGCGCCGTCTACACCGATTACATGGTGATGCACGACGCGCTCGACGAGTACCAGGTCGGCAAGATCCCGACGGGCGAGGCCTTCCGCCAGCGCTTCGGCAACCCTTACGCGGTGATCCACCGGGTGGACGTGCACCTGTCGCTGCTCGAGGGCGCGCAGGAGACCGGCCGCGTCGAGTTCCTCACCTCCACCCGTGCCGAGCGCATCGAGCAGGACAACGACGGCGTCACCGTGGTCGACCAACACGGCGTTGCCCATCGCGGTCTTGCGTTGATCGGCGCCGACGGCGTGAAGTCGGTGGTGCGCCAGCAGTTCGTCGGTGATCCGGCGCGGGTGACCGGGCACGTGGTCTACCGCGCGGTGGTCGACAAGAACGATTTCCCCGAGAACCTGCAGTGGAATGCCGCCAGCATCTGGGTCGGCCCCAACTGCCACCTGGTGCACTACCCGCTGCGCGGCGGCGAGCAGTACAACGTGGTGGTCACCTTCCACAGCCGCCAGCAAGAGGCGTGGGGCGTCACCGAGGGCAGCAAGGAGGAGGTGCAGAGCTACTTCCAGGGCATCTGCCCGAAGGCGCGCCAGCTGATCGACCTGCCCAAGACCTGGAAGCGCTGGGCCACCGCCGACCGCGAGCCGATCGGCCAGTGGACCTACGGCCGGGTCACGCTGCTGGGCGATGCCGCGCACCCGACCACCCAGTACATGGCCCAGGGCGCCTGCATGGCGATGGAGGACGCGGTGACGCTGGGCGAGGCGCTGCGCGTGAACGCCAACCACTGGGCCAAAGCGCTGGCCCTGTACCAGCGCTCGCGCGTGGCGCGTACCGCGCGCATCGTGCTCAGCTCGCGCGAGATGGGCCGCATCTACCACGCCAAGGGCGTGGAGCGGCTGGTGCGCAACGACCTGTGGCGCGGCCGCACGCCCGAGCGCTTCTACGATGCGATGGAGTGGTTGTACGGCTGGAACGTCAAGAACTGCCTCGCCTCGGCCTGACCGCCCCACCTGCAACGGAGACAAGCCATGAATGACCTCGGACGCCTCGAAGACCTGCCCGCCGACTACCTGGCCGAGCTGAAGGCCCTGAACCTGGTGCCGCTGTGGCCCAGCCTGCGGGCGGTGCTGCCGCCGGGCCAGCCGCGGCCCAACACCCGCGCCACCTTCTGGGCCTACAAGGCCCTGAAGCCGCTGCTGCTGAAGGCCGGCGAACTGACGCCGATCGAGAAGGCCGAGCGCCGCGTGCTGGTGCTGGCCAACCCCGGCCACGGCCTCGAGAGCATGAAGGCCAGCGCCGCGATGTACCTGGGCATGCAGTTGCTGCTGCCGGGCGAGTGGGCACCGTCGCACCGCCACACGCCCAACGCGGTGCGCATGGTGGTCGAAGGCGAGGGCGCCTGGACCACGGTGGACGGCGAGAAGTGCCCGATGTCGCGCGGCGACCTGATCCTCACGCCCACCGGCCTGTGGCACGAGCATGGCCACGACGGCGACCAGCCGGTGGTGTGGCTCGACGTGCTGGACCTGCCGCTGGTTTACTACATGGAGGCCAGCTACCACATCAACGGCCAGCGCCAGACCCAGCTGCCCGGCCGCGGCGACCGCGCCTACCTGGGCGGCGGCATGGTGCCCACGCCGGTGTTCGGCCGCTCGGGCAAGGCCTACCCGATGCTGCGTTATCCCTGGGCGCAGGCGCGTGCCGCGCTCGAGGCCCTGGCCGCCGACCGGCCCGACCTGGGCGCGGTGCAGATCACCTACGTCAACCCCGAGACCGGCGGCGACGCGCAGAACATCCTCGGCTTCTACGCGCTGATGCTGCGCCCGGGGCAAACGCTGCAGCTGCCGGCACGTTCGCCCGCGTCGGTATTTCACCTGATCGAGGGCGCTGTCGAGGTGGCCATCGAGGCGCAGCGCTTCACGCTGGCCGAGGCCGACACCTGCTGCGCGCCCGGCTACACGCCGATCACGCTGCGCAACGGATCGGCCACCGCGCCGTCGTTCGTCTTCATCGCCGACGAGGCGCCGCTGCACCGCAAGCTGGGCGTCTACGAAGTGCGCGAGGCGAACGGCCAGTAGGCCAGTAGGCCGGTAGCCGCTTCGCTTGCCTGAGTTTCCCGTCTGAAAACCGGGCGGCCCGCGGGCCGTCCTGCTTTGCCATCGCCTGCTCACCAGGACCTGTCATGACCACCTACCTCTGGAACCCGCCCGCCGTTCAATCGCTGCCGGTGCGTGGCAAGGCCGAGCGCCTGCCGATCAACCGCCTGTTCTTCGTCGGCCGCAACTACCACGCGCATGCGGTGGAGATGGGCAAGCCGGTGGACAAGTCGGTCGAGCGGCCGTTCTACTTCACCAAGGCACCGCAGACGCTGACCGCCTCGGGCGCCACCGTGGCCTACCCGCCCGAGACGAAGAACTTCCACTTCGAGATGGAGTTGGTGCTGGTGATCGGCGCGCCCGGTTTCCGCGTCAAGGCGGAGGCCGCTCACCAGCTGATCTACGGCTACGCTGCCGGCCTGGACATGACCCGCCGCGACCTGCAACTGGCAGCCCGCGACAAGGGCCGCCCCTGGGACCTGGGCAAGGACGTGGAGCAATCGTCGGTGTGTGGCGAGATCGTGGCCATGCCCGGCGTGGTGATCGAGCAGGGCGAGATCGCGCTGGCCGTCAACGGCGTGCGCAAGCAGCAGTCCAACGTCGACAAGCTGATCTGGAACATCCGCGAAATCGTTGCCGACCTGTCGCTGTTCTACCACCTGCAACCCGGCGACCTGATCTACACCGGCACCCCCGAAGGCGTGGGCGCGGTGGTGCCGGGCGACCACATCACCGGCCATGTGGCCGGCGTGGGCGAGGTGGCGCTGACCATCGGCGCGGCGGCGTGACGGCGCCGGGCGCCGCGTTGGTTGCTAACGCCGACGCAACACCTGCTCGGCGATCTGCAGCAGCCGGTCGCGCACGGCCACCAGCTTGATGCGGTCGTCGACCAGCCACTGCAGCATCACGCCGCGCATCGCGCCCAGCAGGATCACCGCCGAGACGGCGGGGTCGGTGTCGGCCGCGATCTCGCCCTGCTCGATGCCGATACGGATGTGCTGCTCGAACCAGGCCAGCGCATCGCGGTTGTAGGCCGCCACCTCGCCGCGCAGCTCGGAGGCGGGCTCCATGCAGCTCTCGGTCATCATCACCAGCAGCGCGCGGGTGGCGGTGAAGGCGTCGCCCTTCCGGCTGAAGTAGAAGTGGATGTTGCCGAGCACGGCCTCCAGCCCGGGCTTGAGCGCCGGGCCCTGTTTGCGCTGCTGGCCGAAGCGTTCGCCGATGTAGCCCGCCAGCGCATGCACCAGGCCCGCCTTGCTGCCGAAGCGGTGCGCCGGCAGGCCGCGGCTGTAACCGGCGGCCTCGCCCACCTCGGCCAGTGTCATGCGCACCGAGCCACGCTGGGCCACGATCTCCATCGCCGCTTCCAGCAGGCGCTGCTCGGCCTCTTCGCGCCGCGCGGCCTGGGTGCGGCGTGGCGCCGGATTGGGCTGATCGCCCGCGCGTGATGTGGCCATGCCTAGGTGCCAGGCGTGGTGCTGGT
>Ga0155495_1003_pt1 | contig 11215 bp, 10 predicted proteins | sample RifCSPhighO2_12_FD_107153 | JGI IMG/M metagenome (GOLD analysis project Ga0155495, IMG submission 107153) | Burkholderiales bacterium RIFCSPHIGHO2_12_FULL_69_20
CGCGGTCGCGGTAGGGCATCTCGAAGTGGACGACAGGGTTCATGGGCGTGGTCATGGGGTCTCCGGTCTGGGTGTCGGCACGGTCAGCGGCGGGCTTGCCGGACCGTGTGCGAAGCCGTCTAGGGGGCTTCAATCCCTACGACGAAGCAGCGTCCGGGTTTTCGACCAACCCGTCCTAAGTGAAAACCCCGGTCACCCCCAAGCTATCGTCGAAGCACGGCGCCAGCGCGCGCACCTCCACCGTGGCCCATTCGGCCGCCGGGCAGTCTCGGGCGAGGTCCACCGCCTCGGCCAGGCTGGCGCAGTCGACCAGAAAGAAGCCGCCCACCATCTCCTTGGCCTCGGCGAAGGGGCCGTCCAGCACCTGCGCCCGATGGCCGCTGCCGCGCACCCGCACGGCGCTGGCGTGCGAGGCCAGTGACTGCACCGCCTTCAGCCGGCCTTGCGCCTGCAGCGCCTCGCCGAAACGCTGCATGCGAGCGTAGGCCTCGCGGCCTTCGGCCTCGGTGCGGGTGCCGCGCTGCGCGGGCGGCTCGATGATCAGCAGCAGGTAGTCCATGGTGAGCCCCGGGTGGGTGCGGTGGGACGGTCCATGCTACAGGCCGGCGCGCCGTCGACGCAGCGCACGACGGCGCCATCGTGGGGAGATACGGGCCGGCAGGCACCCGATACATTCGGCGCCTCACCGTGAAGGACGCCGCTCATGAACGTTAGCAACGCCCTGGCCCTCGCGCTGGCCCTGTGCTCATGGGCAGGGCCCGCGACCGCACAACCGCGCTTCGACTTCGACCAGACCCCCGGCCTGCTGTCCAAGCATGTGCGGCCCTCGCACTATGCGCTGCAGTTGGTGCTCGATCCCGATGCCGAGCGCTTCAGCGGCGAGGTCACCATCGCGGTGACGGTGCGCCAGCCGGTGCCGCACATCGTGCTGCACGCGCATCAGCTGACGGCGCGCAGCACCATGCTGCTGGGCGGCGACGGTGAACGGGCGCTCACCGTGACGGCCGACGACAAGGCCCAGACCTGGCAGCTGCGGCCGACCGACGGCCAGCCCATCGCCGCCGGCACGCACCGCCTGCGCCTGGCCTACGACGGCCGGGTGCAGCGCAGCGGCGCGGGGTTGTTCGGCGCACCCCACCAGGCACTGGGTCAGCCTGCGCGTTTGCTGGCCACCCAGCTCGAGGCGGTCTACGCCCGCAGGGTGTTCCCAGCCTTCGACGAGCCGGCCTTTCGCAGCGTGTTCGAGCTGGCGGTGCGGGCACCCAAGGGCTACGAGGTACTGTCGAACATGCCCCCGGCCAGCGCGGTGGACGAAGGCGCGCAGGTGCTGCACCGCTTCGTGCCCACGCCGTCCATGCCCAGCTACCTGGTGGCGGTGGCCGTGGGCCGCTTCGATGCGCTGAGCGGCCAGGCCGCTGGCGTGCCGCTGCGCATCCTCACCGTGCCGGGCAAGCGTGACCGCGCCGCCTATGCACTGAAGACCACCGAACAGCTGCTGCCCTACTACAACGATTACTTCGGTGTGCCCTACGCGCTGCCCAAGCTCGACCAGCTGGCCGTGCCCAGCGGGCGCGACGGCGCGATGGAAGACTGGGGCCTGATCTCCTACTCCGAAGGCACCCTGCTGTTCGACCCCGCCACCGGCAGCGTGCGCCAGCGGCGCACCATCTTCAACATCGTGGCGCACGAGGTGGCGCACCAGTGGTTCGGCAACCTGGTGACGGCCGCCTCCTGGGACGAGATCTGGCTCAACGAGGCCTTTGCCACCTGGATGGCCCGCAAGGCCACCGACCACTTCAACCCCGACTGGCAGGGCCCGCTGCGCCAGCGCTCCTACGTCGATGGCGCGATGGAGCGCGACAGCGGCCCCGCCACGCGCGCCATCCGCTCGGGCAGCGTGCCCGAGAACCGGGTGTTCGAGGTCTTCGACGACATCACCTACACCAAGGGTGGCGCGGTGCTGAGCATGCTGGAGCAGTGGATCGGGCCCGCGAAGTTCCGCGCCGGGCTGGGCGCCTACATGCGCGCGCGGCGCTTCTCCAATGCCACGGCCGGCGACCTGTGGTTCCACATCGGCCAGGCCTCGGGGCGCGACGTGGCCGCGGTGGCGGCCAGCTGGACCGACCAGCGCGGCTTTCCGCTGATCCACCTGGCCAGCCGCTGCGTGGACGGCGCCACACGCATCGAGCTGTCGCAGCAGCGCTTCTCGATGACTGGCGCGGCCGATGGTTCGCGCTGGCAGGTGCCGCTGGTGATCCGCCATGGCGAGCGCACCGAGACGCTGCTGCTGAAGGGCGCGCAGCAGACCATCACCCTGCCCGGCTGCCCGACGCTGCCGCCGCTGCTCAACCCGGGCGGCGAGGGCTTCTACCGCGTGGCCTACGCACCGGCGCAGCATGCCGTGCTGGCGCAGGCTTTCGACCGCCTGCCGCCGTCGGCCCGCATCACGCTGCTGAGCGATACCTTCGCGCTGGCGCAGGCCGGGCAGACGACGATGGCCGCCTACCTCGACCTGCTGGCCGCGCTGCCGCGGGTGCAAGGCGCCGACAAGTCGGCCGCCTGGTCGGGCACCCGCTCGACGCTGGGCTTCCTGGACGGCGCCTTGATCGGCACGCCGGCCCGCGCGCCGCTGCACGCCGCCGCGCGCGCACTGCTGGCGCCGCAGCTGGCCGCCCTGGGCTGGACACCGCCATCGGGCGAGGACAGCGAGACCGAGGCGCTGCGCGGCAATCTCATCGTCGAACTGGCGCGCTTCGGCGATGCGGCCACCGTGGCCCGGGCGCAGGCACTGTTCGATGCCGACGAGGCCGGGCGCACGCCGCTGCCGGCGGCGCTGCGCGCCAGCGTGATCCGGGCCGTTGCACGGCATGCCGATCCGGTCCGCTTCAAGCAGCTGGTGGCACGGCTGAAGACCAGCCCGCACGATGACGACCGCTGGCTGTATGCGACGTCGCTGGCCCAGGTGGAGGACGCCGATCTGGCGCGCCAGGTGCTGGCGCTGTCGCTGGATGGCCGCTTGCCGCCCAACATCGCCTCGCGCCTGCCGGGCATGGTGGCCGACAACCCGGCGCATGGCGAGCTGGCCTACGGCTTCACGGTCGAGCACTGGACGGCGCTGGCGGATCTGGCGGGCACCATGTACGGCGCCCGCAGCTGGCTGCTGCCCGGTGCGGCCGGCGGCTTCAACCGGCCCGAGGACGCGCAGCGCCTGCTGCGCGACCAGCAGCGCCTGCTGGGCGAGACCGGTGCGGCGAACGCCCAGCGCATTGCCGCCCAGATTGCGCTGCTGGCGGCGGTGCAGGCGCGCGAGGCCGAGCGCCTGCGCGCGCCGCTGCAGTCGCTGGCCGCGCGTTTGCAGCGCCAGCCCTGACGCGAGCGCCGGGCGCGATGCGACCCGGGTTCAATCCAGCCCGAGCTGGATGCGCCGCGCCACCTCGCCCCATTTCTTCGAGTCGGTGGCCAGCCTCGCGGCGGCCTGTGCGGGCGTGCTGCCCACCACGGTCTGGTCACCGGCCTTGAGCTTGTCGGCCACCTCGGGCAGCATCGTCGCGTCGACGAAGGCCTGGCGGAAGCGAGCGACGATGGGCTCGGGCACGCCGCGCGGGGCGTACATCACCAGCGCGAAATCGGCCTTGTAGCCGGCCACGCCAGCGACACCGGTCTCGGCGATGGTGGGCACGTCGGGCAGGGTGGGCGAGCGGCGGCTGCCCGACACCGCCAGCGCCACCAGCTTGCCCGAGCGCACATGCGGCAGCACCGTGGGCCCGGCCAGCAGGCCGCAGGGCACCTGGTTGCCGATGACATCCTGCGTGGCCGGTGCCGGGCCCTTGTACGGCACATGCGTCATGTCGAAGCCGGCCATGGCCTGCAGCAGTTCCATCGACAGGTGGCCCGGCACGCCGGCCCCGCCCGAGGCATAACTCAGCGGGCCGGCCTTGGCCTTGGCCACCAGCTCGGCCAGCGTCTTGACGCCCAGCGCGGGGTGGCACACCAGGGTCTGGTTGAACTGGGTGCCGATGGTCACCGGCACCAGGTCGTCCACCTTGAACGGCAGGTTCTTGTAGACATGCGGGTTGACGGTGACCAGCGTGTCGGTGCCCCACAGCCAGGTGTGGCCATCGGGCGCGGCGCGGGCCACCTCGCCGGCGCCCAGGTTGCCACCGGCGCCCGGCTTGTTGTCGATGACGAGGGTCTGCTTCAGCGTGGCCTGCATCTTCTCGGCGGCCAGGCGCATCACGATGTCGCTGGGCCCGCCGGGCGGGAACGGCAGCACCACGCGGATAGCCCGGTCGGGCCATGCGGGCTGCGCCTGCGCCGCAGCAGGCACCAGCAGGCTGGCGGCCGTGGTCGCCAGCGTGGTGGCCAGCGCGGTGGCCAGCTTGATGAAGGGGCGGCTTTGCATCGAGGCATCTCCTGGGACAGCGGCGCAACCCGGCGGGCGCGACGCCTGCAATCTAACGGCTGCAAGCGGCCGTGGGCGCCCTCACCGGGGCGGGGTTTTCACCCAAGCGGCACCGCGCGGCGCTGCTGCAGGAAGGCCCGCACCGCCGGATCGCGCTCCAGGCCGATGGCGCGTGCATAGGCGGCATCGGCCGCAGCGGCCTGGCCCAGCCGCTGCAGCAGGTCGGCACGCGCGGCCCAGTAGGGCTGGTAGTCGGCCAGTCGGGCATCGCCGTCCAGCGTATCCAACGCGGCCAGCGCCGGCGCCGGCCCCTGGGTTTCGGCCAGCGCCACCGCGCGGTTCAGCGCCACCACCGGCGAGCCGGTCAGCTGGTGCAAGGCGTCGTACAGCCGCGTGATGGCCGGCCAGTCGGCCGTGCCCCGCAGCCGGCGCACGCCATGCGCCGATTGCACCGCCGCCTCGAGCTGGAAGCGGCCGACGCGCTGCACCGGCCCGGCCAGCGCCAGCGCGCCAGCGCGGCGCAGCAGGCGCTCGGCCTCGTCCATCATGCGGGCGTCCCAGCGCGTGGTGTCCTGCTCGGCCAGCGGCACGTAGCGGCCGGCCTCGTCGCGCCGCGCAGCGCGCCGGGCCTGCGCGAACAGCATCAGCGCCAGCAGCCCCAGCGCCTCGGGCTCCTCGGGCATCAGCGTGGCCACCAGGCCGCCCAGCCACAGTGCCTCCTCGGCCAGGTTGCGGCGCTGGGCGTCGGTGCCGGCGGGGGCGCTCCAGCCTTCGGCATAACAGGCGTACACCGCGTCCAGCACCGCGCCCAGCCGCTCGCCCAGCGCGGCCAGCGGCGGCACGGCAAACGGAATGCCGGTCTGGCGGATGCGCGACTTGGCCCGCACCAGGCGCTGGCCCATCGTGGCCGGCGCCACCAGGAAGGCCGAGCCGATGGCCGCGGCGTCGAAGCCCAGCAGCGTCTGCAGCATCAGCGGCGCGCGCATGCCGGCGGCGATGGCCGGGTGCGCACAGGCGAACATCAGCGCCAGCCGGTGGTCGGGGATCTCGGCGCGCGGGCCGGCCGGGTCGGTGGCGGCCTGCGCCCACTCGCCCAGCAGGCGCAGCGTGTCGGCCGCGTGGTCATGGGTGCGGCGGGCCCGCGCGCCGTCGATCAGGCGCCGGCGCGCGGCCGTCAGCAGCCAGGCCTCGGGGGTGTGCGGGATGCCGTGCCGCGGCCAGTCGGCCAGCGCCGCGGCAAAGGCGTCGGCCAGCGCGTCCTCGGCCGCGGCCAGATCGCGGGTGCGCGCCGCCAGCAGCGCGATCAGCTTGCCGTAGCTGCGCCGCGCCACTGCCTCGGCGGCGGCATGGCCGGGGCCTGCATCGGCGCCAATGTCAGCGCTGGCGTCGGCATCCGCCACGGGCGCTACATCTCCCAGACCGGGCGCACCTCGATCGTGCCGTGCGGCGCGGTGGGGCAGCGTGCGGCCCAGTGCAGCGCGGCGTCGAGGTCGGGCACCTCGATCATGAAGTAGCCGCCCAGCTGCTCGCGCGTGTCGGCATAGGGGCCGTTCAGCAGCTCGGTCTGGCCGTTGCGCAAGCGCACGCAGGTGGCATCGGTGGTGGGGCGCAGGCGCTCGCCGCCCACCATCACGCCGGCCTCCACCATCGCGCCGGCATAGGCGCCGTAGGCGGCCATCTCGGCGGCGTTGTCGGCTTCGGTCATCGTTGCCTCGGCGGCTTCGTCCGAATAGATCATCAGCAGGTATTTCATCGAGGGCTCCATGGGGTTGTGCGCGGTGCACCCTGCACCGGCCAGACGATGACGTGCGGCGCGGCGGCCTTTCGACAGGCCGTCGCAGATTCTTTCGGGATCAGGCCGCCAGGACGATGTGGAACTCGGCCAGCAGGCCGTCGGCCACCGGGCGGAACGGCAGCGTCAGCGCCGCGCGGTCGGCCGGATCCTGCAGCGCGCGCCAGAGAAAGTCGCGTGCATTGCCGGGGTCGCCTTCGACATAGAGCTGGGTGGTCAGCAGCGTGCGCCGCCCCAGTTTCACCTTCAGGTGGATGTGCGGCGTGCGCCCGCTGTAGGCCACCGGCCGCATCGTGCGAAAGCGGTAGCGCCCGGCCGCATCGGCCACCACCCGGCCGAAGGCCTGGAAGGCCGGATCGGCGCGGTCGCCATCACCCGGGTGGCGGTAATGGCCGTCGGCATCACACTGCCAGATCTCGACCACCGCGCCGGCCAGCGGCTGGCCGGTGGCATCGCTCACCGTGCCCTCCAGCCAGCAGGGTCGGCCCTTGGCATAGGCCGCGCCGCCCTGGCGCAGCAGGTCGAAGTCGGTGTCGGCCGGCAGGCTGACGGGGTAGAACGGGCCTTCGGTCTGGGCCGGCGTCAGCCGCCGGGCCGGGGACTTGGCCCTGACCTGCAGCGCCGGGGCCATCAACATCGCGGCAGCCAGCGCCAGGCGGTGCAAGGTCTGGCGACGCGCCGGTCGGGGTATCGGCTTGGACCGTGGATTCCTGGCCATGGACGGCTCCTGCTTCGGCGGTGATGGCGCATTCTGTGACAGCGGCGCCAGGCCTGCCAGCGCCCGCCGGGCCCGGCGCGGTGTGGCCGCCGCGGTCTGGGCGCCGGTACGGGCGATCGCCGATGGACGGGCGCCATGCGCTGTCGACAATGGCCGGTCAACCCCTCGCACAGGAACCCCACGATGAGCCCCTCGACCCTCACCGTCCAGCCGCTGGGCCCGGCCATCGGCGCGCTGGTCAGCGGCGTGCAACTGGCTGATGGCATCGACGATGCCCAGCGCGACGCGCTGCTGGCCGCGCTGCTGAAGCACCATGTGCTGTTCTTCGAGCACCAGCCGATCGCACCGCTGGCCCAGCGCGCGCTGGCCGCGCGTTTCGGTGACCTGCACATCCACCCGGTGTACCCGCAGGCGCCGGGTGTGCCCGAGATCATCGTGCTCGACACCAGCGACCACAACCCGCCCGACAACGACAACTGGCACACCGACGTCACCTTCCTGGCCGCGCCGGCGATGGGTGCGATCCTGTCGGCGCAGCTGCTGCCGCCCAGCGGCGGCGACACGCTGTGGGCCAGCGGCATCGCCGCCTACGCCGCGCTGTCGGCGCCCTGGCAGCGGATGCTGGCCGGGCTGAGCGCCGAGCACGACTTCCTGAAGTCGTTCCCGGCCCACCGCTTTGCCCGCACGCCCGAGGAGAAGCTGCGCTGGGAGCAGGCCCGCACCGACCACCCGCCGCGCCTGCACCCGGTGGTGCGCACGCATCCGGTGAGCGGGCTGCAGGGGCTGTTCGTCAGCGAGGGTTTCACCACCCGCATCGTCGAGCTGAGCGCCAGCGAGAGCGAGACCACGCTGCGCCAGTTGTTTGCCCACCTGGCCAAGCCCGAGTTCACCGTGCGCTGGCGCTGGAAGCTGGGCGACGTGGCCTTCTGGGACAACCGGCTCACGCAGCACTACGCCACCGCCGACTACCTGCCCGCGCGCCGGGTGATGCACCGCGCCACCATCCTGGGCGACGTGCCGTTCTACCGGCCCAGCGCCTGATCGTGCCGCGCGCGGCCCGGCGCGATCAGGCCAGGCCGGCGTCCTGCTGTGCCCGCAGCCGGGCGTTGACGTAGGCGCCCTGCGGCACGTGCAGCAGATCGGCCACGCGCCACAGCACATGGCGCTCGTGCTCGCTCAAGTGCCCATCGGCATAGGCCACGCGCCACATCAGCTCGACCATGCGCAGCTTCTGAGGCATCTCGAAGTGATCGTTGATGCGCGCGGTGAAGCTGAACAGGTCGGTGGCCTGCTGCGCGGTGGTTTCGGCCAGATCGGACAGGCGCTGCGCCTCGTCGTCGGCCAGCTTGAACTTCTCGCGCAGCGCCGCCAGCACGGCGGCGCGCTCACCGTCGTGAAAGCTGGCGTCGGCGCGCATCACCTCGACCAGCATCACCGCGGTGGCCAGCTGCAGGCGATGTTCGGCCGCCTGCGGCGCGGCGTTGGCCGCCGGCGGCAGCAGGCTGTCGAACAGGTCTTTCAGGGTCTTGAGCATCGCGAAATGATCGCATGGTGGCCGCGGCTCAACGCGGTGGGGCGCACCCGCCTCGTCTGTCACTGGCGGCAGCAGCAGAAGCAGCAGCAGAGCGGCAGCAATCAGGCACGTGAGATGCGCAGCACGGCCAGCGCCGCACCGCCCAGCACCAGCACGAAGCCGACCCAGTCGGCGGCCGATGGCCGATCACCCACCAGCGCCATCGCACCGAGCACGCCGACCACCGGCACCGCCAGCGTGGTCAGCGACGACACCGTGGCGCTGGCCGAGGCCAGCAGCCGGTACCACAGCACATAGGCCACCGCGGTGGCGATCAGCACATGCCAGGCCAGCGCCGCCAGCACCCGCGGCGGCCAGACGCTGGGCAGTTGCTCGCCGAAGGCCAGCGACGCCGCGCCGGCCACCGCCGCGCCGATGCCCAGCTGCCAGGCGGTGAGCACGATGCGGTCGCCCGGCGGCGGCCAGCGCTTGGTGGCCACGGTGCCCAACGCCCAGGCCAGCGCGGCCCCCAGCGGCAGCAGCAGGCCCCAACCCGACCCCACCGATGCGGCTGCGGTGGCCGGCGCGGCCAGGCCCTGCAGCACCGGCACGGCCAGCACCGCCACCCCTGCGCCGCCCAGCGCCAGCGCGATGGCGCCACGGCGGTCGGGCCGCTCGCCCAGCACCCACCAGGCCAGCGCAGCCGACATCAAGGGCATCGTGAAGGTCAGCACCGCCGCGCGCGAGGTGCTGGTGGTCAGCTGCGCGAACGCGGTGCAGATGTTGAACACCGCCACCGTGAGCACGCCGCCGATGGCCACCGCCGGCCAGGCCGCGCGCTGCGGCCACAGCGGCAGGCGCCGCAACAGTGCCAGCCCGAACAACAGCACCACGCCGGCGCCCAGCCCCAGCGCCCGCGCGGCAAACGGCGGCAGCACCGACAGCATGATCTTCACCGCCGGCCAGTTCAGCCCCCAGGCGATGGCCAGCAGCGGCGGGATCAGGCCGACGCGCATGGGCGGGCGGGCATCGGTGGGGTCAGCGGTCGGGTCATGGGTCGGGTCATGGGTCGATGCTGGCATGCCGATGGCCGCCCAACAAGCCGGGTTTGCCGACGGCGCCCGGTCGCGGGGTGGTTGATCCGTCGGCCCGTGCAACGCTGCTAACCTGCGCGGCAACTCAACGGGAGTCGTTCATGCAAGCCGATCTGCCCCGCAGCGCGCAGCCGCCGCGCACCCTGCGCCGCTTCGAAGACCTGCCCGGCCCGCGCGGCCTGCCGGTGGTCGGCAACCTGCTGCAGATCAAGCCTGCGCGGCTGCACCTGCAGCTGGAGCAGTGGTGCCGCGACTACGGTCCGGTGTTCAAGCTGCAACTGGGGCCGCGCCAGGCGGTGGTGTTCGGCGACCACGCGCTGGTGCAGGGCATGCTGCGCGACCGGCCTGACGGCTTTCGGCGCACCGCGCGCCTGCAGGAGATCGCGCAGGAGATGGGCCTGCCCACCGGCGTGTTCAGCGCCACCGGCGACGACTGGCGGCGCCAGCGCCGCATGGTGATGCACGGCTTCGATCCCACCCACGTGCGGCGTTACTTCCCGTCGCTGCAGGTCGTGGCGCAGCGGCTGGCGCGGCGCTGGCAACGGGCCGCGCAAACCAGCCAACACGCCGGCCAGGCCATCGACCTGCAGGCCGACCTGATGCGCTACACGGTCGACACCATCGCCGGCCTGGCCTTCGGCGCCGAGGTGAACACGCTGGAGTCCGATCACGACGTGATCCAGCAGCACCTGGACAAGATCTTCCCGGCGATCTCGCGCCGGGTGCTGGCGCCGTTGCCGTTGTGGCGCTGGGTCAAGTCGGCCGCCGATCGCGAGCTGGAGCGCAGCCTGGTGGAAGTCAACACCGCGGTGAACGGCTTCATCGCCCAGGCCCGTGCGCGCCTGCAGGCCGAGCCCGATCGGCGTGCTCAGCCGCACAACCTGCTGGAGGCGATGATCACCGCCGCCGACGAGCCCGACAGCGGCATCACCGACCGGCAGGTGGCCGGCAACGTGCTGACCATGTTGCTGGCCGGCGAGGACACCACCGCCAACACCATCGCCTGGATGATCCACCTGCTGTGGCGCCACCCGCTGGCGCTGGCGCGCGCCACTGAAGAAGTGCGCCGTGTGTGTGGCGCCGAGACCGTGCCCACGCTGGCGATGATCGAGCAGCTGGACTACGTCGAGGCCTGCGCCCACGAGACCATGCGCCTCAAACCCGTGGCGCCGCTGATGCCGCAGCAGGCGCTGCGCGACGCCACGGTGGGCGACGTGCAGATCACCGAAGGCATGATCGTCTTCGGGCTGATGCGGGTGGATGCGGTCAGCGATGCCCATGTGCCCAACGCCGCCCGCTTCGACCCCGAACGCTGGCTGGGCGCCGGAGGTCCGTCGCAAGCGGCCAGCTCGGCCAAGCGCATCGCTATGCCCTTCGGCGCCGGCCCGCGCATCTGCCCGGGCCGCTACCTGGCGCTGCTGGAGATGAAGATGGCCATGGCCACGCTGCTGCAGCACTTCGACATCACCGAGGTCAGCACCCCCGACGGCCAGCCCGCGGTGGAGCACCTGTCGTTCACGATGACGCCGCTGGGTTTGGCCATGCGCCTGCGCGAGCGCGTGGCCGTGGCGGCCTGATCCACACCGGGAGACCCCCCATGCGCCGTCGCCACCTGAGCATCGCGCTGGGCGCCCCGCTGCTGGCGGGCCTGGGCAGCCTGGTCGGCTGTGCCACACCGGCGCCCGAAGGACCCGGC
>Ga0155495_1210_pt2 | contig 11114 bp, 10 predicted proteins | sample RifCSPhighO2_12_FD_107153 | JGI IMG/M metagenome (GOLD analysis project Ga0155495, IMG submission 107153) | Burkholderiales bacterium RIFCSPHIGHO2_12_FULL_69_20
ACAACCAGCTGGCCGCCGGCTCGGTGGCCGGCACCGGCAAGGACGGCCGCGTGACCAAGGGCGATGTGCTGGGGGCGGTCGCTGCAGGTTCGGCCGCAGGCGCTGCTGCGCCTGCCCCGGCCCCCGCCCCCAAGGCCGCCGCGCCGGCACCTGCCGCTGCCCGGCCGCTGCCCGCCGTGGCCTCACCCGTGGCCATGAACCTGGGCGAGCGCCCGGAGCAGCGGGTGCCGATGTCGCGCCTGCGCGCGCGCATCGCCGAGCGCCTGGTGCAGTCGCAATCCACCAACGCCATCCTGACCACCTTCAACGAGGTGAACATGGCGCCGGTGATGGAGATGCGCAAGAAGTTCCAGGACAAGTTCGAGAAGGAACACGGCGTCAAGCTCGGCTTCATGAGCTTCTTCGTCAAGGCGGCGGTGGCGGCGCTGAAGAAGTACCCGATCATCAACGCCAGCGTCGACGGCAACGACATCGTCTACCACGGCTATTTCGACATCGGCATCGCGGTGGGCTCGCCGCGCGGCCTGGTGGTGCCGGTGATCCGCAACGCCGACCAGATGAGCTTTGCCGACATCGAGAAGAAGATCGCCGAATACGGCCAGAAGGCCAAGGACGGCAAACTGGGCATCGAAGAGCTGACCGGCGGCACCTTCTCGATTTCCAACGGCGGCACTTTCGGCTCGATGCTGAGCACGCCCATCATCAACCCGCCGCAGTCGGCCATCCTGGGTGTGCATGCCACCAAGGACCGCGCGGTGGTCGAGAACGGCCAGGTCGTGGTGCGACCGATCAACTACCTGGCGATGAGCTATGACCACCGCATCATCGACGGCCGTGAGGCCGTGCTGGGGCTGGTGACGATGAAGGAAGCGCTGGAAGACCCGGCGCGACTGCTGTTCGACATCTGACGGAATCCCGTCAACCCCAGGAGCACCGCCATGTCGCTCGCCGATGAACTGACCAAGCTCGATGATCTGCGCCAGCGTGGCGTGTTGTCCGAGGAGGAGTTCGGGCGGGCCAAGCTGCGGCTGCTCGACGGCCCGCCGCCGGCCCCACCGGCGGTGGCCGCGGTCAACAGCTTCCGCCGTTCGCTCACCGACAAGTGGCTGGGCGGCGTGTGCGGCGGGCTGGCCCGCATCACCGGGCTGGAAAGCTGGGTCTGGCGCCTGATCATCACCGTGCTGGCGGTGTTCGGCGGCACCGGCCTGATCCTCTACCTCCTGCTCTGGATCTTCGTGCCGGCTGAATAACGCCAGCGTTCAGCGACGGCCCACGACCCCAACCTCTTCGGAACAACATGTCCAAGCAATTCGACGTCATCGTCATCGGCGGTGGCCCCGGCGGCTACATCGGCGCCATCCGCGCAGCGCAACTCGGCTTCAATGTCGCCTGCATCGACGAGTGGGCCAACGACAAGGGCGGCCCCGCGCCCGGCGGCACCTGCACCAACGTGGGCTGCATCCCCAGCAAGGCGCTGTTGCAGTCGAGCGAGCACTTCGAGCATGCCGGTCACCACTTTGCCGACCACGGCATCGGCCTGAGCAACCTGTCGATCGACGTGGCCAAGATGGTGGGCCGCAAGAACACGGTGGTGAAGCAAAACAACGACGGCATCCTCTACCTGTTCAAGAAGAACAAGGTCAGCTTCTTCCACGGCCGCGGTGCCTTCGTGAAAGCGGCCGACGGGCTGTACCAGATCAGCGTCACCGGCGCGGCGAACGAGTCGCTCACCGGCAAGCACGTCATCGTGGCCACCGGCTCGAGCGCGCGTGCGCTGCCCGGCGCGGCTTTCGACGAGGATCGCATCCTGTCCAACGACGGTGCGCTGCGCATCCCGGCGGTGCCCAAGACGCTGGGCGTGATTGGCTCGGGCGTGATCGGCCTGGAGATGGGTTCGGTCTGGCGCCGGCTGGGCTCGGAAGTCACGGTGCTGGAGGCGCTGCCCAACTTCCTCGGCGCCGCCGACGAGGGCGTTGCGAAGGAGGCGCTGAAGGCCTTCACCAAGCAAGGCCTGAAGTTCCAGTTCGGCGTCAAGATCACCGAGGTCAAGACCACCAAGAAGGGTGTCACGGTGGCCTACACCGACGCCAAGGGCGCCGAGGCCACGTTGCAGGTCGAGCGCCTGATCGTCTCGATCGGCCGGGTGCCCAATACCACCGGGTTGAACCCCGACGCGGTGGGCCTGAAGCTCGACGAGCGCGGCGCGATCGTGGTCGATGGCGACTGCAGGACCAACCTGCCCAACGTGTGGGCGGTGGGCGACGTGGTGCGTGGCCCGATGCTGGCGCACAAGGCCGAGGAAGAGGGCGTGGCGGTGGCCGAGCGCATTGCCGGCCAACACGGGCATGTCAACTTCAACACCATCCCCTGGGTGATCTACACCTCGCCCGAGATCGCCTGGGTGGGCCGCACCGAGCAGCAGCTCAAGGCCGACGGCGTGGCCTACAAGGCGGGCCAGTTCCCGTTCCTGGCCAATGGCCGCGCCCGTGCGCTGGGCGACACCACCGGCTTCGTCAAGTTCCTGGCCGATGCCAAGACCGATCAGATCCTGGGCGTGCACATCGTCGGGCCGATGGCCAGCGAGCTGATCGCCGAGGCGGTGGTGGCGATGGAGTTCAAGGCCTCGGCCGAGGACATCGCCCGCATCTGCCATGCGCACCCATCGTTGAGTGAAGCGACCAAGGAAGCCGCGCTGGCGGTGGACAAGCGCACGCTCAATTTTTGAGCCCCCACGCTCCCTACCGGTCGCTGCCCCCCAGGGGGGGGCTCTTGCTGCGGCCCGGCGGAGCCGGATCCGCGCAAGGCCCTTGGTTGAAACACGCGCATGACCTCCGTCACCGAGCTCTACCACCAGACCCTGGCCGAACGCGGCTACACCGCCGATCCGGCGCAGTTGCGCGCGGTGGCCGCATTGCAGCGCTGCCAGGATGAGTGGGCCGCCTACAAGGCGCGGCGCGGCAATGCGCTGACCCGCGCGCTGGTGCGTCCGCCGATCCCACGCGGCGTCTACATGCACGGCGGTGTGGGCCGCGGCAAGAGCTTCCTGATGGACTGCTTCTTCCAGGCCGTGCCGCTGACGCGCAAGACCCGGCTGCACTTCCACGAGTTCATGCGCGAGGTGCACCGTGAATTGCAGGAGTTGAAGGGGACGGTCAACCCGCTCGACGAGCTGGGCAAGCGCATCGCCCGGCGCTTCCGGCTGATCTGCTTCGACGAGTTTCACGTCGCCGACGTCACCGACGCGATGATCCTGCACCGGCTGCTGGTGGCCTTGTTTCAGAACCGGGTGTCGATCATCACCACCAGCAACTTCGAGCCCGATGCGCTGTATCCCAACGGCCTGCACCGCGACCGCATCCTGCCGGCCATCGCGCTGCTGAAAGACAAGCTCGAGGTGGTCAACGTCGACAACGGCACCGACTACCGGCAACGCACGCTCGAGCAGCTGGAGTTCTACCTGACGCCGCTGGGCGAGGCCGCCGAGCGCCAGCTGGAAGCCACCTTCAACGACCTGGCAGAGGCGCGCGACGAGGACCCGCTGCTGCACATCGAGCACCGTGAACTGAAGGCGCTGCGCCGGGCCGGCGGTGTGGTGTGGTTCGACTTCCGCACGCTGTGCGGCGGGCCGCGCTCGCAGAACGATTACCTCGAGATCGCGCAGCAGTTCCACACCGTGATCCTGAGCCAGGTGCCGCAGATGCCGCCCAAGTTCGCCAGCGAGGCGCGCCGCTTCACGCTGCTGGTCGACGTGCTCTACGACCGGCGGATCAAGCTGATCGTCTCGGCCGCGGTGCCGGCCGAGCAGCTCTACACCGAAGGGCCGCTGGCGCACGAATTTCCGCGCACCGTGTCGCGCCTGCAGGAGATGCGTTCGGCCGAGTACCTGGCGCTGCAGCGGCGCGAGGTGGACACGGGCATCACATGAGGCGGGCGGCGGGCTGGGTGTTGGTGGTGTGGCTGGCGGGCTGTTTTGCCTTGGCCACCGCCGCCACCGACGACACCGCCGAGCGCCAGCGCATCGCCGCCGAGCGCGCGGTGGTCGAGCAGCGCTTCAACGCCGCACAAGCGGTCTGCCAGACCCGTTTCATGGTCACCGATTGCCTGGACCGCGCGCGCGCCGAGCGGCGTCAGGCGCTCGATCAGCTGCAGCGCCAGACCCTGCTGCTCGACGACGAGAAGCGCCGCGCGCGTGCTGCGCAGCGGCTGCAGGCGATCCAGCGGCGCGATGCCGAAGCGTCGCGGCGCAGCACCGCACCGGCGGCCACCACGTCAGCCGCTGCCAGCGCCAGCGCGCCGAACGCCGGCCAGCGGCCCGCGCGCGTTTTGCCCCGTGCCGCAGCGCCTTCCGGTGCCAGCGCCAGCGCCGCAGCACAGCAGCGGCAGGTGCAGTTCCAGCGACGCCAGGAGGCCGCCCGTCTGCATCAACTGGCGGTGCAGCAACGCAACGCACGGCAGGATGCAACGCGCCCGCCTGCCGCCGGCCTGCCAGTGCCGGGCGCGAGCAGCGCGGCACCTTGATGGGCCGGCGCCGACAGTGGCGCCCTACGGAATCTGCTCGATCTTGACCATCGCCAGCGACAGGTTGTCGCCGTGGCCGTTGGCGCGCTGACGGGCGCGTGTGACCATCATTTCGCCGGCATCACGCGGCGCAAAGCTGTTGACGTACATGCCCATCTCGCGCGGGGTGAAGTAGTGCCACAGGCCGTCGCTGCAGCACATCAGCGTGTCGCCGGGCAGCACCGCGTCGATGTGGTGCAGCGTCACCGGCGGTTCGTCCTGGGTGCCCAGGCAACCGGTCAGCAGGTTGCCCTGCGGATGGGTGTTGGCCTGCTCTTCGTTGATCTTGCCTTCGTCGATCAACCGCTGCACGTACGAATCGTCCAGCGTGCGGCTGACCAGATCGGCACCGCGAAAGTGGTACACGCGTGAATCTCCCGCATGCACCACGTCGCAGGCCAGCCCCGGCCCCAGCAGGAAGGCGGCCACGGTGCTGTGCGGCTCTTCCTCGGCGGTGATCGCGGTCAGCTTGATCATCAGATGCGATTCCAGCACCAGCTGGCGCAGCAGGTCGGCCGGGTGGTCCTTGGCCGGCACATGGCGATCGAACAGCTGGCGCGCGGTCAGCGCCACCTGGTCGGCGGCCTTGCGCCCACCGCTCTTGCCGCCCATGCCGTCGGCCAGCACCGCCAGCAGGCAGTCCTTGACGCGGGCATGGCGCAATATCTGCACCTGGTCTTGTTGGTAGGGGCGATCGCCCCGGTGCAAGGCCGTGGCGGCCAGCATTCGATAGGCCTGGGGGGCCTGGGGCAGGACGGCGCTCATGGCGCCGCACTATAAACTGCGGCCACCGATGAACACCGAGCCGCCCAGCGACACCAACCTGCGTTCGCCGCAGCGCCAGTTGATCGAGTTGCGCATGGAGCATGCCGATCTCGACAACCTGATCGACCGCGCGGCCGAGCAGGCGCCGGTGGACGAACTGACGCTGCGGCGTCTGAAGAAACGCCGGCTGCTGCTGCGCGACCTGATCGCCCGGGTCGAATCGGACATCGATCCGCCGGAACCGGCCTGATGGCGCCTGCCGACGACGACTCCGGCCCGAACGGGTCGGGCGACCTGGCCCGCGCCACGCGCGAGGCACTGGGCCCGCACGGCGCGCTGGCGCAGGCCGATCCCGGCTTCGTCGAGCGCGAGGTGCAGCAACAGCTGGCCGAGGCCATGGCCAGTGCCGTGGAAGAACGCGCCACGCTGGTGGCCGAGGCCGGCACCGGCGTGGGCAAGACCTTCGCCTACCTGGTGCCGCTGCTGCTGTCGGGGCGGCGCGCGCTGGTCTCCACCGCCACCAAGGGCCTGCAGGACCAGCTCTTCCTGCGCGATCTGCCGCGCCTGCGTGATGCACTGCGTGTGCCGGTGCGCATCGCACTGCTCAAGGGCCGCAGCAGCTACCTGTGCCTGCACCGGTTGCAGCAGGCGCGCGAGACCGGCACGCTGCCCGACCGCTTCGCGGTGCGCGCGCTGGCCCGTGTCGAGACCTGGGCGCACGGCACCACCACCGGCGATCTGGCCGAGATCGACGGCCTGGACGACCGCAGCCCGGTGATCCCGCTGGTCACCTCCACCCGCGACAACTGCCTGGGCCAGGAATGCCCGCAGTTCCGCGACTGCCACGTGGTCAAGGCCCGGCGCGAGGCGATGGCCGCCGACCTGGTGGTCGTCAACCACCACCTGTTCTTTGCCGACCTGTCGTTGCGCGACAGCGGCGTGGCCGAGTTGCTGCCCACGGTGGATGCCGCCGTCTTCGACGAGGCGCACCAGCTGGTCGAGACCGGCCTGCAGTTCCTCGGCACGATGCTGTCGACGAATCAGGCGATCGACTTCGGCCGCGACCTGATCGCCGCCGGCCTGAGCCATGCGCGCGGGCTGGCCGATTGGCCCGCCGTGGCCGGCGGGCTGGACAAGGCTGCGCGTGAGCTGCGGCTGGCCTGCGCCGGGCCGCTGCGCGACATCAAGGGCATCCTCAAGCTGCGCTGGGACGAGCGGGCCCATGACGAGGCCTTCGAGCAGGCGCTGCAGGGCTTGGCGGTGGCGGCCGACGCGGCGCGCGACGCGGCCTTGGGGGTCGAGGCCACTTCGCCCGATTTCACCCGGCTGGTCGAGCGCGGCCGGCGCATCGCGCAGCTGGCGCATGCCTTCGAGCTGCCGGTGGCCACCGACCGCGTGCGCTGGATCGACATCGGCCCGCGCGACGCCCGGCTGGTGGAGTCGCCGCTGCACATCCGCGACCTGTTCACCGAGCTGCGGGCCGGGTCAACGAAGGGCCGCTCCCGAGTTGACCCACCCCCCTCGGGGGGCGACGGTGGCAAATCGCCGCCGTCTGGGGGCCAGTACCCGCCGAGGGCCTGGATCTTCACCTCAGCCACGCTGGGCAGCGACGAGCATTTAAGCTGGTTCACCGAATCGGCCGCGCTGGAGGATGCCCGCAAGCTGCGCGTGGGCAGCCCGTTTGACTACCCGGCACATGCCCGCACCTGGGTGCCGCCGCGGTTTCCCAAGCCCAACGAGGCTGGCCACCCGGCGGCGGTGGGGGCGCTGGCGGCGCGCCTGGCCGGCCGGCTGGGCGGCCGCACCTTCGTGCTGACCACCACGCTGCGGGTGCTGCCGGTGATCGCCGAGGCACTGACAGCAGCCGCCAACGCCGCCGGCACGCCGCTGCAGGTGCTGGTGCAGGGCACGCACCCCAAGCGCACGCTGCTGCAGCGCTTTCTCGACACCCCGGGCAGCGTGCTGGTCGGCTCGGCCAGTTTCTGGGAGGGCATCGACGTGCCGGGCGCCGCGCTGCAGTGCGTGATCATCGACAAGCTGCCGTTCCCGCCGCCGCACGATCCGCTGGTGCAGGCGCGCAGCAAGGAGCTGGAGTCGCGCGGGCGCGACCCGTTCAACGACTACTACCTGTCGGAGGCGGCCATCTCGCTGAAGCAGGGCGCCGGCCGATTGATCCGCAGCGAGACCGACCTGGGCCTGCTGGTGATCGCCGACCCGCGGCTGCGCCAGATGCCTTACGGCCGCAAGCTGCGCGCCGCACTGCCGCCGATGGGCACGCTCGACACCGAGGCCGATGCGCTGGCCTGGCTGGACGAGATCGCGGCGATCAACGCCGCGGCGTGAAAGCAGAACGCCGCGGTCAACGCGGCGTTCGGGTGGGTCAAGCCGGCCGCGAGGCCATCGGCCGAGTCACCAAAATTGCCACCAGGCGCGCTCGGGCACGCGCACGCCGTCCTTGATGTAGCGGGTGTTCGGGTAGTTCTGCTTGAGCACCCGCTCGGCGTCGTCGCGCAGTTGCGTCAGGCCCAGCCGGTCGTAGCTGGCGGCCATGATGTACAGCGCCTCTTCCACCGAGCTGGTTTGTGGGTACTCACGCACCGCCAGCTGCGCCCGGTTGGCCGCGGCCACGTAGGCCTGGCGCCGGTAGTAATAGCGCGAGACATGCACCTCGTACTCGGCCAGCGAGCCGACGATGTAGTCCATGCGGGCGCGGGCATCGTCGCTGTACTTCGAGTCGGGGTACTGCTGCACCAGCTGGCCGAAGGCCTGGAACGAATCCCGCGAGGCCTGCTGGTCGCGTTCGGACAGGCTCTGCCGCGAGATGCCGCTGAGGAAACCCATCGTGTCGTTGAAATTGACGATGCCCTTCAGGTACAGCGCATAGTCCATCGCCGGGCTGGACGGGTGCAGCCGGATGAAGCGGTCGAGCGTGGCGATGGCTTCCACCCGCTCGTTGATGCGCCATTTGGCATAGGCCAGGTCGAGCATCGCCTGCTGCGCCAGCAAGGTGCCCGAGGCCCGGCCTTCAACCCGTTCGAGCTGCTTGATCGCCAGGTCGTAGCTGCCCGAGTTCAGGTCTTCCTTGGCACTTGCATACAATTTCTCCGGCGAGTTGCGGTCGTCGTCCACCGGGTTGCTGCCACAACCGGCCAGGGCCGCCAGCAGCACCAGCGCCGCCCAGCCTGCAGGGGGGCGCCGCCGGACGGGGCTCGTGGCCAGAGGCTGCGGGGTCAAAACCTTGAACAGAGTCATCGGTGTCGGCAGCCGCGTTGCGGCCGGCGTCCTTCCAGGCAAATATGCAAATCAAACGATTCTAATGGCCGCGTTCCCCGGCACCCTGCCCGACGCGGCGCTCGACCCCGAGGCTGACCCGCCGGCTGATCTGGCGGTCGACGCGGAGGTCGAGGCGGAGGTTGAAACCCGCGAGGCCACCATCAGCTCGGCCCAGCACGGCTTGCGGCTGGACAAGGCGCTGGTGGCGCTGGCGGGCGAGTTCTCGCGCAGTTGGCTGCAGCAGCTGATCGATCGTGGGCATGTGCAGGTGGACGGCCAGGTGCAGACCACCGCCGCGCGCAAGCTGCGCGCCGGCCAGTTGCTGCGGGTGGCGCTGGCGCCCACGGCCGAGAGCCAGGCCTTCCGGCCCGAGGCCATGCCGCTGGCCGTGGTCTACGAGGACGCGCACCTGCTGGTGATCAACAAGCCCGCCGGCCTGGTGGTGCATCCGGCACCGGGCAACTGGTCGGGCACCTTGCTCAACGGCCTGCTGGCCCACCACGCGGGCGCATCGGCGTTGCCGCGCGCAGGCATCGTGCACCGGCTCGACAAGGACACCACCGGCCTGATGGTGGTGGCCAAGACGCTGCCGGCGATGACCCACCTGGTGCGCCAGATCGCCGCGCGCGAGGTGCGCCGCATCTACCTGGCGCTGGTGCAGGGCCGGGTGCCCTGGGAGCAGGCCACGATCGAGGCGCCGATTGGCCGCGACCCGGCGGCGCGCCTGCGCATGGCGGTGGTGGCCACCGGCAAGCCGGCACGCACCGATGTCGAACGGCTGGCGGTGTGGGCCGGCGAGGCGGGCGACGGCAAGGGCAGCATCACCGCAGTGCGCTGCCGCCTGCACACCGGCCGCACCCACCAGATCCGGGTGCACCTGGCCTGGCGTGGCCATGTGCTGGTGGGTGATGTGCTGTATGGCGGCAAGCCAGCGCTGGGGCTGGGCCGCCAGGCGCTGCATGCTGCCGAACTGGCTTTCGCGCACCCCGATGACAGCAGCCGCGCGATGGTCTTTTCGGCAGCGCTGCCGGCCGATCTGGCCATGGCCTGGGCGCGTGTGGTGCCGGCCTGACAAGGCGGCTCGGCACGCGCTGCGCAATACCGGGCTAGAATGGTGTATTCGGTTGGGGCGGCAGGGCGGTGGATCGACATCCCGCGCTGGGGCCTCCACCCAGGCAGGTTGGTCCGTTGAAGTACCGGAGCAGCCTGCGGCAGCACCCAGGCGCGCAGAAGCTGCGGCCGGGTCTCCAGGGGACGCAGCGGTCTGAGCCGGGCGTCCACAGCAATCCGATGAAACCCCGTGCGCAGCCGTCCACAAGACGCCTGCCCCGCGCCTGACCGGCGCCGCACCCGAGTCATCACGCCCATGCGATGGTCACTGGCCGTTGATTTGCAACGGCCCACTCCGAACCGAGGTTCATGAACACCCACGAGGCCAAGCGCGTCCTCGAGACCGCGCTCATCTGCGCCCAGCAGCCGATGCCGCTGCGCGACCTGCGAAACCTGTTCGACGAGCAGGTGGGCTCCGACACCCTGCGCACCCTGCTCGACGAGCTGGTGCGCGACTGGGAAGACCGCGGCGTGGAGCTGGTGGCCCTGGCGTCGGGCTGGCGTTTCCAGAGCCGGCCCGAGATGCGCGTGTTCCTCGACCGGTTGCACCCCGAGAAGCCGCCACGCTATTCGCGCGCCGCGATGGAAACCCTGGCCATCATTGCCTACCGCCAGCCGGTGACCCGCGGTGACATCGAAGACATCCGCGGCGTCACCGTCAGCACCCAGATCGTCAAGCAGCTCGAAGACCGTGGCTGGATCGAGGCCATCGGTTACCGCGAGGCCCCCGGCCGCCCGGCGCTGTATGCCACCACGCGGCAGTTTCTCGACGACCTGGGCCTGGCCAGCCTCGACCAGTTGCCGGTGCTTGATGGCCCGCCCACTGCGGCGGTGTTTGATCCGGGCTCGGCCGGCCAGCCGTCCTTGCTGGACGACGAGGCCCAGGCCCCGCTGGCGCTGGAGGCCGACGACGAGCCTGCTGCCACAGCAGCGCCTGAATCCGCCAATACACCGATCGTCGAAGCCGATGCCTCGGCGCCCCCTCCTACCGACTTTCCCGACGCCGCTGGCGTCAGCGCGTCAGCGGACGGCCTCGCCCCCGAGTCCGCCGCTGATGCTTTCCCTGCGGCGTCAGCGCCGCAGGCCGATGATTCCTCCCCCGCCGCGCACGCATGAACTCGCAAGACTCCGATCAGCCCCTGTCCGACCTGCCGGGTGCCGCTGCGCCCGCCGATGCCGAGGCCGCCCCCAAGCCGCGCCGCAAGCGCAGCCCTGCCGTGGCCGCTGCGGCCGAGGTGGTGCTGCCTGAGGTCGAATCCGCGGCCGCGCCGTCGGCCGAAGAGCCGGTCAAGCCCAAACGCGCCCGCCGCAAGGTGGCCGCTGCGATTGGCGATGTGGTCGGCGATGCCGTGAGTGATACCGCAGCGGTGTCAGCCGAGGCGCCAGCCGCTGCCGCAGCGCCTGCCGGC
>Ga0155495_1196_pt1 | contig 11005 bp, 10 predicted proteins | sample RifCSPhighO2_12_FD_107153 | JGI IMG/M metagenome (GOLD analysis project Ga0155495, IMG submission 107153) | Burkholderiales bacterium RIFCSPHIGHO2_12_FULL_69_20
GGTGGGCGACCCGGTGCTGGCCATCGGCGCGCCCTACGGCCTGACGCAGACGGCCACCGCCGGCATCGTCAGCGCCACCGGCCGCGCGCTGCCGGGCGATGGCGCGGTGCCCTTCATCCAGACCGACGCGGCGGTGAACCCGGGCAACTCCGGCGGCCCGCTGTTCGATGCGGCCGGCAACGTGGTGGGCATCAATGCGCAGATCTACTCGCGCACTGGCGGCTTCCAGGGCGTGAGCTTTGCCATTCCCGTGGACGTGGCGATGCGTGTGAGCCAGCAGATCGTGGCCACCGGCCGCGCCCAGCATGCCCGCCTGGGTGTGGCGGTGCAGGACATGACCCAGCCGCTGGCCGACAGCTTCGGCCTGTCCAAGCCCGATGGCGCGCTGGTGTCGCAAGTGGCGCCCAACAGCCCGGCCGCGGCCGCCGGGTTGAAGGCCGGCGACGTGATCCTGCGCATCGACGGCCAGCCGATGGTGCAGGCCGGCGCCTTGTCGGCCCGCATCGCGCAGGCGGTGCCCGGTGACCGCATCCAGCTGAGCCTGTGGCGCCAGCAGAAGGCCCAGGAGCTGACGGTGACGCTGGGCCGCGCCGACGACGGCAAGACCACCGCTGCCGCAGCGGACCCCGACGACGAGGCCGGCGGCGGTGGCCGCCTGGGCCTGGCGCTGCGCCCGCTCAGCCGCGACGAGCGTCAGCAGGCGCAACTCGACCATGGCCTGCTGGTGCAGGGCGCCCAGGGCGCCGCGGCCAAGGCCGGCCTGGCGCGCGGCGACGTGGTGATGGCCGTCAACGGGCAGCCGCTGGCCAGCGTGGACGAGCTGCGGCGGGTGCTGGCGGCAAGACCGAAGCGGGTGGCGCTGCTGGTCTGGCGCGACGGCGAGCAGTTGTTCGTGCCGGTGCCGCTGGTCTGACGGCTTGGCCCCCAAGTCGCTGCGCTCCTGCCCCCCGAGGGGGCGCTCAGCCGCCTTGGGACAGCCTGGCGCCGGCTGAGGCCGGAACTGTGGCCTAATTGAGGGTTTTCGCATCACCCATTCCCCGGAGCCCTTCATGGCCATCAAGATCCGTACCGAAGCCGACCGCAAGGCCACGCCCCGCCCGCCCGTGCCCAATGGCGTCACCCTCACCGTGGGCCGCGGCCAGAAGCGCAGCCTCGAGCGTGGCGCGCACACCCGCAGCAAGAAGCGTCCGGGCAAGCGGCCGCACCAGGGCTGATCCACGCTGGTCAGCCTTTGACACCGCGCCGGCCCGTCCGGCGTTGAAAGCGGGCGCCTGGCGCCCGCTTCGCCTTTGCGGGCCAATGTCCGCATCAACGCCCGCATCGTCCCTGTGCGTGTGCCCATGCTGCGAATCACCGAACTGCGCCTGCCGCTGAACCATGCCGAGCCCGCCCTGCGCGCGGCGGTGCTGGCGCGGCTCGGTCTTCGGGCCGACGAGTTGCAGGCCTTCACGGTGTTCCGACGGGCCTGGGACGCGCGCAAGCGGTCCGCGGTGGTGCTGATCTACACGGTGGACTGCACGCTGGCCGCCGGCGCGGACGAGGCCGCGCTGCTGGCGCGTTTCGCCGGCGACACCCATGTGCGGCCGGCGCCCGACACCACCTACCGCTTCGCCGGCCATGCACCGGCCGACTTCTTCGCGGCGCAGCGCCCGCGCCCGGTGGTCATCGGCTTCGGCCCCTGCGGCATCTTCGCGGCGCTGATCCTGGCGCAGATGGGGCTGCGACCGATCGTGCTGGAGCGTGGCAAGGCCGTGCGCGAGCGCACCAAGGACACCTGGGGCCTGTGGCGCCAGGGCGTGCTCGACCCCGAATCGAACGTGCAGTTCGGCGAGGGCGGCGCCGGCACCTTCAGCGACGGCAAGCTGTGGAGCCAGATCAGCGACCCGCGCCACCTCACGCGCAAGGTGCTGACCGAGTTCGTCAAGGCCGGCGCGCCCGAGGAGATCCTCTACGTCGCCAAGCCGCACATCGGCACCTTCCGGCTGGTGGGCGTGGTCGAGAAGATGCGCGCTGAGATCGAATCGCTGGGCGGCGAGATCCGCTTTCAGCAGCGGGTGGTCGACCTGCTGGTTGAAACCGCGCCGTCGCAGGGCGGGGCCCCTGCGACTCGGCATGTCCGAGGCGTGGTGCTCGCCAGCGGTGAGCAACTGCGCGCCGACCAGGTGGTGCTGGCGCTGGGCCACAGCGCGCGCGACACCTTCGCCATGCTGCAGCAGCGTGGTGTGCACCTGGAGGCCAAGCCGTTCTCGGTGGGTTTCCGCATCGAGCATCCGCAAAGCCTGATCGACCGTGCCCGCTTCGGCCCCAGCGCCGGCCACCCCATCCTGGGCGCGGCCGACTACAAGCTGGTGCACCACGCCGGCAACGGCCGCGCGGTCTACAGCTTCTGCATGTGCCCGGGCGGCACCGTGGTGGCGGCCACCTCCGAGGTGGGCCGCGTGGTGACCAACGGCATGAGCCAGTATTCGCGCAACGAGCGCAACGCCAATGCCGGCATCGTGGTGGGCATCGCGCCGGCCGATTACCGCCAGCAGCCCGGCAGCGGCCCGGTGAACCCGCTCGACGGCGTGGCCTTCCAGCGCCACTGGGAGTCGCGCGCGTTCGAGCTGGGCGGTGGTGGTTACCAGGCGCCGGGGCAACTGGTGGGCGACTTCATCAAGGGCCAACGCTCGACGGTGCTCGGCAGCGTGCTGCCCTCGTACCAACCCGGCGTCACGCTGACCGACCTGGCCCAGCCCGGCCGCGGCAGCCTGCCCGACTATGCGCTGGCCGCGATCCGCGAGGCGCTGCCCGCCTTCGAGCGGCAGATCAAGGGCTTCTCGCTGCCCGATGCGGTGCTCACCGGCGTGGAGACGCGCACCTCGTCGCCGTTGCGCATCACGCGCGGCCGCGACCACCAGAGCCTGAACACCACCGGCCTGTACCCGGCGGGCGAGGGCGCGGGTTATGCGGGCGGCATCATGTCGGCCGGGGTGGACGGCATCGAGGTGGCCGAGGCGCTGGGTGCCAGGCTGCTGGCCCAGGCCACCATCCAGTCGGCCTGAGCCGTCGCGGTTAAGGCCCTCAAAAGGGCCGGTTACTGAAATGAGAATGGCGCCGGGCCCGGGCGGGCCGCACAGTAGGGGATCGAACTCCCCGGCCGACCACGGCCCCCTGCGCCCATGACCGACCACCGCTTCTCCGACATCCGCGACGCCGTGCGCGCCCTGTGCGCCGAGTTTCCCGACGCCTACCACCGCGAGGTCGACTCGCGCCGCGCCTACCCCGAGGCCTTCGTCGACGCGCTGACCAAGGCCGGCTGGATGGCCGCGCTGATCCCGCAGGAGTACGGCGGCTCGGGCCTGGGCCTGGCCGAGGCCTCGGTGATCATGGAAGAGATCAACCGTGCCGGCGGCAACTCGGGCGCCTGCCACGGCCAGATGTACAACATGGGCACGCTGCTGCGCCACGGCAGCGCGGCGCAGAAGGCGCTGTACCTGCCAAGAATCGCCACCGGCGAGTTGCGCCTGCAGAGCATGGGCGTGACCGAGCCCACCACCGGCACCGACACCACCAAGATCAGGACCACCGCGGTGAAGAAGGGCGACCGCTACCTGATCAACGGCCAGAAGGTGTGGATCTCGCGCATCCAGCACAGCGACCTGATGATCCTGCTGGCGCGCACCACGCCGCTGGCCGACGTCCAGAAGAAGAGCGAGGGCATGTCGATCTTCATCGTTGACCTGCGTGAGGCCATCGGCAAAGGCCTGGACGTGCGGCCCATCCCCAACATGGTCAACCACGAGACCAATGAGCTGTTCTTCGAGAACCTCGAGATCCCCGCCGAGAACCTGATCGGCCAGGAAGGCCAGGGCTTCAAGTACATCCTCGACGGCCTGAACGCCGAGCGCACGCTGATCGCCGCCGAGTGCATCGGCGATGGCCGCTGGTTCATCGACCGCGTCAGCGCCTATGTCAAGGACCGCATCGTCTTCGGCCGCCCGATCGGCCAGAACCAGGGCGTGCAGTTCCCGATCGCCGAGGCCCACATCGAGGTGGAGGCCGCCGACCTGATGCGCTGGAAGGCCTGCGAGCTGTTCGACGCCCACCAGCCCTGCGGCGCCGAGGCCAACATGGCCAAGTACCTGGCGGCCAAGGCCAGCTGGGAGGCGGCCAACGCCTGCATCCAGTTCCACGGCGGCTTCGGCTTCGCCTGCGAATACGACGTCGAGCGCAAGTTCCGCGAGACACGCCTGTACCAGGTGGCGCCGATCTCGACCAACCTGATCCTGAGTTATGTCGCCGAGCATGTGCTCGGGCTGCCGCGGAGCTTCTGAAGTGTTGCCACTCGAAGGCATCACCGTCGTCACGCTCGAACACGCGATCGCCGCGCCGTTCTGCACCCGCCAGCTGGCCGACCAGGGCGCGCGGGTGATCAAGGTCGAGCGGCCCGGCGTGGGCGACTTCGCGCGCGCCTACGACACGCGCGTGGACGGCCTGGCCTCGCATTTCGTGTGGACCAACCGAAGCAAGGAGAGTCTCACGCTCGACCTGAAGGCGCCAGCCGCTGCCCAGGTGCTGGCCCGGCTGCTGGCCGATGCCGACGTGCTGGTGCAGAACCTGGCGCCGGGCGCCGCGGCGCGCATGGGGCTGTCGTACGAGACTCTGTCGGCCAAGCACCCCAAGCTGATCGTCTGCGACATCTCGGGTTACGGCGACGATGGCCCCTACCGCGACAAGAAGGCCTACGACCTGCTGATCCAGAGCGAGTCGGGCTTCGTCTCGATCACCGGCACGCCGGATGATCCTTCGAAGGCCGGTTGCTCGATCGCCGACATCGCCGCAGGCATGTACGCCTACAGCAACATCCTCACCGCGCTCATAGCACGCGGGCGCACCGGCCGCGGCAAGCACATCGACGTGTCGATGCTCGAGAGCATGGTCGAGTGGATGACCTACCCGCTGTATTACGCGTACAAGGGCGCCAGCCCGCCACCGCGCGCGGGTGCGGCGCACGCCACCATCTACCCCTATGGCCCGTTCGCCACCGGCGACGGCAAGACGGTGATGCTGGGCCTGCAGAACGAGCGTGAATGGCTGGCCTTCTGCCGGCAGGTGCTGGGGCAGCCGGCGCTGGCCACCGATGAGCGTTTCAACGCCAACGCCCGGCGCACGGCGGCACGGGCCGAGCTGAAGGCGCTGATCGAGTTGGCCTTTGCGCCGCTGACCGCCGAGCAGGTGGTGCAGCGGCTGGAAGCCGCCGGCATCGCCAATGCGCAGGTCAACAGCATGGCCGACGTGTGGGCGCATCCGCAGTTGCAGGCGCGCGGCCGCTGGACCGAGGTGATGACCCCCGCCGGCCCGGTGCCCGCGCTGCTGCCACCGGGCTGCACCGAGGCCCGCATGGACGCCGTGCCCGCACTGGGCCAGCACAGCCGCAGCGTGCTGGCCGGCCTGGGCTTCGACGCCGCACAAATCGAACAATGGGCGCAAGACGGCGCCATCTGAACAGGGAGACCCGATGACGACCCCCGACCCCACCGCCGCGCTGGCACAGTTTGCCGCCACGCTGCGCTTCGATGACATCCCCGCGCCGGTGCTGCGCCGCGCCGAAGACCTGTTCCTCGACTGGTTTGCCTCGGCGCTGGCGGGCAAGGGCGCGCGGCCGGTGGAAAGCATCGTGCGCTTCATGCGCCGCATGGGGCCGGCCGAGGGCGCATCGCAGATCCTGATCGACCGCAGCAGCAGCAGCCCGCTGGTGGCGGCGGTGGCCAACGCCGCCGCGTCGCACTTTGCCGAGCAGGACGACGTGCACAACGGCTCGGTGTTCCACCCGGCGGCGGTGGTATTTCCGCCGGCGCTGGCCGTGGCGCAGGCCATCGGTGCCAGCGGGGCCGACCTGCTGACCGCCAGCGTGGTGGGCTACGAGGTCGGCATCCGGGTGGGCGAGTTCCTTGGCCGCTCACATTACCGGATATTCCACACCACCGGCACGGCGGGCACGGTGGCCGCCGCGGCCGCGGTGGGCTGGCTGCTGAAGCTCGATGCGGCGCAGATGCGCCATGCCTTCGGCTCGGCCGGCACGCAAGCCGCGGGGCTGTGGGAGTTCCTGCGCACGGCGGCGGATTCCAAGCAGCTGCACACCGCGCATGCGGCCGGCGCCGGCCTCACCGCGGCTTATCTGGCGGCCGATGGCTTCACCGGTGCGTTGGCCATCTTCGACGGCCGGCAGGGCATGGCCGCAGGCATGTCCAGCGACGCCGATGCGAGCAAGCTGGCCGACGGGCTGGGCAGCCGTTGGACGCTGGCCGAGACCTCGTTCAAGTTCCACGCCTCGTGCCGCCACACGCACCCGGCGGCCGATGCGCTGGCCGCGCTGATGCGCGAGCACCACCTGGCCGCCGACGCGGTGGCCAAGGTGGTGACGCAGGTGCACCAGGGTGCCATCGACGTGCTGGGCCCGGTGGTCGATCCGCAGACGGTGCACCAGGCCAAGTTCTCGATGGGCACGGTGCTGGGCCTGGTGGCGGTGCAGGGCCGCGCCGGGCTGACCGAGTTCGACGCCGACTACAAGGCGCCGGCCGTGGTGGCCTTCCGCGACAAGGTGAGCATGGTGCTCGACAACGAAGTCGACGCCGCCTACCCGGCGCGCTGGATCGGCAAGGTGCAGGTCACCACCACCGACGGCCGCCAACTGGCCGCGCGGGTGGATGAGCCCAAGGGCGACCCCGGCAATACGCTGAGCCGGCCCGAGCTGGAAGACAAGGCGCTGCGCCTGGCCGCCTACCGCGGCGGCGCCAGCGAGGCCGAGATGCGGCAGGTGATCGCGCAGGTCTGGGGGCTGGCGCAGTCGCCCGCCGTGCCGCGATTCCTGGCGTGAGCATCGGTATGAATTTGCCGGTGCACCGCTCGCTGCTGTTCGTGCCCGGCAACCGGCCCGAGCGCTTCGACAAGGCGCTGGCGGCCGGTGCCAGCGCGGTGATCATCGACCTGGAAGACGCCGTGGCGCCGGCCGACAAGCACACCGCCCGCGCCGCGGTGGCCGCGTGGTTGCGGCCGCATCACGCGGTGGTGCTGCGCATCAACAGCGAAGACACGCCCTGGTTTGCCGACGACCTGGCGCTGTGCGCTGCGCCCGGCGTGGCCGCGGTGATGTGCCCCAAGGCCGAGCGCGCCGAGACGCTGGCGGCCGTGATGGCGGCGGGTGCGCGTGCGCTGCTGCCGCTGGTTGAAAGTGCTGCCGGCCTGGCCGGCCTGTCGGCGCTGGCAGCAGCACCCGGCGTGTGGCGCCTGGCTTTCGGCGCTATCGACCTGCAGGTGGATCTGGGCCTGAAGGACGCCACCGAGGACGAGCTGCTGCCGTTCCGCCTGCAGCTGGTGCTGGCCTCGCGGCTGGCCGGCATCGGCGCACCTGTGGACGGGGTGAGCACCGCCATCGACGACGAGGCCCGCCTGCAGGTCGACGTGCAGCGCGCGCGCCGGCTGGGCTTTGCCGGCAAGCTGTGCATCCACCCGCGTCAGGTGGCCCCGGTCAACGCCGGCATGGCGCCCAGCGCGGTCGAGCTGGCCTGGGCGCAGCGCGTGCTTGATGCCGCCGGCGCGGCCGGTGGTGCGGCGGTGGCGGTGGACGGCAAGATGGTCGACAAGCCGGTGCTGCTGCGCGCCCAGGCCGTGTTGCGCGAGGCGGCGGGCAGCGCCTGATCGGCTGCGGCGCGCAGCCGCTTCATCCGCGGCCCGCTCACAGATCCGTGCGCAGCTTCCAGAGTTCGGGGAACAGTTCCACGTCGAGCATGCGCTTGAGGTAGCCCGCGCCGCTGGTGCCGCCGGTGCCGGTCTTCATGCCGATGATCCGGGTCACCGTGGTGAGGTGGCGAAAGCGCCACAGCCGGAAGGCGTCTTCCAGGTCGGTGAGCTCTTCGCCCAGCTGGTACAGCTCCCAGTGCGTCTCGGGCGCGCGGTAGACCACCAGCCAGGCCTGCTCGACCGCGTCGCTGGCGGCATAGGGTTGGGTCCAGTCACGCTGGGTGTGGCTGTCTGGAACTGCCAGGCCGCGGCGCTGCAGCAGGCGCAGGGCCTCGTCGTACAGCGACGGTGCGCGCCAGGCCGCCTCCACCTCGGCCAGCCGGGCCGGGGCATGGGCATGCGGCTTGAGCATGGCCGCGTTCTTGTTGCCGAGCATGAACTCGATGCAGCGGTACTGCCAGCTCTGGAAGCCCGACGAGCGCGCCAGGTAGGGCCGGATGGCGCTGTACTCGGGCGGCGTCATCGTGGCCAGCACGTCCCAGGCGTGCACCAGCTGTTCCATGATGCGGCTGACCCGCGCCAGCATCTTGAAGGCGGGGCTGATCCGGTCGGCAGCGAGCGCCGCCACCGCGGCGCGCAGCTCGTGCAGCATCAGCTTCATCCACAGCTCGCTGGTCTGGTGCTGCACGATGAACAGCATCTCGTCGTGCGCCGGCGACAGCGGGTGCTGGGCGCTGAGCACGGCGTCGAGCTGCAGGTAGTCGCCGTAGCTCATGTCGCGCGAGAAATCGAGCTGCGCGCCTTCGTGGCGCGGCGCGGCGGGGGCGCCGAACGGGCACCCGGCGCTGGCGGTGTTGTCGGTGTCGTCGGTCGGGATCATGTCACCAGCCCTCGTTGGTTGAAGCGCGGCTCACGCCACTCGCTGCTGGCCAGCACCTGGCGCAGCTGCTCGACCGCGTCCCACACGTCGACGAAGCGGGTGTAGAGCGGCGTGACGCCGAAGCGCAGGATGTCGGGCAGGCCGTCCCGGGCATCGCCGGCGCGGAAGTCGCCCACCACGCGGCGTGCGATCAGCGCCTGCACCACGGCGTAGGCCGCACCGGCCCGGCCCGGCGCGCTGTCGGGATCAAAGGCCAGGCACACCTGGCTGCCGCGGCGTGCATCGTCGTCGGGCGAAGCGAAGGTCAGGCCCTGGCCGGCGCAGCGGCTGTGCACCAGATCGATGAACAAGCGGGTCAGCGCCAGCGACTTGGCGCGCAGCGCGGCCATGCCGCCCAGCGGCTGGGCGGCCAGCAGGGTGTCGACGCCGCACTCCAGCGCGGCCATCGCCAGCACCGGCGGCGTGCCGCACAGGTAGCGGTTGATGCCGGGCGCGGGCTGGTAGCCGGGCTCGAAGGCGAACGGCGTGGCATGGCCATGCCAGCCGGCCAGCGGTTGCCAGGCGCGCTCGGCATGCGCGGGTCGCACCCAGGCAAAGGCCGGCGCGCCGGGGCCGCCGTTGAGGTATTTGTAGCCGCAGCCCACGGCATAGTCGGCGCCGTCGGCGGCCAGCGCCACCGGCAGCGCGCCGGCCGAGTGCGCCAGGTCCCACACCGCCAGTGCGCCGGCGGCATGCGCTGCGGCGCTGAGCGCCTTCATGTCGTGCAGGTGACCGCTGCGGTAGTTCACCTGGGTCAGCATCAGCACGGCGGTGTCCGACCCCAGCGCGGCGGGGATGTCGTCGGCCCGGTCGACCAGCCGCAGCGTGCAGCCGTGCTGGCGGCCCAGTGATTCAGCGATGTAGAGGTCGGTGGGGAAGTTGCTGCGCTCGCTGACGATGATGGTGCGTTGCGGCGCGGCCTCACGCTGCAGGCTGAGTGCGGCCGACAGCACCTTGAACAGGTTCACCGAGGTGGAATCGGCCACCACCAACTCACCCGGCCCCACGCCCACCAGCGGCGCGATCTTGTCGCCGATGCGCTGTGGCAGCGCCATCCAGCCGGCGGCGTTCCAGCTGCCGATCAGGCCCTGGCCCCATTCGTCGGCCACCACCTGCTGCACCCGCGCGGCGGTGGCGGTGGGCAGCACGCCCAGCGAGTTGCCGTCGAGGTAGATCAGGCCCTCGGGGATGCTGAACTGCTGGCGCAGCGGCGCCAGCGCATCGGCGGCGTCCAGCGCCAGAGGGTGGTCACGGGTCATGGTGTGTGCGGCGTTTCGGCAGGTGTTTGGAGGGTGTTCGGGTTCAGAGTGCGCGCAGCACGGCGCGCACCGGTGAGGCATCGGCGGTCATCAGCTTCAGTGGCAGGGCGATCAGCTCGTAGTCGCCCTCGGGCACGTCGTCGAGCACCAGGTTCTCCAGCACGCGCAGCCCACGCTGGCGGATCACCTGGTGGCTGGGCAGGGCCTTGCTGTCGGCGGGGTCGATGCTGGCGGTGTCGATGCCGATCAGCTGCACGCCGGCATCGGCCAGGCGGGCCACGGTGTCGGGCGCAAAGGCGGTGAGCTGCGCATCCCAGCCGGCCGGTGCCCGGGCATAGGTGCGCACCAGCACCCGGGGCGGCAGGCCGTGCAGCGCATGGGCGAGGTGCGCCCATTCGATCAGCGGCCCGCAGCCGATGGCGTGGATCACCCGGCAGGGGCCCAGAAAGGGCTCGAGCGCCAGCGCGCCCACCGCCGCGCCATCGGCGCTGTAGTGCAGCGGGGCATCGGCATGGGCGCCGGTGTGCGGGCTCAGCGTGAGCGTGCTGACATTGACCGGGCAGTCGGGCGAGAGCGTCCAGCCCCATTCAAGCTGAAACGGCGCGTCGCCCGGAAACACCGGCGAGCCGGGCTGCACGGGCGGCGAGATGTCCCAAAGGCGCTTCATCGCGGCATCATAGGCGGCGATGATTTAATTGACAACTAAAGCAGTTGCCGGCGCAAAGCCCTGGTGGCGCGCCACGCTCAGGGCTTCTTCTCCAGCCGCATCACATCGTTGTCGCGCCGCATGCTGAAGCGGTTCAGGAAGCTGTTGCCCAGCAGGATCATCGGCATGTCCGAGGGCACCACCACCGCGGCCACGTTGGCAATCTCGACGGTGCCCACCCGCACCGAGGTGAGGTTGATGGCGTAGATCGGCACCGGCCCGTTGGCGGTGCTGGTCAGGCCGGGGCGGCCGCGCTTCCAGTCCAGGCCGATGCGGTTGGCCTCGCTCTGGCTCATCGCCACCGACGTGGCACCGGTGTCGACCATGAAGCTCACCGGCTTGCCGTTGATCGTGCCCTGGGCATTGAAGTGGCCCCCCGGGCCCATCGGCAGCACGATC
>Ga0155495_1206_pt2 | contig 10994 bp, 10 predicted proteins | sample RifCSPhighO2_12_FD_107153 | JGI IMG/M metagenome (GOLD analysis project Ga0155495, IMG submission 107153) | Burkholderiales bacterium RIFCSPHIGHO2_12_FULL_69_20
GCCGTGCTGCGAATGCGGCCCGGGTTCTGCTGGGCGGCCATCGCATTGCGTCGGTGCTGGCCGGACAGCAGGCCATCGCCCAACGGGCTCCAAGCCACGACGCCGGTGCCCAGACGCCGGGTCAGCGCTCTAGATTCGTGTTCGATGCACCGCGAGACCAACGAGTACACCAGCTGGATCGCACTAGGCCGCTACAGGTGGTTCTGTTCCGCCAGCACATTGGCCCGGGCGGCGTATCAGGCCGGTAAATCCGACCGCGCCCAGTGGCGGATCTTGCCTGCGTGCATCAGGCCGGCCAGGATGCAGATTCAATTAAACAAAACACATTGACATTAATTGTTCAATTAGTAGACTTCCGCGACCCGATCGACCCGATCGGTCCGCTTTGGACGCGTCGGTCTCCATCCGGCCCTCGTTCCAAGGGACTTCGCTGATGCTGATTGACGCCTGCTTCAACCTGCCCAGCAACACTCGAGTGACCACTTGCGGCGGGAACGCTGGCGCCGGGTCGCGGACTTCGGCGACGAAGAACAGATCGAATGCCACGCTGTGCAGGGCACCGAACTGCCGGTCGATGCGCGGGGACTTGCTTCGACAAACCCAGCTCAGGCTGACATGCGATTCGATGCGAACCGATCGCAGCCCGTCGCAGTTTTCGAGACGACCAACACAGGGGCCCCGATGAACATCGATTCCCGACGCGGGCTGACCCGTGATACCTACACCGTGGTGCTGGCAGGCGGCCGCGGCAGTCGACTGCATCAGTTGACCGACCACCGCGCCAAGCCGGCAGTCCCTTTTGCCGGCACGATGCGCATCATCGATTTCACGCTCGGCAATTGCGTGAACTCCGGCCTGCGACGCATTGGCGTGCTGACGCAGTACAAGGCACAGACCCTTATCCGCCATATCGAGCGAAGCTGGGGTTTCCTGGAGGCGAGCCTTGGCGAGTTTGTCGACATCGTCCCCGCGCAGCAACAGACCGGCGAAAGCTGGTACAGCGGTACTGCCAACGCGGTCTACCAGAACCTGGACCTCGTTCGGGAGGCTCAGTCGACCTATGTGGTGGTGCTCGCCGGCGATCATGTCTACAAGATGGACTACTCGGCGATGCTGGCTGAACATGTTGCCAACGGGGCCGACCTGACGGTGGCCTGTCTCGAGGTGCCCATTGAGCAAGCCAGCGAATTCGGGGTGATGGCTGTCGATACCCAGCAGCGCATCGTTGCCTTCGATGAAAAGCCCGCACGCCCGAAGCCGATGCCGCAAAAGCCTGGCCGCGCGTTGGCCAGCATGGGCATCTACGCCTTCAGCACTGCGTTCTTGCTCGACAAACTCGAGCGAGATGCATGCGACCCGGGGTCAAGCCATGATTTCGGCCGGGACATCATTCCGGGCGCTCTGGGTTCGTCGCGGGTGTTCGCGCACCGCTTCGAGGACAGTTGCGTCAACATGGTTGATGACCGCCCCTACTGGCGCGACGTGGGCACGCTCGACGCCTACTGGGAAGCCAACCTTGACCTGACCCGCGTCGTGCCCGATCTCAACCTGTACGACAAGGCATGGCCTGTGTTGGGCCGCCAGGCCACGCGCCCGCCAGCGAAGTTCGTGTTCGACGATACCGGCCGACGGGGCATGGCCGTCGACTCGCTGGTTTCAGGGGGCTGCATCGTCAGCGGGGCCATCGTTCGCCGTTCCATTCTCTTCAACGGCGTGACGGTTTCGGATGGCAGCAGGGTTGAAGACTCGGTGGTGCTGTCGAATGTGAGCATCGGCCGCAATGTTGTCGTGCGCCGCGCCATCATCGACAAGCGCTGTGTGTTGCCCGACGGATTCACCGCAGGCATCGATCCGGCGCGGGACCGGGCGCGATTTCACGTCACCGAGCGTGGGATCTGCCTGGTGACGCCGAGCATGCTGTGCATCAGCTGAGCCTCGATAGGTGGCTGCGGCCGGCTGTGCCTTCGGCTGCCACTGTTCAGTGTCGGCTCCTACGCAGGACCGAGGCGAGTCTCGGCCGCTGAGCTGGGTGTGCTGACGGTGCCGGTCTTCCGGTACGTTTGCGACAGATCAAACGAGCAACGGAACGGCCTGGCGGTAAACCCTAGCGAGTTGAACACTATTTGGATTACTGTCCTATATTTCCGCAACGCCTGCCGTCGCAGGCGAGTAGGAGAAGGACATGCTGACGCCAGCGCAACCGGTGCTATCCGATGGCACTCGTATCTCGGACCTGATCAACCTGGAGACGCGCGAAGTGCAGTTGCGCGCACTCTCTGACAAGGAGGTCTACGAGCTGGAAATGGAACGCATATTTGCCAGGACCTGGATCTTCCTGGCGCACGAGACCGAGATCCCGGATGCGGGTGACTTCGTGCAGCGTGACATGGGTTCGGACTCGGTGCTGGTCACGCGCGACAAGAGTGGCGAGGTGCACGTGGTGCTGAACGTGTGCACACACCGCGGCATGAAGGTGTCGACTTTGGACTCGGGCAACACGCAGGCCCACCTGTGCATCTACCACGGCTGGGCGTTCCGTCCCAACGGCGACTTCATCGGTGCGCCGGTGGAAAAGGAGTGCATGCACGGCAAGCTGATGAGCAAGCAGCAGCTGTCGCTGAAGAAAGCGCGCGTAGCGCTGTACGGCGGGCTGGTGTTCGCCACGTGGAACATCGAGGGGCCCTCGTTCGACGAATTCCTGGGCGATGCCAAGTGGTATTTCGACACCCTGTGGTGCCGCACTACCCGGGGGATGGAGGTGCTGGGTCCGCCGCAGCGCTTCATGATCCGCGCGAACTGGAAGGCCGCTGCCGAGCAGGGCGCTTCCGACGGCTTTCACACGCTCACGCTGCACCGCTGGCTGGGCGAGATCGGCCCCTATGCCAAGAAGCCGGGCACCGAAGGGGGTGGCGCCGACCTGACGCCCGAGATGTACGGCGTGGAGGTCTGGACCGACCATGGCCACACGATGCGCTGCATCGACCTGGACCGCAAGATCCGCCGCATCACCGGCCAGGATCCATCCAGCCTCACCCCGGCGCAGAAGCTCGCGGTGCTGCCGCCCCCGGGCCTGACGCCCGAGATGATCCCCGACGTGGTCAGCCGGCTCACGCCGGAGCAGATCAGGATCATGAGTTCCAACCCGCCGCAGGTGGGCAACTTCTGGCCCAACGGGCTGTTCGAGTTCATCTACCTGCCCACCGCCGATGGCAAGGTGGTCGGAGCGATGGCGCTGCATGCCTATGTGCCGATGGGGCCGGACAAATTCATGTTCATGAACTGGATCCTGGCCGAGAAGGACACGCCGCCCGAACAGAAGGCAGCGATGCTGCGCATCTCGTGCCAGTTGCTCGGCACCTCGGGCATGGTCGAGCAGGACGACTCCGACACCTGGCCGCACCAGACCATCGTGGCCAAGGGCGCGGTGAGCAAGCACATCACGATGAAGTACCAGGCGATGTACGAGACCGGCAAGCCCGAGGGCTGGCCCGGCCCGGGGCATGTGGGCAGCGGCTTCACCAAGGACGACACCAACTGGAGCTTCTGGCAGTACTGGCATGAGCTGATGATCGCCTGAAGCCCGACGTGCCACCGACCCGGAGAACCCACCATGATCGCCAACCTGCTCGAACCCACCCCGCTGCCCGTGACCGTTCGCGCCAACCGCGTGGCCGTCGGCAGCCCGCTGTACAACGAGATCCTCGAATTCCTCTACGACGAGGCCGAGATGCTCGACAACGTGCGTCTGGGCGAATGGGCCGAACTGCTCGCCCCGGACATCGAATACAACGTGCCGCTGCGCCTGACCAAGCCCATGCGCCAGCAGGGTGGCACGGTCATCCGCACGGTGCAGCACATGCACGACAACCATGCCTCGTTGATGCTGCGCGTGCGTCGCATCACCGACACGCGCAGCGCCTGGGGCGAAGACCCGCCCTCGCGCACGCGTCGCATGGTCAGCAACGTGCGGGTCTACAAGACGGACAAGCCCGACGAGTACAAGGTACAGAGCTACCTGATGCTCACCCGCAGCCGCTTCGACTTCGACTACTTCGACCTGCTGCCCTGCGACCGCCACGACGTGCTGCGCAGGCAGGGTGGCTCGTTCCAGTTGGCACGGCGCGAAGTGATCATCGACCAGTCGGTGATCGGCACGCCCAACCTTGGCATCTTCCTCTGAACAGGAGCCCGATCATGAAACTCGAAGACCTCATCCTCGTCAGCGTCGACGACCACGCCATCGAGCCGCGTGGCGCGTTCGACCGCCACATGCCGGCCAAGTTCAAGGGCCGCCAACCCAAGGTCATCCAAAGCAAGGGTCGCGACGTCTGGGTGTTCGAAGGGCGTGCCACCGGCTACATGGGGCTGAACTCGGTTGTGGGCCGGCCCAAGGACGAGTACGGGATGGAGCCGTTGGGCTACGAGCACATGCGCCGCGGCACCTGGGACATCTTGGCGCGCGTGGAGGACATGAACGCCAACGGCGTGCTCGGCTCGATCTGCTTCCCTACCTTCCCCGGCTTCGCCGGCCAGCGCTTCCAGCAGTACAAGGAGGCGCGCGAGGTGTCCTTCGCGGCCATCCAGGCCTACAACGACTGGCACCTGCAGGACTGGTGCAACGCCGCACCGGGGCGCTTCATCCCGCTGAGCCTGATCCCCTGGTGGGACGGCGAGCTCGCCGCCACCGAGATCCGCCGCATGGCCAAGTTGGGCGTGCATGCGATCTCGTTGTCGGACAACCCCGCCTTGCACGGCTTCCCTTCGATCCACGCCGATCATTGGGATCCGGTGTGGAAGGCCTGCGCCGACAACGATGTGGTGATCTGCTGCCACATCGGCACGGGGGTGAAAGCCGACCATGCCTCGGACCTGACGCCCATCGACGCGTGGATCACATCGATGCCGATCTCGATCGCCAACTCCGCGGCCGACTGGATCTGGGCGCCGATGTGGAAGAAGTACCCCAAGCTGCGTATGGCCTTGTCCGAGGGCAGCATCGGCTGGATCCCCTACTTGCTGGAGCGCGCCGACTTCACCTACCGCCACCACCATGAGTGGACGATGACCGACTTCGGCAAGGGCAAGCCCAGCGATGTCTTCCGCCAGCACATCATCACCTGCTTCATCGAGGACGAGTTCGGGTTGCGCAACCTGCCCGACATCGGCGAGGACATGGTGACCTGGGAGTGCGACTACCCGCACTCGGATTGCACCTGGCCGGGCTCGCCCGAGATCTTCCATGCGCAGACCAAGCACCTCAGCGACGCCCAGATCGACAAGATCGGGCACCTGAACGCGATGCGGGAGTTTTCCTACAACCCGTTCGCGATCCTGGGCCGCGAGAACTGCACCGTGGGTGCGCTGCGCGCCCAAGCCAGTCACGTCAGCGTCGAACCCATGCTGGGCATGGGCGGCGCCAAGGCCGTGCGTCAACCCGGCAAGCCCGTCACTTCGGGCGACATCCACAAGATGTTCGCCGCCGCCGATGCGGAAACGGCACTGTGAACCGCGTCCGTTGCACAGCGCTGGGCGCCTGATGCGTGCCGCCGTCATCGCCCATCGCCAGGCAGCCCCCACGCTGAGCGAATTTGCGCCACCCGAGCCCCGCGAGGGGGCGGTGCTGATCGACGTGGACACTGCGGGGCTGGGTGGCTGGGACATCCTGGGCGCCTACCGACTGGGTGTGCAGTACCCCTGCGTGATCCGCGGTGAGGGCGTGGGGCGCACCGTCGATGGCCGGCGGGTCTACTTCGGCGAGCGCTCGGTGGCCCCATTCGGCGCCTGGGCCGAGCGCACGCTGGTGCCGGCCGAGGAGGTGTGGGCCGTGCCCGACGACGTGGATGACGTGCTCGCCATCACCATGGGCATCGCCGGCACGGGCGCGCTGTTGCCGCTGGAGCAGGCGCGCATCCAGCCGGGCGAGAACGTGCTGATCCTGGGTGCGACCGGCACGCTGGGCCAGATCGCCCTGCAGTTGGCCCGGGTGCTGAGTGCCGGCCGCGTGGTGGGTGCGGCGCGCGATGCCGTCGCGCTGGAGCGGCTGCGCACCAGGGGGCTGGCCGACGCGGTGGTGCAACTCGACGGCGCAGACGACGCGGCCAAGCTCAAGGCGGCTTCAGGCGACGGATTCGACGTGGTGCTCGATGGCGTTTGTGGTGCACCGATGCTGGCGGCGCTGAAGGCCACCCGCTGGGGTGCGCGCATCCTGACCATCGGCACCGGTGCCGGGCGCGAGCTGCATCTGAACATCGCCGACCTGCTGTTTCGCACGCTCAGTTGCGTGGGCACCGGCCAGCGCTCGCCCGCCGATCGCGAGGCCGCCTGGCGGCGCCTGCTGGCGCTGGCGCGCGAGCACCGCTTCACGGTGGACCAGGCCGGCTACACGCTCGGCCAGGCCGCGCAGGCTTGGGCGGCGCAGGCGGCCGGACCCCATGCCAAGATCACGGCGGCCATCCGAGGCTGAGTGCATCTCAGTGTTTTCCCGTAGCGTCGGTGCGTAGTGAGGGATTCGGGTTCTTGTTTATGTACACGAGTTCTATTTCTGTCTATATTGCGACGCCTTGGATGCCGTACCTAGGCGAAGGAGACCCCCCATGCTGACCCCGACAAGCCCCACCCTGGCCGATGGCACGCGGATCGACGATCTGGTGAACCTGGCGACCCGAGAAGTGCAGATGCGTGCGCTCTCCGACCCCGAGATCTACGAACTGGAGATGGAGCGCATCTTTGGTCGCATCTGGGTCTTCCTGGGCCACGAGTCCGAGGTGCCCAGCAGTGGCGACTTCATCGTGCGCGACCTGGGCTCCGACTCGGTGATCATCACCCGCGACAAGAGCGGCGAAGTGCACGTGATGCTCAACATGTGCACCCACCGCGGCATGCGCGTGTCCACGCTCGACGCCGGCAACACCCAGATCCACACCTGCATCTACCACGGCTGGGCATTTCGCCCGAACGGCGACTTCCTGGGCGCGCCGGTCGAGAAGGAGCAGATGCACGGCAAGATCATGAGCAAGCAGGAGCTCGGGCTGAAGAAGGCTCGCGTCAAGCTGTATGGCGGCCTGATCTTCGCCACCTGGAACATCGACGGTCCGTCCTTCGAGGAGTTCTTGGGCGACGCCAAGTGGTATTACGACATGCTGTTCCAGCGCAGCGACCGCGGGCTGGAAGTGCTGGGGCCGCCGCAGCGCTTCACCGTGCGCGCCAACTGGAAGGCCGCGGGCGAGCAGTCGGCGGCCGACGGCTACCACACCCTCACGCTGCACCGCTGGTTGGGTGAAGTGGGCAACTACTCGAAGAAGGGCGAAGGCGAGGGCGGCGGGGGCGACCTGAGCCCGGAGATGTACGGCTCCGAAGTCAGCTCACCGCATGGCCATGCGCTGCGCTGCATCGATCTGGCGCGCAAGATCCGCCGCCTCACCGGCAAGGATCCCGCACTGCTGAGCATCGAGGAAAAACTGATGGCCCTGCCGCCGGCCGGCATGACCGCCGACATGGTGCCGCAGCTCAAGGTGCACCTGAGCGAAGGGCAGCTGCAGGCGCTGACCTGGATGCCACCGCAGGTGGGCGGCATCTTCCCGAACGTGTTGTTCGGTTTCGTCTACATCCCGCAGGCCGACGGCACGGTGGTGGGCTCGGTCACCTTGCATGCCTACGTGCCCAAGGGACCGGACAAGCTGGAGTTCGTCAACTGGATCCTGGCCGAGAAGGACGCGCCGCCCGAACTGCGCGAGAAGATGCGCAAGCAGACCACCCAGCTGTTCGGCACCTCGGGCATGGTCGAGCAGGACGACTCCGACACCTGGCCGCACATGACCTTGGGGGCCAAGGGGGCTCAGGGTCGGAAGATGACCTTGAAGTACCAGGCGGTGTACGAGACCGGCAAGCCCGAGGGCTGGCCCGGTCCGGGCATCATCAACGAGGGCTTCACCAAGGACGATACACAGTGGCACTGGTGGTTGTACTGGCGCCAGCTGATGCTGGGCGACGTCTGAACGACGCGCCGCTCGCGCCTGTAGCCTTCAACTGCTCGGAGAACCCCATGAGTCAAATGCAGCCCGGCCAAGTGGTGCCGATCGGATCGCCCCTGTACAACCGGGTGGTCGAGTTCCTGTATGTCGAAGCGCGCCTGCTCGACGAAATCCGCCTGAAGGAGTGGGGCGCCACGCTGGCCGAGGACCTGATCTATACCGCGCCGCTGCGCGAGACCCGCCCGGTCAGCCAGATGGCGGCGTCGGTGGTGCGCACCACGCAGCATTACGACGATGACTGGCGCTCTGTGATGGGCCGCATCATGCGGTTGACCGGCACCAAGAGCGCCTGGGCCGAGGATCCGCCGTCGCGCACGCGCCGCCTGGTCACCAACATCTGGGTCGAGCAGGGCGACCAGACCAATGAGTTTTTGGTGCGCAGCAACCTGCTGGTCACCCGCAGCCGCTTCAACTTCGACGAACTCGACCTGATCAGCGGCGAGCGACGCGATGTGCTGCGCCTGGCGGACGAGCGTTTCAAGCTGGCTCGCCGCGAAATCCTGCTCGACCAAGCCGTGCTCGGCACGCCCAACCTGGCGATCTTCCTCTGAGTTGCCGAATCGCCTGCACCGCGCGCGCGAGCGGCGCAGGTGCGTTCAGACGGCGAAGCGCAGCCAGACCTCGTCGTCAGCGCACAGGGCCGCCGCGCGGTCACTGAAGTCCCAGGTCGATCCCACCTGACGCAAGGCCATCGGCGCGCGCTCGGGTTGCTGGGCGAAGCAGGCGGCCGTGGGCATCGCATGCACCTGCAGGTCCAGCGGTTTGCCCTTGCCGAGCGAGATCACCGTGCAACGGCGAAGCACCAGAGCGGCTTCGGCCTCGTCTTCGTCCAGGTGGTCCAGCGCCCACTGGGCCATACCGTGGCGCAAGCTGACCCCGGCATAGGGCGCCGGGCCGGTAATGCCGAGGTCCTGCACCTCCCACGCCAGCATGGGCACGCCGTCGCGTGCCAGCGTTGTACGGGTTCGCCCGGCGACCCGCATCGGCACTTCGATGTCGTAGCGCCGATGCGCAAGGCCGCGCGCGGCGGCGGCACCCGCCAGCCCCGCCAGATCCAGCAGATGGGTGCATTGCTGGCTCGGGTCGACCACGCGATGCACGGCATGCGCCTGGCGGCTCGGTGCCGACCCCTGCAGTGCCTGCAACGCCTGGGCAGCGGCTGGACACAGGCTGTACGGATGGCGTGGCGCTTCGGCCTGGATCGACGTGATGCGGCCATCGCGGATTTCCAGTTCGACGCGGAAGTGGTGGAAGTCGTCTTCCAGCGCGGCCCGCACGCGCAAATGGGCAACGTCATGGCCATCATCATGGCGGTCGGCACGCAGGGCGATGCAACGACGGAAAGAGATCGGCATGAGGGTCAACACGCCTCGCGGCGCTTGTTTAAAAGTGTACGATATCAGTGAAACTGTTTACTTTACGGAGATGGTCATGGGCCTGCTGGCAGAAAAAGTGGCGGTGATCACCGGCGCAGGGGGCGGCATCGGTCGGGGCGTGGCGCGCTGCTACGCGCGTGAAGGCGCTGCAGTGATCATCGCGGAGATCGACCAAGCCAGCGGCACCCAAGTCGAACACGAACTGCAGGCCATGGGTGCGCGCGCGCTGTTCGTTCGTACCGATGTGCTGCAGAAGGCCAGCGTCGAGGCGGCGGTGCAGGCGGCCGTGGACCACTTCGGCGGCCTCGACATCCTGGTCAACAACGCCTTCGTGCCATCGGAGAACGTGTTGCTCGAGGACAAGACCGACGAGATGCTGGCGCGCACGCTCACGTCCACGGTCTGGGCCAGCTGGTGGGCGATGAGGGCGGCGCTGCCGCACATGCGCGCACGCGGCGGTGGGCGCATCGTCAACTTCTCGTCGATCGACGTCGACGTGGGGGCCTGGCAGCACGGCGACTACAACACCGGCAAATCGGGTGTCGTCGGATTGACGCGTAGCGCCGCGGCGGAATGGGGACGGTTCAACATCACCTGCAATGCCATCGCCCCCACGGCCATGGGCGCCACATTCCACAAGATGGCGGCCGAGATCCCGGGCTTTGCCGAGCGTTCGGCAGCGGCGCGCCCTCTGGGCCGGCCAGGCGACCCGGAGCTCGACATCGGGCCGGTGGTGGTGTTCCTGGGCTCGGAGATGTCACGCTACGTGACTGGCGTGACGCTGCATGTCGACGGCGGCCTGCACTTGCCGGGCTACAACTCGCGCCCGCCCGGCGTGGCCGTTCGCGAATACTGAGCAGCCTGTCGTGCACCGCTGGCGAATCCGATGCCTGGACCCGCCCCGCTGGTTGTGGGGCGGCGGCTGCGAGAGCCGCCGATCCGGACCAGCCGGCGCCTGGCGGCACCCAGGATCAGCGTTTGGCCACCTTCACGCCGCTGGCTTCTTGGTCCCAGGTGGTCGCTGTTTTGCCTTCGTCGCGCAATTGATACTTCAGCACCCGGCCTTGCGGGTTCTTGGGCATCGAATCGCGGAACTCGATGTAGCGCGGCAATGCGTAGTACGGCACCGCGTCGAGCGCCCACTGAAACAGCGCCTCGGCGGTGAGCTTGGCGCCCGGGTGCAGGATGGCTGTGACCTTGACGTCGTCCTCGCCCTTGTCGGACGGCACGGCATGCACGGCCACCTCGGCGATGTCGGGGTGGCGCTGGAAGGCCGACTCCATCTCGAAGCTGGAGATGTTCTCGCCGCGCCGGCGCAGGTAGTCCTTCTTGCGGTCGACGAAGTAGAAGAAGCCGTCTTCGTCGAACTTGCCGATGTCGCCTGTGTGCAGCCAGAGGTTGCGCATCAGCTTCTGCGTGTCCTCCGGGCGGCGCCAGTAGCCCATGAACATGATGTCCGGCCGCAGCGGCCGCACGATGATCTCGCCAGACTGGCCTGCGGGCAGTTCGCGGTCGAGCTCGTCGACGATGCGCACGTCGAAATCGGCGACTCGCTTGCCCGACGAGCCCGGCGCCGCGTACTCCCCCG
>Ga0155495_1009_pt1 | contig 10979 bp, 8 predicted proteins | sample RifCSPhighO2_12_FD_107153 | JGI IMG/M metagenome (GOLD analysis project Ga0155495, IMG submission 107153) | Burkholderiales bacterium RIFCSPHIGHO2_12_FULL_69_20
CATGGCGGACGACCGGCTCGCCCGCCGCGGGGGCGGTGCCGCGGCGGCGCTGGCCCGCGAGGACGCCCGCCTGCACGACATGCTGTCGAGCCTGCAGCCCGACATCGTGGTCGGCTGCCACCCCGACCCGGTCCGCCGCGCCGCGCTGGCAGCCTGGTGTGCCGAACGGCAGCGCGTGTGGATCGACATCGCCACGCTGCAGCCGCAGGCCCCGCCAAGTGCCAGCGCAGGCGCGACGCTGCGGGTGCTGCTGCCTACGTTGCATGGGCCGGCCGATGGCACCGGTGCCGCGCCGCCGAGCAGCCGCGAGCTGTTCGACGACCTGCCACTGCCCGGACCGTACGTGCCGCATGCGGCGCTTCGCCTCGCCACGTTGTCGACCTACCTGACCCTGCAACGGCACGTCGCGCGCGCGGCCGTGAATGCGGTCATGGATCTGCTGCGCGGCCGGGCACCGCCAGCGATCAGGATCTGCGTCCAAACTGCGCCCGCAGGGCGGAACCAGCGTTGCATCGTGGAGGAACTCGAGAGCGACGGCGACGGCGACGACTACATGCCCTGGGCCGGCACGCCCGCCGCCGATGCGCGGGTAAGCGCGGCACATTGAGTGACAGGCGTCCTACATCCGCCGTCGATCCGATCGGACAGCCATGCCTTCGTCCCGCTGCCAGGTCCCGGATCACGGCCGGCTGTGTCCTCCGCGTGCTGTGTGCGCAGGCTCTTCGCGTCGATCGAAGATCACGTGCACCTCAACAGCTGTCGACAAGGGCGAGGCTCGAGGTCGCTGGTGCGAAAGCTGCCACCCCGATCCAGCGCAGATGACGCGCAGGAGGGGTTGCGGGATCAGCGAACGCCATTTTCTGTCGGTGACACCGGTTTTGCGCCGGATGCAGGGAGACATGGCGCAGACGCCCGGCGACAGTCACACAACGGTCAGGAGATCGTTCGCCAGCATGTGATGCAGGTGGGTCTGCGGCGGCGCTGCCCCACCGTGATGACAGCTGGTACTTCTACCGCCACTTCGCCGCCTGCCCAATTCAGGAGCGTTTCGAAATGATCATCAAGCAACTCGCCATCGCCATCGCCATCGCCACAGCCGTCGCGACGCTCGCACAACCCGCACACGCGGTCGTCGTGGCGCAGTGGAACTTCAATTCGACGACACCGGACGGCAATGCCAACACAGGATGGTCCACCCCCATCGCTGGCGCAGGGAGCGCCGGACTGTTTGGCTATACCAGCTACTACTACTCGAGCGGCAGCGGCTCGACCGACCCCGCGCTCGCCGACAACACCGCCTGGTTCACCAGACCCTACCCTGCGCAAGGGACGGGCGACAAGGCAGCCGGCGTGATGCTCACAGTGAGCACGCTTGATCTCACGAACATCTTGGTCTCCTGGGATCAGTTGCACGCTGATAACGCCTCGAAGTATGTGCAGGTCCTGTACGCGACTTCCGACAGTGCGCCGCTCCAGGATGTCCCTGGCGGTCTGTTCAGCGCCACGCTCGGCGGGAACACCTGGTACTCGCGCAGCCTGGATCTGAGCAACCTGCCAGGGGTCAACAACAACGCGAGCCTTCGCCTGGCGATCGTGCCAACTTTTGCGCCAGGCACCGCGATTTACGAAGCCTCCTCGCCGGGATCGAGCTACGGGCCCAACGGCTCATTGGCCTACGACATGGTGACCATCACCGGTCAAGTTCCGGAACCCGGGGCCCTCGCCCTATTCCTTGCCGGTGCAGGCGCACTCGGTTTGCTGTTCCGCGTTCGCGGCACCGCTCGTCAGGCGGATTGAATTCGCCGTCATCCCAACTCGAAATCGTGAACTTCACCTACACCAACTCGCCCCGCGACATGCCAGGAATGTCGCGCTTGACCAAAGGAATCATCATGCAACCCTTTACCCGACACGAAACCCCGCGCCCACCGCCGGATGTGGTCCTGCGCCGCGAGAGCCGGCGAAGCCGCGGGTCGCAGGTGGCCGGCGCGCGATTGCGCCTGTATCGGCTGGCAACACGGTTCGCGCCGCTGATCCTGGCGACGGCCATTCCGATTGCGGCGCACGCCGCAACGTTGCCGCTGCAGGGCGTCTTCCTCGACGACGACGAGATCTTCAGCATCAGCTTCACGCTGCCAGCGCCGGACAACATTGCCGCAACGAGTCTCGGCTTTGCCGGCGGCATTGACGCGAATGGCGTGGCTGTTCCCGCCGGCGGCTTTGCCACGGTGCTTTCGCTGTTTGACACCACAGGTCAGCTCGTACAACTCGCGGTCGGAAGTGCCAATTCCTGTGCCGCGGCACCCGTCGACCCGGCAGGCGGCTTTAGGTGGGACGCCTGCTTCACCGCAGCAGTCGGCGCTGGCAGCTACACGCTGGTGCTTTCGCAGGACGGCAATGTGCCTTACGGCCCAAGCCTGTCCGACGGTTTCTCCATGACCGGCCAACACGACTTCACCGGCCTGAACTACCTGGGCACAAGCGCCCGTTTCATCAACGCGGACGGCTCGCAGCGCGACGGCCACTGGGCCATGACGGTGTCAGCGTCAGCTGTGCCCGAACCGGCTCCCTGGGTGATCTTCCCGACCGGTCTGGCGCTGCTCGGTGTGCTCGTGCGGCGCCATCGTGCCGATCCCCTGTCCTCAACTTCATCCGGAGAGAAATCATGACCTACGCTCATCGCCTTCTTGCCGCTGCGTTTGCCCTGCTTGCGCTGCCCGCGCTCGCGGTTACCGCCCCGCTTGCCGCGGACACGCACATCAACACTGCGCTTCCGGCCGTCAACTTCGGAACCCTGCCAACCCTGAACGTCGACACCCAAAGCAACGCGCTGTTGCGCTTCGACCTGTCCACCCTGCCGGCGGCGACTTCGCCTTCGAAGGTCGTCAAGGCGACGCTCATACTGTTCGTCAGCCGTGTGGGCAAGGCTGGTGCGATCGAGGTGCAGAGCGTCAGCGCAAACTGGAACGAGGCGGCGGTGACCGCTGCTAACGCGCCACCCATCAGTGGTCCCGGCACCGGGCCTACCGCAGCGGTGGCGAGTGGCGGTCAATTCATCTTCATCGACGTCACGAGCCAGGTCCGGCAAGCGCTTACGGCGCAGACGACTCGTGTCAGCTTCATGCTGGCGCCCGCGCTGTCGGCCGCCGATACGGCCGTGTTCCTGGACAGCAAGGAGAGCACCGCCACGGGTCATTCCGCGGCGCTGGACCTGACGCTTGCGGACCAGGGACCGACCGGGCCCCAGGGCGCGCAGGGTGTACCCGGGCCAGTGGGGTCGACCGGACCGGCCGGCGTTGCCGGGCCCGCTGGTCCGGCCGGCTCGGCCGGCAATACCGGGTCCGCTGGTCCCGCGGGACCGAAGGGGGCAACTGGGCCGCAGGGCCCCGCAGTGCATACCTCGGCCGTGTGCGTCCAGTCGCCATCCACAAACGTCTGCGGCTTCATTTGTACGAAGACGGTGGTGGCCGGGTCTTATACCAAGTCGGGTTGCAGCATCACTTCGGACACAGGCTCCTGCAGCCTCAGTGCCAACCCGAACGGCGGCATCTGCTGCGTTTGCGCACCCTGACGCGAACAACACCATGAACAAGCGCGAAGCCGACGCCAGAATTGCCTCTGGCTGGTTGCCGTTCCAGCCGCACCTGCACCAGGTATGGCTGCCGCCGCCGCGGTCACTGCTGCCAGAGGGTAGGCACAGGCGCAGCGAACTGCTGGACCGCATTCTCCTGGCGGTGCACCACAGTCCGATGACCGCGCTGCTGCACGGCCCTGTCGGTTGTGGCAAGACCACGCTGGTTTACGACGTCGCCCGTGAACTCGGACGTCCGCTGTGGATGACTCAGGGATCGCAGATGCCGCCTCCGGCCGCCCTGTTCGCCGCGCCGTTCGACATTGCGATCACAGAAGACGGTGACAGCCGGCGCCAGGAGTACCAGGGCACGGCGCTGCTGTCGGCCGTGGTCCGTGGTGGCATCTTCTTTCTGGACGAACTGGCGCAGACCCCTGAGGCCAGCCTGAATGTCCTGCATGAACTTCTTGGCAACCGCACCGCCAGTTGGGAGGACTGCGAGGTGGGCGTCCATCCCGAGTTCACGTTTATCGCAGCGCAGAACGAGAGCATCGACATCCTGCCGACTGCAATCGCCGACCGGATCGAAACACGCTTCGAGGTCTTGCCACCGGAGCGCGACCTGCTCTTGAAGTGGCTTCGGGAAAGGGTGCCATCCGAACAGCGGTTGTGGTTGGGCGCCTTCGACGACGTGTTCCCGGCTACCGACGATCCAGTTCGCACGACGCGACGGGCGCTGAGCGCGATGCGGTACGCGATCCGTTCCTGGCAGCATGCGGGGAGCCCTCGGCTGGACGCTGCAATCGCCAGGACGCACCTCGAGATCGCGAGGGTGTATACGTGAGCGTCGCGTTTCCCGGTGCGCGCCCACTGCTCCTGCCGGAGATTCAGGACCGTGCCGGGTCCGTCGCGCTGCTGTCGCACGCGGCCTTGCCAGGTGTCGAGGTGCTGCCCTACGTTGAGCACAGCCTGGTCTTCGCGCAGATCGCCGCCGCTGCAGTGTCAGAGCAGAGCCGGCTGGTGCTGGTCGACCTGCCGGCGCGAATGTCACGTCATCCAGGGACCTTGAACCTGCCACTGACGCTGCTGCCGCTGTTCAGCGTGGTGATCTATCCCTCCGCTGTGGGTGGCCGGCAACTCGGCATACCGGTGTCGCCAGCCAGCCCGCCAATTGCAGCCGCCCTCGTGGCGCGCCAGCGCGGGCTGGCCCTGCGCTGCATCGCGCCCGAGATCATCCCGCACGCTGCGGCCACATTTCACCCGCGAGTCTCGTTGCCCGAGGATTACCGGGCGTACGGTAGCGGGCTGGACGGTCACTTCGCTGGGGCATGGTCTGCCCTGGAAGCAGGCTTCTTGGCCGCAAGTGATGACACCCGTCTCTTCGCGACGCTTCGTGCGGCGTCAGCTTTGCAGGCTGCCCGAAGCGCGCAGCGGCGGCCGCGACTGCTGGTGGTCGAGTGGCGGCTTTGGTGGCTGATGTCGCGGCTGCTGGATGGCGCGATCACCGACCCGTCGGACAAGGTCCTGGCCTTGCTGCCACGGACGCAGGACGCGCCACCGATCCTCTACCTCCCCGACCCGGTCGAAGCCTGGTGCAAGGGGCTCCTGGACGACTATCCGGCCCTGGTGAGCGAGTTCCACGGGCGCATCGGGGGCGCCACCCCGCCGCCCGGTAACCGGTCGGCCGGCAACGTGTTGTCCCTGCCGAAACGCATGGCGTGGAGCAGGTTTGCCGACGCACTTGCTGGCGCCGCGGCACCATACTTCGACAAGCGGGCGAGCCTGGACCGGCTGCTCGTGGAGGTGGTGACCGCAACGGACGTCGCGCCCGACTCGATCAGCACCCGCCAGCGGTTGGCATTCGCCAGATACCTGCCCAGGCTGGCCATGGGCTGCGCCGTTCCGAAGCCTGCCAGCCATGCAATGGCGGCGGCGCGTGCCTGTGGCGGCGAGGCACTGGCAACCCTGCTGCGGCGGGCGATCCTGGCGTATCCCCGGCCGCCCGCGCTGCCAGCGAGTGTGGATTCGCAGGCCAGGCCGTCACTCGACGAACTGGCGAACAGCTGGGGGACCCCACTTGCTGCGTGCGCGACGGAAGGCAGGTCCGAAGAGTCGCGACTGCGTAGCGACGAACTGCTGGCCGCCGCCCTGGATCGCGAAGGCGCGATGCGGGAACTGCTGGGGCAACCCGTCGGCGCCACGATGTTCACGGTGGCCCCTGACTACAGGCTGCACGAGAGCATCGTCCGAATGGCACAACGCAAGGCGGCCGGCACACATGAGACATCAGTCCACAGCCGGCCCTATTTCGCCTCGGTAGAAGCCGGCATCGACTTCCAGGCCACGCTGCGGTCCTACGCGAGGAACCCGCTCGGCACGGTGTATGTTCGCCACCCATTGCCCATGGCGGCCATCGACGTCGATCGCTGGACGCCGGTCGTCTTCGTGCTTGAACCGGCGGAGGTCGTCAACAAGTCCACCATCATGCCGATCCTGGATGCGAACCCAGCCGGGCACCGGGCGCTCAGGGCTCTTGACGCTGGCGGCGACAGGCGGGACCACGTGTTCACGGTTATGACCTGCGTTCAAGGCGCACGCCGGTACCACGATGGACATGTCAAGGTCGAGACCTTGTCCGCCGTCGGCTGGTTGTTCGCATCGGCGCTCATGGGTCCCGAACGTTACGCGCAGGCCATCGCCCGCTGCCGCATGCCATGCCGAACCGATCCGGACTTCGAGCCCGAGTGGAAGACGTGGAGCCGCCTGGAGCGTTTGCTTGGCTGGGCACTGAAATACGGCAGCGGCAGAAACATCGTCGTCGTGGCCGGCAGCGGGTTCGACGAGGGGCCTCAGGTCGGCGCCTATGCGGCCGCGCGTGGTGCCCGGATCCTTCGCTCTTCGCTGGCGGGCGTGCCAGCAGCAGGGGTCCAGCATTTGCGTCAGCTGCTTCTGGTGTCGTCGAACATCAAGAACCATGCGTCGCGTGACCGCCTGCTCGAACTTTTGGCCTCAGACCGCGCTTCGCTCTAAGCCGCCGCAGCGGGCCTGGGTGCAGTCTGGGTGCAATGCGTCGCCAGCGGCGCTGCGGCCTGCCGCGGCGAGAAGGAAGTCGGCCGCGCGCTGCGCGTGGCTGGCCGCGGTGAAGATATTGCGCGTGTCGTTGCGCAGCACCGAGACCCAGTGGCCCAGATAAGCTTCGTGGTCCGCGCGCACCTCGGACTCGATGCCCAGGTCCGCGCACACGAACGCAGCCGACAACTCGGCGACCAGTTCCTCGAACGCATACCCGTCGCTGCCAAAGCGTTTGCAATCATGAAACCTCCGGTCGAGACGGGCGCGGTGACCGGTCCAGTGAGCCAGTTCATGGGCCTTGGTGGCGGCGTAGCTCTCCGCGCTCCGAAAGGCATCGAAAGGCGGCAACTGGATGAAGTCCAGGTCCGGAGCATAGAAGGCCCGGCTGCCGCCGTGACGGATGTCGGCACCCGCGGCGGCGAACAGGCATTCGGCGCGATGGATCGGTTGGCCCGCCGGCCGCGCCGGCTCGGCCAGGCGAAGACAGCGCTCGGGTAGCCCGTCGATGAGATCCCCGTTGTAGACCGTGAAGGCCTTCAGAAAGCCGGCGGATGCCTCAACGAGTTCACCCTTCGGCCCAGAGGTGCTGCGCGTGAAGCGTCGGCCAAAGACGACCGTCGCGCCCTGGGCCGAATCGGCTATGCGGGCATGGAGACTCTGAGCCTGCTTGCGGGTCATCCACAGTCGCGACGCATAGCCCTTCGCAGCGGCTTCCGACCAGAGCAGAACCACATTGATCCCCGTGTAGGGGGTGCCGTTCGCGCGCATGGGGCGCTGCAACGAGCCTTCTGTCGGCGATGGCGACCAAGGCCGCAGCCAGGGGCGCACACCAGCGTCGAGCGCAGCAACGATGCGGTCCGTGATGGTCTTGTACAGCTCCGACCGGCTGGGACTGGCGTTGGTCATTTCAGGGCCTCTCGGGCTGGATCGAGAACTGCCGACGCCGGGGGTTGGCCTGTCGGTTGATGAATGAAGCATCAATCCCAATGGCCCTGTTGCACCACCCGCATCGAGCGCATATCTGTGGCCCGTGCGCTGAACGCCAGCCGCGCGGGCGTCTGCCATCGCGCCCGCATGGCCTGCGCTACTCGTCGAAGGTGCGCATTGCACCTCTCGCAAGGGCCCCGCCACCCCATTTGCGCTGCAGGAGGGTCGCGGCCCAGAACCGTGCTGCCGAAACTGGCTTCGTTGATCACTTCAAGTCAAGGAATGCCATGAACAAGCTGCGCATCGCGATTGCCGCCGCCGAGTGCGCCGATCTCGCCGCAAAAGGGGGTGTCGCGGAGTGGGTGCTGGGTCTCGCCCGTGAGGAACTCGCCCGCGGACACGACGTGCGCGTTCTGCTGCCCAGGTATGAGTTCCTCGAGTCCCTGCTGCCTGCGGACGCCAGGGCACATGACTTCACTGTCCGGCTGGGCCTGGGTGCCGCGCGCCCCGGCACGGCAGTCGAGTTGTACCTGCCAGGCGTCACGCCCGACGCTCCCGCGCTGACCGTTTATCTGATTGACGGCCACGATGGCTTCGCGGCGTGCCGGTCGGCGGCCGAGATCTACGCCGCCCACTCGCCCGAGCGCTGGGTGGGCTTCGGGCGCGCCGTGGTCGACTTCCTGGATGGGCATGAGTGGGTGCCCGACATCCTTCATTGCCAGGATGCGCACACCGCCATCATCCCGGTGCTGCTGAAGCAGATTCGCGCCGCCGATGCGCGTTCGCCGCTGAAGCGGACGCGCAGCGTGCAGACGATCCACAACCTGCTGGAGCAGTTGAAGCTGGCCCCGAGCATCGTCGAATACGCTGGCATGGCTGCATCCGCGTTCCAAGAGATGCACTTCGAATACTGGGGCGAAGCGAACTGTCTGAAGGCCGGCATCCGTGCCGCCGACGAGGTCTCGACCGTGAGCCGCCGCTACGCGGAAGAGATCTGCAGCAGCCGCGACTTCGGGTTCGGCCTCGAGGGCGATCTGGCCCTGCTGCGTGACAGAGGGCGCCTGCGGGGCATCATCAACGGCATCGACGAATCGCGTTGGAGCGTCAACGGATTCGACTACCAACAGGAGCACGCTGTCGACGAGATGTTGCGTATCAAACGCGAGGCGCGCGCGTCGCTGTTGGCGGATTGGGGCTGGGAGGATCACGATGCGCTACCGGTGGTGTCGGTGCGAGGCCGCTGGGACGAAGGCAAGGGCATCCGCCATATCGTCGAGCATGCGGAGGAGATCGCCCAGTCGGCCCGCCTGCTGGTGTGCGCATGGAGCGTCAACGCAGCGTCGGCGGCGGGACAAATGTGGGCAAGGCTGGGGCAGATCGCGGCGGCACATCCGGATCGGATCGTGGTCAATCCGCCAGCGCTGGCCGCTGTCGACGACACGGCGACGCACTATCTTGTTTCCGAACTGCTGTTGATGCCCAGCCTCTACGAGCCTTGCGGGCTGGCGCAACAGGAGTGCATGCGCTACGGCGTGCTGCCGGTGGTCAGCCGCACGGGAGGGTTTGCCGACACGGTGCGCGACGGCGAAAGCGGGTTTGTGTTCGATCGCGACGACGGTGATGCGATGGTCCGAGCGGTCCAAAGAGCGGTGGTCACCTTGGCCGACACCAATCGCTGGAAGGGTATGGTGGAGATCGCAATCCGGCAGAAGAACGGGTGGGCGCAGCGTTTTGCTGAGTACGAGGCCCTGTACAAGTCTGCGCTGTGCCGGTGATGGCGCACGACGATTCCTACGAGCGCTGGGGCGACCTGCTGTGAGTCCGCATGTTCGTTACCGTCCGGCAGCTCTTGAGGTACACCGGTCTCTCGGCCGCACCGCCAGCGAAAGTCAGGTAACGGCACTCGCCGCCATTCGCCCGCAAGATCTGGCCGTCCGCAATCAGTCTGTTCCAGCCATCCGGCATTGCGCCGTGAACGACAGGATTTTCCGAAAGCTGCTGTTCCCAGGGAACTGGCGCACGACGAGTTCATGACGCTGAGCATGTCGAGCAGTCAGACCGGCGGCGCTGATCATCGTTGACCGGGAACTGCAGCCATTCAGAGGTATTTCTCCGGTGTGCGGAGCAGCGCGCAGAAGGGGCAGTGAGGTCGCTCCCGGTCTTGGCGACTGGCGAGGAAACTGGCGTGGCACTTGGGACATGACAGCAGGTCGAACGAGGACTCGGCGGCACCCCAGCGGGCATCGAGCATCGAGATGACCTCGAAGCAGCGGTCGAAGGGCAGCGGCTCCACCGTGGGGAACATGGCGGAGACATGGACGAAGGCGGCCCGGACCGCGTCCGCGGGTTCGAAGTCGGCGGCAAGCAGACGGGTGTAGGCGATCGCGACAAGAGAGAACTGCGCGCGCTGCACCGTCTTGATGGCGACACCCCAACGGATCAGGTTGACCGGGAGGCCGACATGCGTGGGCCCCTCGCGATGACGCGACGATGACCTCCGGTCGACCGGTGTGGGCGCGCCGGTGAGGGTGGCCACCACACGCGGATGTGCGCCCAGTTGCTCGAACATGCGCTCGGTGCGAAGGGATCGAATCTGTGCTTCCAGTGCAGCAGGGACCGTCACCGCTTGCTCGTCGGTTCCTGATGCGGGCGCCATGGGGTCCGCATGCGGCCGCCCACGCGCCGGCGCGCGGTCCGTACGGTGGGGTCGGCAATAGGGACAACCGGCCACCGCCGGCGCGGCACCGTGCGGGAGCAGGTGGAGGCGGCCGCAACGGCGGCAGGCGGCGAGTTCGAGGCTACGGATGGAGGCGGCCCAGATGCCGTCGAGGTTGGAGACGACGAAGAACGCCTCGTCGAACGAGAACGACGGCTGGTGGACAACCGACCTGTAGTGCCTGAACGCTGTGATCAGGGCCTGGGCGGGCGCAATGCCTTCGGCGGTGAGCAGGCGGTACTTGGTCGCGAACATGCCGACCTCGGCCTGCACCCAGAGCGAGCACCGGTAGATGAAGTCCTCGGTGTAGGGCGGGCGCCCGCGTGGTGGCAGATGTTCCGCGTCATAGACGTTGTGGAAGATGAAGCTCGTCGGCAGGCCCGTGAGCCAGGCGATCGTGCGCTGCCTGGCGCCGAGACGCACGCACTCGCGCGCGGTCTCCAGCGACCTGATCCGTGTGTCCGCCCTTGCCACAACCGCCACCACGAGCGTGCCCCGCGGTCAGGCGCATCACGCCGAAGCCGATCGTTGCGCCGCGCTCTTCGCTCCACGGGCGGCCGGCAGGCGCGCAGTCGCCGATACGAGCACCGCCGACACGGCGGTTGGCAGCTGGAGCAGGCGGTCCAGATCCTCGCGCGGAAAGAACAGGGCCTCGTTGCCCATGCCGGTGACGATGGCCATGACCCCGTCCGG
>Ga0155495_1159_pt1 | contig 10960 bp, 8 predicted proteins | sample RifCSPhighO2_12_FD_107153 | JGI IMG/M metagenome (GOLD analysis project Ga0155495, IMG submission 107153) | Burkholderiales bacterium RIFCSPHIGHO2_12_FULL_69_20
CCTCACCCTGGCCGAGGATCTTGTTGGTCTCGGCCATGCCCTTCCACTCTTCCTTGGACATGCCCCAGCCGGGCTCGTCCCGGCGCTTGGCGATCCCGAGGTCCTTGTCGATCCAGGGGATCAGCGAGCCGCCCAGCGGCACGCCGAAGTTGGCGGTCTCGGCAGCAGACAGGCCGCGCTGGGTGGCGATGACCTGGCGGTCGATCTCGAGGATCGCGCTCTTGGGGTCGTCCAGCAGCGACTTGACCGACGCGTTCAGCGTGCCGTACTGCGTCAGCAGTTCACGCATGTGCTGCGCGCCGCCGCCGCTGGCCGCCTGGTAGGTCTGGGTGCTCATCCACTCGACCAGACCGGCCTTGTAGAGCGCGCCCACGCCCATCAACATGCAGCTGACGGTGCAGTTGCCGCCGATCCAGTTGCGCCCGCCGCGAGCCAGCGACTGCTTGATCACCGGCAGGTTCACCGGGTCGAGCACGATCACCGCATCGTCGGCCATGCGCAGCGTGGAGGCCGCATCGATCCAGTGGCCGGTCCAGCCGGCGGCGCGCAGTTGGGGGAACACCTCGCTGGTGTAGTCGCCGCCCTGGGCGGTGAGGATGATGTCGCAGCGCTTGAGCGCGGCGATGTCGAAGGCGTCCTGCAGCTTGGTTTCGTTCTTCGCCTGTGACGGCGCGGTTCCGCCGGCGTTGCTGGTGCTGAAGAACAGTGGCTCGATCAGCGCGAAGTCACCCTCGGCCTGCATGCGGTCCATCAACACCGAGCCGACCATGCCGCGCCAGCCGACCAATCCTACGAGTGCCATTTCAAAGCCTTTCAGTTGCCATCCGGACCCCCGGGTTCCCCGGCTCGTTTCGCCGGGGTCCAAGTGGGCGAGACGATCCGGAGCTGACTAGCCCTTGATAATGCCAGCAGTGCGCGTGGTGATGGTTTTGCCGGCGACCTGACCATGCAAGGCGGCCACGACGGCGTCGCCCATCTCGCGCGTGCCCACCCGCTGCGTGCCCTCGGACCAGATGTCGCCGGTGCGCAGACCGGCCGACAGCACCGCCTTCACCGCGGATTCGATCCGGTCGGCGGCGTCGGGCTGGTTCAGGGAATAGCGGAGCATCATGGCAGCGGACAAGATTGTAGCCAGCGGGTTTGCAAGATCCTTACCCGCAATGTCGGGTGCGCTGCCGTGGCTGGGCTCGTACAGGCCCTTGTTGTGCTTGTCCAGCGAGGCCGAGGGCAGCATGCCGATCGAGCCGGTCAACATCGCCGCCTCGTCGGACAGGATGTCGCCGAACATGTTGCCGGTGACCACCACGTCGAAGGCCTTGGGTGCCTTGACCAGCTGCATCGCGGCGTTGTCGACGTACATGTGGTCCAGCGCCACGTCGGGGTACTGGGCATGCACCTCGGTGACCACGTCCTTCCAGAACTGGAAGGTCTCGAGCACGTTGGCCTTGTCGACCGAGGTGACCTTCTTGCTGCGGCGGCGCGCGGCCTGGAAGGCCACATGGGCGATGCGCTCGATCTCGGGCTTGCTGTAGCGCATGGTGTCGAAGGCTTCCTCGGCCCCGGGAAAGTGGCCATCGACCGCCACCCGGCGGCCGCGCGGCTGGCCGAAGTAGATGTCGCCGGTCAGCTCGCGGATGATCAGGATGTCCAGCCCCGCCACCAGTTCGGGTTTCAGCGACGAGGCGTGGGTCAGCTGCTCGTAGCAGATCGCCGGGCGGAAGTTGGCGAACAGCCCCAGGTGCTTGCGCAGGCCCAGGATGGCCTGCTCGGGGCGGAACTGGCGCTCGAGCTTGTCGTACTTCCAGTCGCCCACGGCGCCGAACAGCACCGCATCGGCGGCCTTGGCCAGGGCCAGCGTCGATTCAGGCAGCGGGTGGCCGTGGGCCTCGTAGGCGGCGCCGCCGACCAGCGCGGTCTCGGTCTCGAAGGGCAGGTCGAGCACGGCCAGCACCTTGACGGCCTCGGCCATGATCTCGGTGCCGATGCCGTCGCCCGGCAGGATGGCGATCTTCATGTTGTTGCTTTCTGGAAGGTGAAACGGTCAGAGCTCGCGGTGCGCCAGCCACGGCATCTTGGTGATGCGCTCGGCCTCGAAAGCCTTGATCTTGTCGGCGTGGCGCAGCGTCAGGCCGATGTCGTCGAAGCCGTTGACCAGGCAGTATTTGCGGAAGGCCTGCACCTCGAACGGGATCTCGCTGCCGTCGGGCTTGACCACCACCTGGCGTGGCAGGTCGATCGTCAGCTGGTAGCCGACGAAGCCGTAGACCTCGTCGAACAGGCGCGACACCACCTCTTCGGGCAGCACGATCGGCAGCAGGCCGTTCTTGAAGCAGTTGTTGAAGAAGATGTCGGCGTAGCTGGGCGCGATGATGGCGCGAAAGCCGTATTGATCCAGCGCCCAGGGCGCGTGCTCGCGGCTCGATCCGCAGCCGAAGTTCTTGCGCGTCAGCAGCACCGACGCCTCCGCGTAGCGCGGCTGGTTCAGCACGAAATCCGGGTTCGGTTGGCGGCTGGCCGGGTCTTGCCCCGGCTCGCCCTTGTCGAGGTAGCGCCACTCGTCGAACAGGTTCTGGCCGAACCCGGTGCGGGCGATCGACTTCAGGAACTGCTTGGGAATGATGGCGTCGGTGTCGACGTTGGCACGGTCCATCGGGGCGACCAGCCCCTTGTGCACGGTGAAGGCTTGCATCTTGGCTCCTGTGCGCGGCGCGTTGGTGCGCCGCGCGCTTGGGTTCACTTTTTCGCGGCGCCTTCGATCACCTGGCCGGTCTTCTGCACGTCCTGGCCGATGCCCTTGACGGTGTTGCAGGCGGACAGTGCGAGCACGGCGGAAACGATCAGGATCAAACGGGTCATGGTGATCTCCTTCAAGAAAAATGGGGTTCAGGCGATGCGACGGATGTCGACGAAATGGCCATTCAGTGCAGCGGCAGCGGCCATCGCCGGGCTGACGAGGTGGGTGCGGCCGCCGGCGCCCTGGCGGCCTTCGAAGTTGCGGTTGCTGGTGCTGGCGCAGCGCTCGCCCGGCTCGAGCCGGTCGGCGTTCATCGCCAGGCACATGCTGCAACCGGGCTCGCGCCACTCGAAGCCGGCGGCCTTGAAGACCTCGTGCAGGCCTTCGGCCTCGGCCTGCGCCTTCACCAGGCCCGAACCGGGCACCACCATCGCCAGCTTGACGTTGCCGGCCACCCGGCCGCCGATGCGGCGCACCACGGCAGCGGCTTCGCGCATGTCCTCGATGCGGCTGTTGGTGCAGCTGCCGATGAAGACCTTGTCGATGCGGATGTCGGCAATCGGCTTGTTCGGCTCCAGGCCCATGTAGACCAGCGCACGCTCGATGGCGCCCCGCTTGACGTCGTCTTTCTCCTTGTCGGGATCGGGCACGCGGTCGTCGATGGACAGCACCATCTCGGGGCTGGTGCCCCAGGTGACCTGCGGCTTCAGCGTGTTGGCGTCGATCTCGACCACCGCATCGAAGTGCGCGCCCTCGTCGCTGCGCAACGTGCGCCACAGCGCCGCGGCATGGTCGAACTCCACGCCCTTGGGCGAAAACGGCCGGCCCTTGACGTACTGGATGGTGGTCTCGTCCACGCCCACCAGCCCGGCGCGCGCGCCGGCCTCGATGGCCATGTTGCAGACCGTCATGCGGCCTTCCATGCTGAGCGCGCGGATCGCCGAGCCGCCGAACTCGATGGTGTAGCCGGTGCCGCCGGCGGTGCCGATCTTGCCGATGATCGCCAACACGATGTCCTTGGCGGTCAAGCCCTTGGTGAGGGTGCCCTCCACCCGCACCAGCATGTTCTTGGCCTTCTTGGCCAGCAGCGTCTGGGTGGCCATCACATGCTCGACCTCGCTGGTGCCGATACCGTGCGCCAGCGCGCCGAAGGCGCCATGGGTGGATGTGTGGCTGTCGCCGCAGACGACCGTCATGCCGGGCAGCGTGGCGCCCTGCTCCGGCCCGATCACGTGCACGATGCCCTGGCGCTTGTCGAGGAACGGAAAGTACGCCGCCGCACCGAAGGCCTTGATATTGGCGTCCAGCGTGGTCACCTGCAGCTTGCTGGTGGGATCGGTGATGCCGTCGTAACCCCGCTCCCAGCCGGTGGTGGGCGTGTTGTGGTCGGCGGTGGCCACGATCGAACTGACGCGCCAGACCTTGCGATTGGCCAGTCGCAGGCCCTCGAAGGCCTGCGGGCTGGTCACTTCATGCACCAGGTGGCGGTCGATGTAGAGGGTGACGGTGCCGTCGTCCTCGGTGTGGACGACGTGGTCGTCCCAGAGCTTGTCGTAGAGCGTTCTGGCGGCAGTTCTTGCGGTCATGGCATCACCTCTTGCGGGGCTGTGATTGTCGCGCGACTGGCGCGACGACGGATGGATCGGAGGCAGCAGCCGATGGCGGCACGGCAACCGGCACCGGGCACAGCGCCTCGACGAAGCGCTGCACCACGGCGGGCAGCACCTCCTGCGTGCGCACCGCCAGCAGGTAGGGGCGGCGGGCCCAGTCTTCGTCCAGCCCCAGCGGCTGCACCGCGAAGATGCGTGCAAAGCGCTGGGCCACCCCCTTCGGCAGCACCGCCACGCCCAGGCCGGCTTCCACCAACTGCGCAATGGCGTCGAAGCCGCGCACCTGCACCCGCACGTTCAGCGTGCGGCCCAGGGCCTGGGCGCGCTCGCGCATCTGCTCGTGCACCGCGGCGCCCAGGTGCAGGCCGACGATGTCGAAATCCAGCAATGCATCGAAGGGCACACCTTCGCGCCGGGCCAACACATGGCCCTGCGGCACCAGCACCGCCAGTTCACCATCGCGGTAGTGGCGGCAGCTCAGCCGGCCCTCGTGCTGCGGTGGCACGAAGAAGCCGACGTCGGCGCGGCCCTCGGCCACCGCGGCCTGCACCTCGGCGCTGGTCAGGTCTTCCAGGCTGATGCGGATGCCCGGATGCGCCTGGCTGAAGGCGGCCAGATCGGCCGGCAGACATTCGGCGATGGCACTGGCATTGGCGGCGATGCGCAGATGGCCCTTGATGCCACGCGAGAACTCGACCACCTCGCTCTCCAGCGCGTGCAGGCTGGCGTTGAGCGAGCGGATGTGCCGCACCAGCGCGCGGCCGGCTTCGGTCAGGTCGACGCCGCGCGCGCGCCGGTCGAACAGCGCCACACCCAGCCGGATTTCCAGGTCGCTCAAGCGCTTGCTGGCCGCGGCCAGCGCCAGGTGCTCGCGCGCTGCCCCGCGCGTGATGCTGCGGGTTTCGGCGATGGCCAGCACGAGGTTGAGGGTGGTCAGGTCGAAGCGCATGGCGCCAAAGTGGGCATCCGGGTCGGAATGCCCGGCGGGAAGGGGATGCGGCACCGGCCAGCGCCGCCGCCGCCTCACAGCGGTGAACGTGGACGGTGACGGAGGGGGTGGGCGGGATCGGCCCGGGCTGGCTCAGGTGGCGCGACAGGATGATGCGCGAAGGATGACAACGAGGTTCACGGGCAAAACCAAGCAACCCTTCGCGGTTTACGAAGCATAAACCAGCGCTTGCGGCCGGGCACGCAGGGCTGGATCTGCTTGCCGGGCCCGCCGGGTCTGCTTGAACGGCCGGTCTGAACGGCCGGTCTGAGCGGCCGTGCCTCCTACACTGGCGGCCCACCCCATCCTGCGCCCTGCCCCACCATGCCGTCGCTGTTCGATGACTCGCCCGACCTCACGCTGACCGCCGACCAGCAGACCGTGCTCGACGCCCTGTGCTTCCTGCAGGCGCCGATCAACATCACCCGGCTGGCCGAGTTTCTGGGCGACCACCACACGGCGCGCGGCGCGCACTTCCACGGCCCCGAGCTGCGCCGCCTGCTGGGCGAGTTGCAACAAGCCAAGCGGGTCGGCAATACCACGCAGGGCCAGTGGTTCGCGCCGCCCGAGGCGGCCTGGCCACGCTTCGTGACGCTGCTGCGGTCGCCCGCCACCCGTGACCACTGGTGGGCCAGCTGGCGGCGGCTGTACCGCGTCGACCACAGCTGGCACCTGGAGCTGTTCGGCGAAGAGGCGATGGTCGGCGCCATCCGCGTGGTGGTGCTGGGCGGTGGCACGCCGGCGGCCTTCGAGCGGCTGTGCCAGCTCAGCCGCAATGCCTCGCCCGAGCACCCCGCCCTGCTGGCGGCCGCGCTGCTGAAGCCCTTCGATGCCACGCTGTGGGAGGCCATAGCCCCCGAGCTGCGCTACCGCCTGCTCACGCGCCTGTTGAATCACCTGGGCGGCGACGCCGAAACCCTGACCTTGCCGCTGTGGGCGTGGCTGCAGGCGCAATCCTTGCCCGACCCCGGGGCCCTGCACGACAACCTGCGCCTGCGCCTGGCCGAACGGCTGCTGCTGGCCGGCCAGCACGACGAGCTGCGGCGCGTGCTGCTGGGCCTGGACCATCCCGAAGCGCAGGCCCTGCGTGCTGCCGCCGACATCGCCGCCGGTCACCACGCCGCCGGCGCGCGCGCCTTCGAGTTGGCGTGGAAAGAGGCCGCGGCCACCATCGGCCGCCGCAAGCACCTGTTTGCCGAGCCCACCACCTGGTTCTATGCGCTGTCGCTGATCGCCCAGAGCGACCCGGCGGCCTGGACCAAGGCGCGCAAGTTCACCGCCACCGAGGCCGGCAAGCGCGACGCCGATCCGTTCACCTTCTGGGGCGTGTGGCAGGAGGCCATCGACCAGCGCCTGGGCGATGCACCGCGCAGCGCCAAGCGCTTCTTCATCACGGCGCTGCCGGGCACCCGCCTGCACGGCCTGCAGCAGCTGAGCCACTGGCTGCTGTGCGCCTGGCTGGGCCACGCACCGGCGCAGCCCGAGCCCTTCGCGCGGCAAGCCAGTGCGCTGGCCCAGGGCTACGAAGCCGCCAGCCTGCCCTGGCTGGCGATGATGGTGCGGCGCTGCGCGGCACTGCTGCTGGGCCAGGCGCCCACCGCGGCCGATGCGCAGCAGGCCTTTCCCATCGGTGAACCGGTGGACCGCTGGCGCGAGGCGCTGAACGCCATCGTCGCGCTGGGCCCGGTGGGCGGGGCCGCTGCCGCCACCGGCCAGGCGCAGGTGGCCGACCGCCTGATCTGGACCGTGCAGACCGACGACCAGGGCCGCGTGCGCCGCATCGAGCCGCTGGAGCAGAAGGCCGGCGCACGTGGTCTGGGCAAGCCCAAGCCAGCCTCGCTGGCGGCGCTGGCCAAGCGCAGCGATCTGCCGGCGCAAGACGCCGCGGTGCTGCGCGCGATCAAGAAGCTGCCCTACGGCGGCCGGCTGGTGCTGGACAAGCTGCAGGCGGTGCAGGCGCTGGTGCAGCACCCCTGCGTGGCCTGGTCCGAGGCGCCGCTGCAGTTCATCGAGGTGAGCGAGAGCCTGCCCCAGCTGGAGGTGCTGACACGCGGCGAGCACCTGCAGTTCCGCGTCGTCGATCCGATCAAGCCCGACGAGGCGGCCGAACCGGACGACGACGATCTGGACGACGACGACTGGGCGCTGGCGCAGATCCGCCGCGGCGCCGACGGCGGCCGGCCGACGGTGCTGCTGCTGCGCGACGGCGCCGAGCGTGCGCGGCTGGTGCGCATCACCACCGCGCAGCTGCGCGTGGCCGAGCTGGTGACGCAGGGCTGGCAGGTGCCGGTGGCCGCGCGCGCCGAGCTGGATGCCGCGCTGCGGGTGCTGGGCACGCACTTCCAGCTGGCCAGCGACGCCGAGGCCGGCCACGAGGTGCCGGCCAGCGCGCTGCTGCGCGCCGAGCTGACACCGCAGGGCGACGGCATCCACCTGCGGCTGGTGGCCGCGCCCTTCGGTGATTTCGGCCCGCGCCTGGCGCCCGGGCTGGGCCGCGAGCGGGTGACCACGGTGCACCAGGGTGTGACGCTGTCGACCCGGCGCGATCTGCCCGCCGAGCGCGCCCACCTGCTGGCGCTGACCGAATCGGTCGACTGGCTGGACGACGGCGCCCATGCCTGGTCACTGGACGAGCCCGACCAGGCGCTGGCGGTGGTCGAGGCGCTGGGCCGGCTGGCCCGTGGCATCGTCAGCGAATGGCCCAAGGGCAAGCCGCTGCGGGTGCGCGCGGTGACGGCGGCGCAGGTGCAGATCAAGGTCAAGTCGCAAGGCGACTGGCTGGAACTCGACGGTGAACTGGCGCTGGACGGTGGCGAGGTGCTGCGCCTGCGCCAGCTGCTCGACCTGGTGCTGACCGGCAAGCAGCGCTACGTGGCGCTGGGCGACGGTGGCTTCCTGGCGCTGACCGACACGCTGCGCCAGCAGCTGGCCGACCTGCGTGCCATCACCCAGACGCACGGCAAGGCGCAGCGCGTGGCGACGATGGCCGCGATGGCCTGGACCGCCCAGCAGGCCGGCCAGGCGGAGGCCCCGGTGCTGGCCGGCGACAAGGCGTGGCAACACCGCTGCGAGGCCTGGGCACGCGCACAGGACCAGGTCTTCACCCTGCCCGCCGGGCTGGCCGCTGACTTGCGGGATTACCAGGCCAGCGGTTGGACCTGGCTGATGCGCCTGGCCGCCGGCGGCTTTGGCGCCGTGCTGGCCGACGACATGGGCCTGGGCAAGACGCTGCAGACGCTGGCCCTGCTGCTGGCGCGCGCGGGCGGCGGCCCGGCGCTGGTGGTGGCGCCCACCTCGGTGTGCGGCAACTGGCTGGCCGAGGCGGCGCGGTTTGCGCCCGGCCTGCAGGTGGAGATGTACGGCGACACCGGCGCGCTGGGCGAACCGGATATCGAGGGCGACGACGAGAGCGTCGACGCCACGACCATCGACGCCGATGCGCCGCAGGACAGCGCCCGCCGCGCCGCACGCCGCAAGCAGGTGCTGGCGCTGGGCCCGGGCCAGGTGCTGGTGTGCAGCTACGGCCTGCTGCAGCTCGACGGTGACCTGCTCACCGCCCGCACCTGGCACACCGCGGTGCTGGACGAAGCCCAGGCCATCAAGAATGCCGGCACCCGCCGCGCCCGCGCCGCGCAGGCGCTGGCGGCCGACTTCAAGCTGGCGCTGACGGGTACGCCGATCGAGAACCGGCTGGCCGAGCTGTGGGCCATCATGGCCTTCGCCAACCCGGGGCTGCTGGGCAGCGCCGAGCAGTTCAACCAGCGCTTTGCCACGCCGATCGAGCGCGAGGGCGACGCCCAGGCCAGCCGCCGCCTGCGCCGGCTGGTGGCGCCCTTCCTGCTGCGCCGCACCAAGGCCGAGGTGCTGGCCGACCTGCCGGCACGGACCGAGATCGTGCACGAGGTGGTGCCCGGCACCAAGGAACGCGCGCTGCTGGAGGCGCTGCGCCAGCAGGCCGAGGACAGCGTCAACCAGGCCCTCGCGGCAGGTTCGGCGGGTGCAGCCGGTGGTGGATCCGGTGCCGGCGAAGGCCAGGCGCAGATGCACATCCTGGCCGCGCTGACGCGATTGCGCCGCGCCGCCTGCGATCCGCGCCTGGTGGCGCCCGAGCTGGGCCTGGTGGGCGCCAAGGTGCAGGAGTTCGAGCGCCTGGCGCAAGAGCTGGTGGCCGGCCGCCACAAGGCGCTGGTGTTCAGCCAGTTCACCGACTTCCTGGCGCTGCTGCGTGAACGGCTGGACGCTGCGGGCCTGCGTTATCAGTACCTGGACGGCAGCACGCCGATGGCGCAGCGCACCCAACGTGTCAATGCCTTCCAGGGTGGCGAGGGCGACTTCTTCCTGATCAGCCTGAAGGCCGGCGGGTTTGGCCTGAACCTGACGATGGCCGACTACGTGATCATCGCCGACCCCTGGTGGAACCCGGCCGCCGAAGACCAGGCCAGCGGCCGTGCGCACCGCATCGGGCAGCAGCGGCCGGTCACCGTCTACCGGCTGGTGACGCAGGGGTCGATCGAAGACCGCATCGTCAAGCTGCACCACCAGAAGCGCGCGCTGGCCGAAGGCGTGCTGGCCGGGCAGGACGGCAGCGGCGCGGGCGCGGTGATGGACGCCGCGCAGATGCTGGCGCTGCTGCGCGGCGAGACCGTCGACGCCGAACCCGACGCCGAGGCCTGAACCGGCTCAGGCCAGGGCGCTGATCACCTCGGGCGGCGCCTGCACCAGTTCGATCAGCACGCCCTCGCCGCCCAGCGGAAACTGCTCGTTGCCCTTGGGGTGGATGAAGGTGATGTCGTAACCCGCCGCGCCTTTGCGGATGCCGCCGGGGGCGAAGCGCACGCCGTTGGCCGTCATCCATTCAACCGCCACGGCGAGGTCGTCGACCCACAGGCCGACATGGTTCAGCGGCGTGGAGTGCACGGCCGGCTTCTTGTCGGGATCGATGGGCTGCATCAGGTCGACTTCCACTGCGGTGGGGCCGCTGCCCAGCGCGCAGATGTCTTCGTCGACGTTCTCGCGTTCGCTGACGAAGGTGCTCTTGACCGTCAGCCCCAGCATGTCGACCCACAGGCTCTTGAGCTTGCCCTTGTCGGGCCCACCGATGGCGATCTGCTGGATGCCGAGGATCTTGAAAGGTTTGTCGCTCATGCTCAGGCTCCTCAAGCGAACGCAATGATGGGCTGGTCCACCGCCAGGCTCTCGCCCTTGGCGGCCAGCACGTCCTTGACCACGCCGTCCTGCGTGGCGGTGAGGATGTTCTCCATCTTCATCGCCTCGATCACCGCCAGCCGCTCGCCGGCCTGCACCGTCTGGCCGGGCTTGACGGTCACGTCGACCAGCAGCCCCGGCATCGGCGACAGCAGGAACTTGCTCATGTCGGCCGGCGCCTTGAAGGGCATCACCCGCAGCAACTCGGCGGCGCGTGCGCTCATCAGCTGGGTGTCGATCACCAGGCCGTTGTGCGACACGCGGTACCACATGCCGTGGCGCTCGAGCTGGGCGACGAAGGGCTGGCCGTTGCAGCTGCCGTGGGCACGGATGCCGCCGAAGTTCCAGTCCTTGTCGATGGCATACAGCCTGTCGCCCACGCTCACCCGCAGGTGGCCGCCGTCGGTCTGGATACGCACCGGC
>Ga0155495_1008_pt1 | contig 10944 bp, 10 predicted proteins | sample RifCSPhighO2_12_FD_107153 | JGI IMG/M metagenome (GOLD analysis project Ga0155495, IMG submission 107153) | Burkholderiales bacterium RIFCSPHIGHO2_12_FULL_69_20
AAAGCACCGCCACGCCCCGCGGCACCGCGCCGGCAGCCGGCTCGTCGATGGCGCAGTCGATCGCGCCGGCCGGGCCGGCCAGCGTCTCGTGACGGGTATCCTGTTTCATCGTGGTGCGGTTGCCGGTCAGCGGCCCACACTGGGCGGCAGCAGCAGGCGCTCGACCGGCCGGCCGTTCTTCAGGTGCGATTCGACGATCTCGTCCACGTCGGACGCGTCGACGAAGGTGTACCAGGTCTCGTCGGGGTAGACCACCGCCACCGGGCCGCCGGCGCAGCGGTCCAGGCAGCCGGCCTTGTTGACACGCACGCCACCCGGCCCGGCCAGGCCCTCGGCCTTGACCCGGCTCTTGCAGTGGTCGAACGCCGCCTGTGCGCCTTGATCGGCGCAGCAGGCCTCGCCATTGCTGCGCTGGTTGAGGCAGAAGAAGATGTGGTGCTTGTAATAGCTCATGGGGGCCGGATTGTAGAGAGGGTCCGGGGAAACCCCAGCATCACCGGCCCCGGGGCTTTACCTCGAACCCAGGCGGCCCAGCAGCCAGGCCATCGCCGCGTAAGGCCACAACCGGCCCACCCACTGCGCCAGGCCGTGAAAGCGCACGAACTGGCCCTGCTCCCAGCCTTGCAGGCTGTCGGCGAAATACGGGTCGGTGGGTGCCTGGTGCACCAGCACCACCAGGCCGGTGAGCGCCACCAGCGCCAGCGCGCCGGCCAACCGCGGCCCCAGCCACAACGCTGCCAGCGCCAGCAGCAGCGCCAGGCCCAGCGCCACCAGCGTGCCCGGCGTGCGCCAGGCCCAGGCATGGTCGGGCCCGAAGTTCAGCACCGTCGACAAGGTGGTGGCGGCCACCGCCATCACCGCGGCACCACCGGCCATCAGCAGGCGGCGCCAGCCCGGCCGCGCCGCGGCAAAGGCCAGCAGGCAGGGCGACAGCAGGCCCAGCATCACCGCCAGCAACTCGCCCTGCGGGGTCAGGGCCTGCTCGGCGGCGGGCGCCACGGCCAGCCAGCCGGCCACCGGATCGGCCCAGGGCACACCGGCCAGCAGGCCCGCCAGCGCCTCGCGCAGCACGTCGCCCACCTGCCCCACACCCAGCGGCACCGGCGTGGGAAACAGCAGGGCCACCGGCCACAGCACCAGCAGCGCCAGCGCGCCGCCGTTGCCACGCTCCAGCCAGCGCTCGCGCATCGCCTGCCAGCGCCGCAGCAGGCCCAGCGCCTGGGCCAGCACCGCCAGCGCGGCGCCCAATGCGGCACCGCCGGCGTTCAGCACCCAGTCCAGCAGCGAAGGCACACGCTGCGGCGTCAGCTGCTGGCTCAGCTCCATGGCATACGACAGGCCGGCGCCGGCCAGCACCGCCGTGGCCAGCGCCACGACCAGCGTGGCGCCATGGCGCAACCGGGCCAGGCACAGCAGAAAGCCCAGCGGCGCATAGGCCAGCAGGTTGCTGGTGATGTCGAAGGGGATGAAGTAGCGCGGCCAGGGCAGGCGCAGCAACTCCCAGGCGGCCACGCCGGGCGGCCAGCGCCAGCCCTCGAACGGAAACAGGCTGGCATAGACGATCAGCGCCACCCAGGCCCAGCCCAGCGGCACGGCCGAACTGCGGTGGGTGCCCATCGTGCCGCGCATGGGGCCGCCGGGCGCGCTAGAACGGCTTGACGACCGCCAGCACGACGATGGCGATGAACAGCAGCACCGTCACCTCGTTGAACATGCGGAACCAGCGGTGGCTGCGCCGGTTGGCCGATTGCTCGAAGCGGCGCAGGTGGCCGCGGCACAGGTGCTGGTAGCCGATCACCGCCACCACCAGCGCCAGCTTGGCATGCAGCCAGCCGGTGCCGGCAAAGCGCCCCACGCCGAAGCCCAGCCACAGCCAGAAACCCAGCGCCAGCGCCACCACCATCAGCACGTTGGCAAAGCGGTAGAGCTTGCGCGCCATCAGCAGCAGGCGCTCACGCTCGGCATGGCTGTCGGCGGGCACCATGGCCAGGTTGACGAAGATGCGCGGCAGGTAGAACAGGCCCGCGAACCAGCTGGCCACGAAGACGTAGTGGAAGGCCTTGATCCACAGGTAGGCATTGCTCATGCAAACCATTATCGGGGTGGTCGACAGGCCGCGCCCGGGTGCGCCGAACGGCCTTGCACAGCGCCTGAACCCAACCCGCCAAGTGAGCGACCGTGGACAAAAAAAGAACCCCAGTCACGAGGACTGGGGCGGCAAGCCTTATCGCTGTCATCACGCTAAGGCACCTGCTCAGGGAGGAAAAGCAGGGGGCCGTCGCCTTGCAGCGCCAACCCGGTGTCAATATTAGCAGATTGAGTTTGCGCACGGCACCGGGCCGGGTGCGGACAAACGCTGATGTAATTCGCCGAATCCGCGTATTCAACTGTCAGGCGGACAAGACACCGCGCTGAACCCGACACGACCCGAGGAGCAACATCAACATGGCCGTCCCCCCCCTGCCCGCCTTTCCTACCAGCCGGCTGCGCCGGCTGCGCCGCGATGCCTTCACCCGCGAGATGGTGCGCGAGAACCGGCTGCATCCCAGCGACCTGATCCTGCCGGTGTTCGTGCAGGACGGCCACGACCAGGCGCAGGACGTGGCCAGCATGCCCGGCGTGCAGCGGCTGTCGATCGACCGGCTGTTCGGCCTGGCCGAGCAGTGCGTGAGCCTGGGAGTGCCGGTGATGGCGCTGTTCCCGGTGATCGACAGCCGGCTGAAGACGCCCGACGGCGTCGAGGCCACCAACCCCGACGGTCTGGTGCCGCGCACGGTGCGGGCGCTGAAGGACCGCTTTCCGCAGTTGGGCCTGCTGTGCGACGTGGCACTCGACCCGTTCACCTCGCACGGCCAGGACGGGTTGCTCGACGAGAGCGGCTACATCCTCAACGACGTGACCGTGGCCATGTTGACCCGGCAGGCGCTGGTGCAGGCCGACGCCGGCGTCGACATCGTGGCGCCCAGCGACATGATGGACGGCCGCATCGGCGCGATCCGCCAGGCGCTGGAGGGCGCGGGCCACATCAACACCCGCATCATGGCCTACAGCGCCAAGTACGCCAGCGCCTTCTACGGCCCGTTCCGCGACGCGGTGGGCTCGGCCGCCAATCTGGGCAAGAGCGACAAGAAGGCCTACCAGATGGACCCGGGCAACAGCGACGAGGCGCTGCGCGAGGTGGCGCTGGACATCGCCGAAGGCGCCGACATGGTGATGGTCAAGCCCGGCATGCCCTACCTGGACATCGTGCGCCGGGTCAAGGATGAGTTCCGCGTGCCGACCTTTGCCTACCAGGTGAGCGGTGAGTACGCGATGCTCAAGGCCGCCGCCGCCAACGGCTGGCTGGACGGCGACGCGGTGATGATGGAATCGCTGCTGGCCTTCAAGCGCGCCGGCGCCGACGGCATCCTGACCTACTTCGCGCTGGATGCGGCGCGCAAGCTCAAGCAGGGCTGATCACCACCGCCCAGTCGCTTCGCACCGGCCCCTGCCCGATTCAGCGCGCCGGCGCCTTGTAGCGCTCGACCAGCGCGCCTTCCAGCCGGTAGCCGCTGGCGCCCATCGGCGAGTTGCTGCGGGTGGCTTTGAGCGTGCCGCTGACCCACACCGTGTCCATGCTGCGGTAACCCGCCGCCGGCTTGGCCGGCACCACCAGCACGATCTGATTGGCTGGCGGCGGCGGCGTGTGGATGCAGGCGCCGAAGTACGGCACCAGCAGGAACTCGGTGTGGCCGGCAGCGTTTTCTTCCAGCGGCACCAGATAACCCGGCAGCTTGATCCGCGTGCCGTCGAGCTGTGTTTCGGCCGGCGCGTTGTCCCAGGCCTCGCGCAGCTCGCGCATCAGCGCCACCGCCTTCGGGTCGCCGTCGTTGAGCGCGGCCATGTTGCCGATGCCCTTGTCCTTCAGGCCCTTCATCGGGTCCCAGCCCTGGGGCACCAGATCGTCCCAGCGCAGCTCGGTGTAAGCGCCGCTGGCGCTGGGCCTGGGCAGCGGTTGTGCGGCCACCGGCCCGGCGATCAGGGCAGCGCCGATGGCCAGCAGCAGGCGGCGGCGGGTGATTTCGAAGGGGCTCATGGGTGTTTCAGATCCGAGGGGACAGGCCATCGGCCAGCGACAAACGGTAGGCGCGCCAACCGGGCACCAGGCTGGCCAGCAGGCCGCCGGCCAGCACCGCGGCCATCAGCTGCCATTCTGCGCTGCCCGGCGGCAGCAGCCGCAGCACGAGGCCGAACTGGCCCTGCACCCAGCCGCCCAGCACCGCCACCGCGCCCCAGCAGGCCAGCGCGCCCAACAACACGCCGGCGGCGGTGACCAGCAGGCCCTCGGCGGCCAGCAGCGCCAGCATCTGGCGCGGGCCGGCGCCCACCGCGCGCAGGATGGCCAGCTCACGCCGGCGCTCGTTCAGCCCGGCCAGGATCACCGCCACCAGCGCCGCCAGGCTGACCACCGCCACCAGCGCGCTCATCGCCTGCAGGCCACGCTCGCCCAGGCCCACCACGTCCCACAGTTCGTCCAGCGCCACGCCGGGCAGGATGGCCAGCAGCGGCTCGTCGCGGAAGGCCGCCACCTCGCGCTGCACCGCAAACACCGCGGCCCGGCTCTTCAGCCCGATCAGCGCGGCGGTGATATTCCTGGGTGTCAGGTCTTGTGCCGCGGCCTGCTCGGCGCTGACCGCCTGGCCCGGCAACGGCGCACCGGCGGCCCAGTCGAGGTGGATCGCCTCCATCGCCGGCAAGCCGATGTGCACCGTGCGGTCCACCGGCGTGCCGGTGGGCGCCAGGATGCCGACGATGGTGAACGGCTTGTCGGCATGGTCGTTGGCCTGCATCGCGCCGTCGCCGTGGCTCAGCACGATGCGCTGGCCCAGCGCATAGTCCAGCCGGCGCGCCACGTCGGCGCCGATCACCGTGTCGTACAGCGCGGCAAACGGCCGGCCCTGGGCCAGCGCCAGCGGCTGCTTCTGGCCGTAACGGAAATGCTCGAAGTAGGCCGCCGTGGTGCCCATCACCGCAAAACCGCGGTGGCTGTCGCCCAGCGACAGCGGCACCATCCAGGCCACCGCGCGGTGGCGGGCGATGGCCTCGGCGCTGCTGAAGCGGATGTTGTTGGTGGCGTTGCCGATGCGAAACACCGAATACAACAGCAGCTGCACCGGCCCGGTGCGCGCGCCGACGATCAGGTCGGTGCCCGACACCGCCTGCGAGAAGTTGGCCCGCAGATCCTGCCGGATGCGCTCCACGCCCAGCAGCAGCAGCGTGCTCAGCGCGATCGACAGCACCACCAGCCCCAGCACGAAGCGGCGGTTCCAGGCGCTGCGCGCGGCCAGCACGAACAAGGCGCTCACTGGACTACCCTCTGCGCTGCGCGCTTCGGGATTCGCGCTTGGGAGCGGCCCGGCGCGCTCATGCCAGCGGCGCCACCATCGCGGCGCGGTTGATGACCGGCAGGTCGATCACCCGGCCGAATCGCCCGGCCAGCCGGGCATCGTGACTGACGAACAGCAGCGCGCTGCCGGCCTCGGCACAGCTTTGCAGCAGCAGCGCCATGAAGGCCTCGCGCAGCGGCTCGTCCAGCGCCGAGGTGGGCTCGTCGGCGATCACGACCTCGGGCGCACCGATCAGCGCCCGCGCCGCCGCCACCCGCTGCTGCTGGCCCACCGACAGCTGGCCGGCGGGCTGGCGCCACAGGCTGCCCGGCAGGCCGCTGCGCTCGAGCAGGCGCTCGGCCGCGCCCGCGCCCGCGCCGGCGCGCTGGGCCCGGCGGCGCGAGAACTGCAGCGGCAGGCGCACGTTGTCCAGCACGCTGAGGTAGGGCAGCAGGTTGAACTGCTGGAAGATGTAGCCGAGGTGGTCGGCGCGGTGGCGGTCGCGCGCACTGGCGCCGAGTGCGGCCCAGCTTTGGCCCAGCAGGCGCACCTCGCCGGCCTGCGCCAGCAGCACGCCGGCGGCCAGCGACAGCAGCGTGCTCTTGCCACAGCCGCTGGGCCCACGCAGGAACACCGTGTCGCCGGGTTGCAAGGCCAGCTCATCGAGGTCGATGGTGTTGCTCGGTGCACCGGGCCAGCGGTAGCGCAGGCCGCGCAGCAGCAGCGCGTCGGGGGCGGCCGCTGGGGTGGCCGCTGGGGTGGCCGCTGGGGTGGCCAGGTGGGTGGCCGCGCTCATCGGCCCCAGGCCAGCGCCCGGGCCGGTCGCTTCACACGCGCCTGGTGCTGGCCGTCGGCGCTGGCCACCTGCGCCCGCAGTTGCTGCAAGCGCGTGAAGGCATCGAACAGGCCACCGACGTCGACGCTGCGCAGGCCGTCGGTGCGGGCGCAGTCGAAGCGGTAAGTGGCGTCCACGTCGGCATGGCCCGAGGCGCCCGCTGCGGCCGCGCCGGGCTGCAGCCGCGGCGCCTCGATCTCGACGCCGGCCAGCTTGCAGCCACGATCGGCCGGCAGCGTGAACAAGCGGGCGCCGTCCCGCAGTTGCTGCAGCACCGCGGCGGCGGCCTGCTGCTCGGCCGCGGTGAGGGGCCTGCGCTCATGGCCGAGCAGGCTGTCTTGCGGCATCGCCAGCCGCAGCGTGAGGCTGCGCGGCTCGATGACGACGTCCAGCGTGGCCTGGCCATGCACATGCGGCGGGCCGGCTTGGCAAGGCGCCGCGAAGCAGGCCATGGTGGCGGCCAGAAGGAACCGGGAGCGGGGCAGCGTTTGCATGCGTGGGCGGCCGTGCCGGCCGGGCAGTCTGGTCGGTCTGGCCTATCGGCGAAAACGCCCGTCGGCAGCGATGATGGACAGGTCGGCGTAATCCAGCCCGGTGTGGTCGGTGGGGCTGTAGCTCAGCTCCAGGCCGCCGAGGTCGTGGTTCTTCAGGCCGTCGAGCGCACGCTGCAGGCCGGCGCGGGTCAGGTCGCGCGCGGTGGCGGCGCGGCGCAGGCCTTCGGCCAGCACCTTGGCGCTGACAAAACCCTCCAGCAGCGCCGGTGTGATCTCGGGTGCTGCCGCGCCACGGGCCTTGGACAGGTCATGCGCCTCCTTGACCAGCGGCACGCCCAGCGAGCGCTCGGACGGCAGCACCTGGCTGACCACCACGCCATGCGCCAGCTCGCCCAGCCCCTTGACGAAGCCCGACGAGGCGTTGTTGCTGAGCGTCAAAAACTGGGCCTTGGAGCCGGCAGCGCGCAGCGCCTTCATGCCGTCGATCACCGCGGTGCCCGAGCCGATGTAGAGCACCGCCTGCGCGTCGGCGGCCACGATGCGCGGCACGATCTTGCTGAAATCGGGCTTGCTGCGGTCGTACTTGTCGTGCAGCACCGGCTTGGTGGTGCTGCCGAAGCCGCGCAAAGCGCCGGTGGCGGCATCCTGGCCGAAGCTGTCGTCCACCTGCACCATCGCGATGCGCTGCATGCCGATCTGCACCAGGTGCTTGACCGTGCGCTCGGCCTCGCGCTGGTAGGTGGCGCGCACGTTGAACAGCCAGGGATGCACCGGATCGTGCATCGCCATCGCGCCGGTGCTGGGACCCACCAGCGGCAGCTTGAACTCGGTCAGCAGCGGCAGGATGGCCTGGTTGTGCGGCGTGCCCCGGGTGAGGAACAGCGCGATCACGCCCTGGTCGATCAGGGTCCGGGCATTGGCGGCGGTGCGCTTGGGGTCGAACTGGTCGTCCAGCGACACCAGTTCCAGCTTCTGCCCGCCGATGCCGCCCCGCGCATTGACCGCCTCGAAGTACAGCCGCGCGCCATCGCTGGCTTCCTTCACCGATGCGGCCACCGCACCGGTGAGCCCTGCCGTCTGGCCGATGCGGATCTGGGCCAGCGCGGGGCTGGCCAGGCAGGCCAGCGCCAGCAGGCCGGCCAGGGACTGACGCAACAGCAGACGAACGTGGGGCATGAGACCTCCTTGGTTGCGTGGTTGACCTGGATTGTGGCGCCGCCACAGTGCGCCTTCGGCTGTTTTGTGGACCACGGGATGGCGGCCGGCCCGAAGCGCAGGCAACATCCTGCGCTTCGGCCGCCGGCACCTCGCGGGCCCGGGCTGGTCAGCAGTACAAGGAGAACGCATGCGTTGGATCACACCCGCCGCCAGGCCCGGCATCCGCCCGGCGACGGCGCTGGCCGCCACGACCCTGCTGGTGGCGCTGGCGGCCACGGCCCCTGCATCGGTGCAGGCCCAGACTGCGACCGCCGCGGCTGACGCCTCGATCGCGGTGCGGGCGTTCCGCGTGCAGGGCAACACCCTGCTCGACCCGGCCATGGTGCAGGCAACGCTGGCCCCCCATGTCGGCCAGCGCCGCCTGGCCGAGCTGCGGCAGGCGGCGCTGGCGGTGCAGGCGCTGTACGGCCAGGCCGGTTATGCCGCGGTGGTGGCCTACCTGCCGCCGCAGCCGGTGAGCGATGGCACGGTGACCATCCAGGTGGTGGAGGGCCGCATCAGCCGGGTGCTGGTGCAGGGCCAGCGCCGGCTGAGCGCCGAGCGGGTGCGCGCGGCGCTGCCCTCGCTGGTGGAGGGCAGCACACCGCGGGTGCGCGACATCGATGCCGAGCTGCAGATCGCCAACGAGAACCCCGGCCGCGCCATCGGCGTGCTGCTGGGCCCGGGCGGCGCACCCGGCGAGGTGCTGGCCACCGTCAAGGTCGACGAGCAGCCACTGCACCGCTTCAGCGTGGCACTCGACAACACGGGCAATGAACGTACCGGCCGATACCGGCTGGGGCTGGGCTGGCAGAACGCCGACTTCACCGGGCACGACGACCTGCTCAGCCTGCTGTTGCAGACCTCGCCCACCGAATCCAGCGCGGTGAAGGTGCTCAGCGCCGGCTACCGCTGGCCGCTGGTGCGCCAGCATGCGGCACTGGACCTGTTTGCTGCCTACTCCGATGTCGACGGCGGGCTGCAAGCGTCGGCCGCCGGTGATCTGCGCTTTGCCGGGCGCGGGCGCATCGTCGGCGCGCGCACCGTGTGGTACCTGCCGCGCCGCGGCGAGTTCGACCAGCGTCTCACCGCGGGCCTCGAATCACGCGCCTACCTCAACAATTGCAGCGTGGCCGGCCTGCCTGCCGGCGCCTGCGGCACGGCCGGCGAAAGCGTGGCGGTGCAACCGCTCACGCTGGACTACGCGGCGCAGACCGGCGGGCCGGCGCCGGCCGCGCTGAGCGTGGGCCTGGCGCACAACCTGGCGCTGGGCGGCCGCCATGGCAAGGCGGCCGATTTCGAGGCGGTGCGCGCGGGCGCCAAGCGGCGCTACACCGTGCTGCGCGCCAGCGGCCAGTTCAGCCAGCCGGTGCTGGAAGACTGGGCGCTGGCCGGGCGCTTTGCGCTGCAGCACAGCGGCGATGCACTGGTGCCCGGCGAGCAGTTCGGCCTGGGCGGCGCGGGCTCGGTGCGCGGTTATGCCGAGCGTGAGCTGGCCGGCGACACCGGCGTCTCGCTGAGCCTCGAGCTGGGCAGCCCGCGCCTGGGCGCGGCGTGGCTCGGCGACCGCATCGACCTGCGCCTGCTGGCCTTCGTCGACGGCGGGCAGTTGCGCAACCGCGGCGACGCCCCTTGCCGCAACGCACAGGTGCAATGCACGCTGTCGTCGGTGGGCGTGGGCCTGCGGCTGGGCTGGCAGGCCCTGCAATGGCGCCTCTACCTGGCGCAGGCGCAACAGGATGCCGCCACCACGCAGCGCGGCGACTGGCGCACGCACTTCTCGCTCACCGCCAGTTTTTGAGGGCAAGCCACCCGCCCGTCAGATCGCCTGCCCGCACCGGAGTTTTCGACATGAACCGTGTTCCCCGCCCCACCGACCGCGCCGCCAGCGCACGATCCACCCGACGCGCCGCATCACGCCTGGCCTGGCGCCCGCTGGCGCTGGCCGCGGCCAGCCTGTTTCTGCTGCCCGCCGGCCAGGCTGCCGGGCCCGTGCCCGCGCTGCCCAGCGGCCTGCAGGTGGTGCAGGGCCAGGCCACGGTGCAGACCAGCGGTGCGCGCATGACGGTCACCAATTCGGCCAATGCGCTGCTGAACTGGCAGCAGTTCTCCATCGGCGCCGGCCAGGCGGTGCACTTCGCGCAGCCGGCGGTCACCAGCAAGGTGCTCAACCGGGTGGTGGGCCGTGATCCGTCGGCCATCCTCGGCAGCCTGTCGAGCAACGGCCAGGTCTGGCTGCTCAATCCCAACGGCGTGCTGTTCGGCGCCGGTGCGCGGGTCGACGTGGCGGGGCTGGTGGCGTCCACGCTGCGCATCGGCGACCACGACTGGCAGGCCGGCCGGCTGCGCCTGGGCGGCTCGGCCGATGGCGCCTACGCCAACGTGTTTGACAAAGGCAGCGACATCGTCAACCAGGGTGAACTGCGCAGCACCAGCGGCGGCCAGCTGCTGTTGATCGCCAGCGGCCAGGTGCGCAACGAGGGCCTGATCGCGGCGCCCGACGGCCAGGTGCTGCTGGCCGCCGGCCGCAGCGTCGAGCTGATCGACACCGCGTTGCCGCGGCTGGGCTATGCCCTGAGCGCGCCGCAGGGCGAGGTGCTGAACCTGGGCCAGATCCAGGCCGGCAGCGGCCGCATCGACCTGCAGGCCGCGCTGGTCAACCAGCAAGGCCTGCTGCGCGCCGACGGCCTGGCCACCGGCCCCGGCGGCGAGGTGCAGATCACCGGCAGCCAGGGGGTGCAGCTGGCCGCGGCCAGCCACACCAGTGCCAGCGGCGGCAGCGGCGGCCGGGTGTGGGTGGATGCCGGCAGCGGCAGCCTGCTGGCGGCCGGCACCCTGGATGCCACCGGCAGCGCCGGTGCCGGCGGCAGCGTCACGCTGCTGGGCCGGCAAGTGGGGCTGCTCGACGGCGCGCAGGTCGATGCCTCGGGCAGCACCGGCGGCGGCGCGGTGCGTGTGGGCGGCGGCCTGCAGGGCCAGGACCGCGCCTTGCGCAACGCCGAGGCCACCTGGCTGGCGCCCGGCGCCCGCATCCAGGCCGATGCCACGCTGC
>Ga0155495_1082_pt1 | contig 10895 bp, 10 predicted proteins | sample RifCSPhighO2_12_FD_107153 | JGI IMG/M metagenome (GOLD analysis project Ga0155495, IMG submission 107153) | Burkholderiales bacterium RIFCSPHIGHO2_12_FULL_69_20
CAACCCCGCCACCGAAGGCGTGGCCGGCCGCATCTCGATGGGCTCGGCGGCCGACGTGGATGCCGCCGTGCGCGCCGCGCGCGCCGCCTTTGCCAGCTACTCGCAAACCAGCGTGGCCGAGCGCGTGGCGCTGCTCGAAGCCATCCTCAACGAGTACAAGAAGCGCTACACCGACATGGCCGCGGCCATCACCGAAGAGATGGGCGCGCCCGCCATGCTGGCGCAGAAGGCCCAGGCCGCGATGGGCGTGGGCCACCTGACCACCGCGCTGAACGTGCTCAAGGACTACCACTTCCAGGAGCAGCGCGGCAGCACGCTGCTGGTCAAGGAGCCGATCGGCGTGTGCGGCCTGATCACGCCGTGGAACTGGCCGGTCAACCAGATCGCCTGCAAGGTGGCGCCGGCGCTGGCCGTGGGCTGCACGATGGTGCTCAAGCCCAGCGAGATCGCGCCGTTCTCGGCCCAGGTGTGGACCGAGATCCTGCATGCCGCGGGCGTGCCGGCCGGCGTGTTCAACCTGGTCAACGGTGACGGGCCCACCGTGGGCGCGGCGATCTCCAGCCACCCCGAGGTCGACATGGTGTCGTTCACCGGCAGCACGCGCGCGGGCATCGAGGTGGCGCGCAACGCGGCGCCCACCGTCAAGCGGGTGCACCAGGAACTGGGCGGCAAGTCGCCCAACATCCTGTTGCCCGATGCGGATCTGCAGAAGGCCGTGACCGCCGGCGTGCGCTCGGTGATGAGCAACTCGGGGCAGAGCTGCAACGCCCCCACCCGCATGCTGGTGCCCAACGCGAAGATGGCCGAGGTGCTGGCGATCGCCAAGGCCGCCTGCGAAGGCACCACCGTGGGCGACCCGGCCAGCGGCGCCGCCATCGGCCCGGTGATCTCGGCCGCGCAGTGGAACAAGATCCAGGGCCTGATCGAGCGCGGCATCGAAGAAGGCGCCGGCGTGGTGGCCGGCGGCCCGGGCAAGCCCGCAGGGTTGGAGACCGGCTACTACGTCAAGCCCACGGTGCTGGGCCCGGTGAAAAACACCGCCACCATCGCCCGCGAGGAGATCTTCGGCCCGGTGCTCACCATCCTGGGCTACGACACGGTCGACGAGGCGGTGGCCATCGCCAACGACACGCCCTACGGCCTGGCGGCCTATGTGTCGGGCACCGACCCCGACGCCACGCGCCAGGTCGCGTCGCGGCTGCGCGCCGGCCAGGTCAACATCAACAGCGCCGCCCCCGATCTGATGGCGCCGTTCGGCGGCTTCAAGCAATCGGGCAACGGCCGCGAGTGGGGCGAGCACGCCTTCGGCGAGTTCCTCGAAGTGAAGGCGGTGCTGGGCTTCGCGCCCAAGGTGGCCTGACTGCGGGCCGCCGCAGCGCCGGGCTGCTGGCGCGGCCAGGCACGGCCACGGCGTTGTCGCCGCTGCCGCCGCTGCCGCATCAGCGCATCAACTGCGTCGGTGCAAAGCCATCGGCCACGATCGCGGTCTGCGCAAAACCATCCTCGAGCACGACGAACCTGTCCGGCGCCGCTGGCCTGCGCCGCGGCGGCGGGTCGGTCGACAGATCGGGGTCAGGGCGCACGGGCGCCGGCCGGGTCGCCAGTTCTGCCTGCAACTGGCCGATCTGACGCCGCGCCTGATCGGCATGGGCGGTCGCGGTCTGGCGCATGACGCGCAGCTGCAGGCCCAGGACGTCGATCTTTCGCTGGTAGACCCAGGCACTGGCAAACCAGCCGCACGCCAGCAGCGTGGCGCCGGCAATCGTCGCGTACAGATAGACCATGATGATGCGTTCACTCCGTGCGGCCAGGTTCAACGGCCATCTGAAGCAACATCGGCTGGCGCGCCGAAGTCTTGAGTGAATGCATCACAGCCCCGGCCGGCGTCGGCCGGGGCCAGCGCCGATCAGCCCGCCAGGCCCTTGGCCGGGTTGATCAGGTACTTGGTGCCGGTGTTGCGCGCACCGTAGGCGGCGATGGACTCGGCGCTCAGCGCCTCGGCCAGCGACACCTCCTTGGCGTAGTGGCTGGCGAAGGTGGTCTTCAGCTCGCGCGCCACGCGCTCGCGCAGCGCCTGCGCCCCCGCGCCGCCGATCTTCTGCAGGAAGGGCGTCAGCAGCCAGCCGCCCACGCTCCAGGCCATGCCGAAACTGCGCTGGATCTCGGTGGGCCGCATGTCGAGGCTGCCGTACAGGTAGACCTGCTTGTGCACCGCCGAGCCGTAGCGGCTGTACTCCTTGGCGGTGCGATTGATCGCCGCCTCCATGCAAGCCAGGATCTGCCCGGCCAGCGTGCCGCCGCCGGTGGCATCGAAGGCGATGGTGGCGCCGGTGGCCACCAGCGCGTCGGTCAGGTCGGCCTTGAAGGTGGGCGCGGTCAGGTTGCACACGTACTTGGCGCCGATGCCGCGCAGCAGCGCCTCCTGCTCGGGCTTGCGCACGATGTTGACCAGGTTGATGCCATCGGCCTGGCAGATCTTGTTGAGCATCTGGCCCAGGTTGCTGGCCGCCGCGGTGTGCACCAGCGCGGTGTGGCCCTCGCGCTTCATGGTCTCGACCATGCCCAGCGCGGTGAGCGGGTTGACGAAGCACGACGCGCCCTCGGCCGGCGTGGTGCCCGGCGGCAGCAGCAGGCACTGGTTGGCGCGGATGGCGCGGTACTGCGCGTACATCGCACCGCCCAGCACCGCCACGGTCTTGCCGATCAGCGCCTGCGCGGCGGGGGCGGCACCGGCGGCGATCACCACGCCCGCGCCCTCGTTGCCCACCGGCATCGATTGGCCCAGCCGTGCGGCCATGCCGGTCATCGCGCGCTCGGGGACGCGGGCGGTGGCCACCGGGTTGCTGGCCGGCCCGGTCACCTCGAAGGTGGACACGTCGGCGGCGCCGAACAGCAGGCCGATGTCGGACGGATTGATCGGCGTGGCCTCGATGCGCACCAGCACCTCGTCGTCGGCCAGCGCGGGCACCGGGGTGGGCACCAGCGACAGCTCGAGTTGGCCCTCGGGCTTGATCGTCGAACGCAGCTGCAGGCCGCTTTGGGGAAGGGAAGTGGTCATGGTGATGGCTTTCGGCGGGGGGTGAGGGGGGTCACAGACGGTACACGCGGCTGGCGGTGCCGGAGAACAACGCGGTCTTCTCGGTGGCGCTGGTGCCGGCGGCCAGGCGCTTGAAGGCATTCCACAGCACCGCGTAGCTGGCGCTGGCCTTGTCGACCGGAAAGTTGCTCTCGAACATGCAGCGCTCGGCGCCGAACGATTCGATGCAGGCGGCGATCCACGGCCGCCAGGCGTCGGCCACCTCGGTGGAGGTGGGCGGGTCGGGCAGTTTGAAGTGCTGAATCGGGCCGATACGCATGCCCAGGCCGCCCAGCTTGACCGTGACGTTGGGGCAGGCGGCCAACTCGGCGATGTGGCGGCGCCAGTCGGCGAACACCTCGTCGTTGCGCCCCGCGTACGGCCCCACGCCCAGCGGGCCGCCAACGTGGTTGAGGATGATGGCGGTGTCGGGAAACGCCCGCGCCAGCGCGATCACCTCGGGCAGCTGCGGGTGGTACTGCCAGGCCTCGAAGCTCAGCCCCAGCGGCGCCAGTTGCGCAAAGCCCTGGCGGAAGGTGGCATCGGCGTACAGCCCACGGATCGGCTTGGTGTGGCTGTTGTGGATCATCGGGCTGGCGTCCCAGCCGCCGGCGTGGCGGATGCCCTTGAACCGCCCGGTTTGGCGACCACCGCCCCCGGCCGCGACGTGCGCGGCCAGCACCTCGGCCACCGCCGCGCCCAGCGTCAGGTCGGCAAAGCCGACGATGCCGGCGCAGGCGCGCAGCTCGCCATACACGCCGCTGGCGCACATCGCCGCCACGCCATTGGCGAATTCGGTCTCGCCCACCGGGCGCAGCGCCACCGGGCCGTCGGCGCGGTAGAAGGCCATGCAGTCGACGAACACCGTGGCCACGATGCGGTGGCCGCTGCCGGTGTCAGCGCGCAGCTCGTCGAGCAGGTAGCGGTGCCGCTTGTGGTCCCACAGGTGGTGGTGCGGATCGACGATGGGCAGCTCGGGCTCGAGGATGTCCTCGGGCGGGCGCCGCGCCAGCCAGGCATCGTTGTTGGCCACCGCGGTGCCGATGGCATCGGGCGATTTGGGGGGCGCGGTGTCGTCGGCCATGCAGGTCTCCTGGGGTTTTGTCAGCATTGCGCCCGGTGCCGGGCTCGCGCTGCGCGATGATCGTCGCTGGCGCCCGGCCGGGCTGTCACCCAGAGGTCTCCCGGAGGTCTGCCCCCATGCTGCCATCTCACCTGCTGTCGTCCTCGCTGTCGCGCCGCCATGCCCTGGCGCTGCTGGCCGTTGCCGCCGCGCCGCTGCGCGCCCAGACCGCTGCCGATCCACTGGCCGCCGCCGTCGATGGCCCGCACCGCACGCCCGCCTACCGCCAGCGTGATGCCGCACGCCATCCGCTGGAAACGCTGCGCTTCCTGGGCATAGCGCCCAGCCACACGGTGATCGAGCTGGCACCCGGCGGCGGCTGGTACACCGAGATCCTGGCGTTCTACCTGCGTGAACGCGGCCAGCTGTACGCCGCGCACTACGCCCGCGACGATGCCCGCGAGGGCCGGCGTAAATCGCGCGCGGCCTTCGAGCAGCGATTGGCCAGGAACCCGGCGCTGTACGACCGGGTGAAGCTGGGCACCCTGCCCCAGCCGCCGGCCTACGACCGCCTGACCGACATCGAGCCGGCCGGTGGCGCCGATGCGGTGCTCACCTTCCGCAATATCCACAACTGGCTGGAAGCCGGCCACCTCGATCAGAGCCTGCAGACCTTTGCCCGCGCGCTGAAGCCGGGCGGCGTCTTCGGCGTGGAAGAGCACCGCGCCGCGCCGGGCACCTCGATCGAGGTGATGAAGACCAGCGGTTACGTGACCGAGGACCTGGTGATCGAACGCTGCCGCGCCGCCGGCCTGCAGTTGGCCGAGCGCAGCGAGGTCAACGCCAATCCGCGCGACACCAAGGACCATGCCAAGGGCGTGTGGGCACTGCCGCCCACGCTGACCGGTGGCGACGTCGGCCGCGAGAAGTACCTGGCGATCGGCGAATCCGACCGCTTCACCCACCGCTACGTGAAGCCGCGCTGAAGCGCCGCGCCGGGCTTCGCCCATGCCACATCGCCAGCAGCACAGCCGGCTGGAACAGCTGTCGAGCCAGGATCTGGCCTGGCTGGCGCAGGACCGGCTGCCGCCCGCGCTGGCCGACCGATCGCACCCGCAGGCGCTGCCACCCGCCTTCGTCGCCATCCGCTCGCTGGCCCAGCTGCAGGCCGGCCAGTCGGCGCTGTGGTGCCTGGGCTTCTGCATGGTGGCCGACTGGGACGACCGCATCGTCGGCAGCTGCGGCTTCAAAGGCGCGCCGGTGGCGGGCCAGGTGGAGATCGGCTACGGTGTCTCGCCCCACGCGCGCCAGCAGGGCCATGCCACCCGGGCCGTGGCCGACCTGATGACGATTGCGGCCGGCTCGCTGCAGGTGCGCACGGTGCTGGCCCAGGTCAACCCCGACAACCTCGCATCCACCCGCGTGGTGCAGAAGCTGGGCTTCACGGCGCGCGGCCGGCAGCTCGATCACGAAGGCGAAATGCTGGTTCAATGGGTCTGCGAGATCCGCTCGACCCCTCAGCCGCCATGACACTGCCCATGACCATCAACACCCTCACCGCCTTGCGCCAGCACTATGCCGACCCGCAGGATCGGGCCGTGAAGAAGCAGATCGACGCGCTGGACATCCATTGCCGCCACTTCATCGCGCTGTCGCCCTTCGTGCTGCTGGCCAGCTCGGATGCCGAGCACAACCTGGATGCCTCGCCGCGCGGCGGTGAACCCGGCTTCGTGAAGGTGGCCGATGCGCACACGCTGCTGCTGCCCGACTCTCCCGGCAACAACCGGCTCGACTCGTTCCAGAACATCGTGGCCACCGGCAAGATCGGGCTGCTGTTCCTGATCCCCGGCATCGACGAGACGCTGCGGGTGAACGGCAGGGCCATGCTGTCGCAGGCGGTGGACGACATCGCCGCCTGCACCACCGAGCGCCGGGCACCCAAGCTGGTCGTGCGGATCACCGTGGAGGCGGCCTACCTGCACTGCGCCAAGGCCTTCATGCGGTCCAGGCTGTGGGATCCGGCGGCGCGGGTGGAGCGCTCGTCCTTGCCCACCGCGGGCCAGATGATCGGCGACCAGACCGGCATCGTCGTGGCCCCGGAAACGCAGGAGGCCATGGCCCGGCGCTATGCACCTGACCTGTGATCGCCCCGGAGCCAGCGCCTTGCACACCGATGCCTACGCCCACCTGCCCGACCTGCGCGACCGGCTGACGCCGGCCGATCAATCGGCCGTGCGGGCCACGCCCGAGACCCTGGCGCTGTGGGACCAGCGCGCCCGGGAACAAGGCCTGACCGACGATTGGCGATTGTCCGACCAGCGGCTGGAAGACACCCGGCGCGCGCTGCTCGGCGATTTCAACCCACCGCGTGACCTGTGGGTCTTCGGCTACGGCTCGCTGATGTGGGACCCGGGCATCCACTTTGCCGAGGTGCGGCGGGCCGATCTGCCGGGCCATGGCCGGCGCTTCAGCTACCGCACCATCATGGGCCGCGGCACGCCAGACTGCCCGGCGCTGACCTTGTCGCTGGAGCCCGCGGCGGCCTGCTGCAGCGGGCTGGCCTTTCGCATCGCGGCCGACCAGGCCGATGCCGAATCGGCCCTGCTGTGGCGGCGCGAGATGCTGCGTGACGGCTACCGCCCCGCGCTACTGCCGGTGGCCACGCCGCAGGGCGAGGTCACCGCGCTGGTGTTCGCCTCGAACCACGCGCACCCCGACTACGTGGGCGCGATGTCGCTGGTCGACGAGGCCCGCATCATCGCCAGCGCCTGCGGCGTGATCGGCAGCAACCGCGACTACCTGGTGCAGGTGGCCGCCCAGCTGGACCGGCTGGGCATCGCCGATGCCTACATCCGCGAGCTGCAGGCGCTGGTGGACACGATCACCGACGCCTGACACGCCAACGCCATCATGGCATGGGCAGCCCGGCTGCGATCAGGCGGTGGCCGGCTTCTTCACCTCGAGCCGGTCGGGTGAGAGGTAGGCCTGGCGGTATTGCTCGAAGGGCATGGTGTCGCCCGCCTCGATGCGCTGCTGCGCGGCCACCGACTCGGCGGCCATCGCCGCATAACGTGCGGCCTGCGCGTCCGTCCACGGCAGCGCCAGCAGCTGGTGGCGCGTGGTCGCCGATTGCGCACGGATGAACTGCACGTACGAGCCGCCGAAATCGCGCGCCATGGTGTCGAGCACCCGGGCCGATGGCAGCTGCTCGGGCGTGGCCAGCAGCGCGCGGCAGGCGGCCAGCGCCGCGCTGTTGTCGCTGCCGCCCTGCGCGGCGTCCAGCGCCTCGGCGATGGGCACGCATTCGTCGAGAATGCGCGCGGCCCAGTCGGTCAGCAGCACGGTGTGGTCACCGTCCTCCAGCAGCAGGCCGGGCTCGCGGCCCCGCGCGGCCACCCGGTGCTGGTTGCGGCCCAGCGCGGCCACCTCGGCGGGCGTGTCGGGCGGGCTGTCGGCCAGCAGGCAGTGCAGCAGGAAGATGTCGATGAAGCGCATCGTCGACGTGTTGATGCCCACCGGCTCGAACGGGTCGAGGTCCATGCAGCGCACCTCGATGTACTCGACGCCCCGCTCGCGCAGCGCATGCAGCGGCCGCTCGCCGGGAAAGATCACCCGCTTCGGGCGGATCAGGCCGTAGAACTCGTTCTCGATCTGCAGCAGGGTGGTCGACAGCTGGTTGTAGTCGCCGCCCGGGTTGCGCACGCCCACCGCCTCGTAGGCCGGGTAGGGATTGGTCAGCGCCTCGTGCAGCGAGTCGGCATAACTCTCCAGGCTGTTGCAGCTGACCGCCAGCGAGGCCTGCGCATCACTCTGGTAGCCCAGCCGGCCCATGCGCAGCGAGGTGCCGTGCGGCATGTGCAGCGTGCCCGGCGCGCTGGCGATGGGCTGCAAGCCGTGGTCGCGCCCGGCCACGAAGCTGCCGCACACCGCCGGCGACGCGCCGAACAGGTACAGCAGCACGAAGGCATGCCGGCGAAAGTTGCGGATCAGCGCAAAGTGGTCGTCGTTGCCGAGCCCCGGCATCGACCAGTTGTAGTGGATGCCCGAAATCGTCTGCATGCGCCGGCCGTAGCGCAGCCCCAGCCCCATGCGGTAGACGCTCTTGGCGCGGCCCACGTTCGACCCGCCGTAGCGGCCCAGCGGGATGGTCTCGTCGGTGGGCAGGCCGCAGGGCATGCTGCCCACCCACAGCTGCTCGTCACCGATGGCGCGGTAGGTGGCCTGGTGGATCTCGGTCAGCTCGGCCAGGCACTCGTCCACCCCGGGATGCACGCCGGTGATCAGCTCGAGCTGCGACTCGCTGTAGTCGGTGGTGATGCGCGGATGGGTCAGCGCCGAGCCCAGCGCGGCGGGGTGCGGCGTCAGCGCCAGCCCACCGCCGGGCAGGGCGCGCAGGCTTTCTTTTTCGATGCCGCGTCGGATGCTCTTCAACCGCGCCATCGGCAGGGCAAGCAGTCGTGTCTGCAATGCTGTCACCTGGCGTCTCCTTCAAATGAACCGGGGCGCAACCCTAACAGAGGCCGGTGGCAGTTGCCGACAGGGGGGTTGCCGGGGTTTGTGCTAGGCCTATGATCCCGCGGAAATCGCCTGGGCCTGACCCCAATCCCTGCCCCGAACACTGCGCAGAACGCAAGGAGCCCCGATGCCCGATGCCAGCACGCTGGAGTGCCTGCAACTCGACGAACTGCAGGTGGTCTCCGACCTGCACCTGGGCGGCAGCGAGGGCTTCCAGATCTTCGGCTCGGCGCGCGAATTGGCCTGGCTGGCGCGGCAGGTGGCGGCGTCCAAGGTGCCGGGCCAGGCCGCGCTGCTGATCAACGGCGATTTCATCGACTTCCTGGCCGAAGACGTGCCACGCGCCTTCGACCCCGACGGCGTGGCCGCCAAGCTCGACCGGGTGCTGGGCGACAAGCACTTCAAGCCGGTGTTCGACGCCTTGGCCGACCTGCTGGCCCAGCCGCGGCGGCTGCTGATCATCAACCTCGGCAACCACGACCTGGAGCTGGCGCTGCCCTGGGTGCGCGAGCGCCTGGCCGCCACCTTGTGCCGCGGCAGCGCCGCTGCCCGCGCGCAGCTGCACCTGGTGACCGACGGCACCGGCGTGCGCGCCCGCGTGGGCCATGCCAGCGTGCTGTGCCTGCACGGCAACGAGATCGATGCCTGGAACGTGACCGACCACGAGCGGCTGCGCCGCATCGCGCGCGACCGGCAGTACGGCCTGCCCACCGAGTTCTGGGTGCCCAACGCCGGCGCGCAGCTGGTGGTGGAGGTGCTCAACCCGATCAAGGCCAGCTACCCCTTCGTCGATCTGCTCAAGCCCGAGACACAGGCGGTGATCCCGGTGCTGTCGGCGCTGAACCCGGCGCTGATGCCGCGCCTGCGCGAGATCGCCACCATCGCCAGCCGCGGCGCGGCCGATGCGCTGCGCATGCGCACCGGGCTGCTCAGCGCGGGTGACAGCGCGGACACCCGCGACAGCGAAATGCCCGACGCCGCCTCGCCGCTGCCCGGCGGGGCCGGCAGCGCCTCGCCGCAGGCCAGTGCACAGATCCTGATGCAGCAGGCCGAGCGGGCCTTTGCCGATCGCACCACGCCGATCAGCCTGGTGCGCAGCAGCCAGGCCGACCAGCTGGGCTTCTGGACGGCGGCCTGGGACCGGCTGCGCGGCCAGCCCACCCACGAGGTGCTGCGCGAGGCGCTGGAGTGCCTGGACCAGGACCGCAGCTTCGACACCGGCGCGGCCGACGACACCTTCCGCCAGTTCGACGCCCGCATCGGGCCCGAGATCGACCTGCTGCTGACCGGCCACACCCACCTGGCTCGCTCGTTGGCGCGCACGCGGGGCAATGGGCATTACTTCAACAGCGGCACCTGGGCGCGGCTGATGCGGCTGGCGCCCGAGGTGCGGCGCGACAAGCAGCGCTTCAAACAGTGGTTCGAGCTGCTGGGCCGCGGCCGCATGGCCGACCTGGACGCCGCACCCGGCGTGGTGATGCGGCTGAACACGGTGATCAAGATCTGGGCCGATGGCGGCGCCACCCACGCCGAGCTGCAGCAGGTGCAGGCCGCCGCCGACGGCAGCGTGGCCGCGCTGGCGCAGGCCGGCACGCGCCGCAGCCTGGGCGCGCCGGCGGGCACGGTGGCCGCTGCTGCGCCCATCAAAGCGCCGGTCAAAGCGCCCACCAAACCGGCCGCCAAGCCAAGCAAGCCGGCTTGACCGCAAGCGCCCGCGCACCGCGCACCGACCTCGCACCCAACAGGCCCGCTCCATGCGCACCCTCACCCTCGAACTGCTGCGCCACGGCCCGGCGCACAACCAGCTGCTCTCGCCGCTGACGCCCTACCTGGCGCTGTGCGAGAACCACCCGGCCGTCACCCTGCAGATGCCGCTGGAGCACAACCAGCTGCTGCACCGCCTGGGCGCACTGAGCTACCAGTTGGGCGACGCCTCGCGCAGCTTCCAGCTGCACGACACCGCGCGCCTGATGGCCGATCTGCTGGGCGCCATCCCCGGGCTGGGTGCTGACATGGCGCGGCCCGACAACGGCCTGTCAGCCGACCCGACGCAGGCCATCACCCACCTGCGGCTGGTGCTGTCGGCCAGCGAGCTGGCGCTGCTGCCCTTCGAGCTGGCGCTGTCGCCGCCCGGCTGCCCGGGCACCGGCCAGCCGCTGCTGCTGCAATCACAGAGCCCGGTGTGCATCACCCGCGAGACCCGGCGTGTGCCCGAAACCCAGCTGGTGTGGCCCAGCGAGA
>Ga0155495_1104_pt1 | contig 10645 bp, 12 predicted proteins | sample RifCSPhighO2_12_FD_107153 | JGI IMG/M metagenome (GOLD analysis project Ga0155495, IMG submission 107153) | Burkholderiales bacterium RIFCSPHIGHO2_12_FULL_69_20
TGACCGTCGCAACGTCCGCAACGCGCCGTCAGCCGCCGTCCATGGCAACCGCGAAGGCCTCGCCCCGATCTACTCCGCGCGCATCCGGTGCAGCACCAGCAGGCCGAACCCGGCCGCGCCGACCAGCAAGGCGACAACGAAGGCCGGCGATGCGGTGTTGCCGAGCACCTGCGCGGCGTCGCGCAGCAGCAGGGCGGGCAGATCGGGCAGGGCGGCGGTCACGCCCTCGGGGCTGTCGAAGTGCATGCCCTTGAAGGAGTGGGTGGCCAGCAGCGCGTTCAAGGCCTCCGTGGCCATGCGGTCGAGCACGGGCTTGACCACCGCCAGCGGCAACTGCCGATCCAGCCACTCCACGCCCACGACCAGGGTGGCCACCACCACCGGCACCGCCCAGCGCTTGAGCCAGGCCGACGCGGCCATGGTCAGCAGCAGCAGCGGCGACAGCCAGGCCACCGCCAGCAGCAGCCCCAGCAGCATGCGCGCGGTCATCACCAGCACCACCGGCAACAGCATCCACCACGGCTGCGTCAGCCAGGCGCCCAGGCCCAGATGGCTGCTGATGGCCACCAGCGCCACCAACTGCGCGCCCAGCACCCCGGCCATCAGCGCCAGCCCGGGCAGCACCAGCAGGTGCATCAGCACCGTGGCGCCCACGCTCTGCACATGGCTGGTGGGCAGCGAACGCCAGAACTCGATCGACCGGTCCTGCACGTCGCGTCGGGCCAGCCCGGGCAGTTGCGCCAACACCGCCAGGCAGGCCAGCACGAAGGTCAACAAGCCAGTGGCGAAAGTCCAGCCCACCGTCTGCAGGGCCACCGGCAACTGGTACAGCTCGCTGACCACGGTCGCGTCGCCATCGATCTTGACCTTCAGGCCTCGGACGTCGAACAGGCTGAGCACCAGCATCAGCACCGTGGGCACGGCCATCACCACCAGCCAGCCGATGCGGTGCTGCATCCATTCGCGCTTCATCAGGGTGAAGAATCGGTCCATGGTGGTGCTCCTCACAGGCCTTGGGTGCGGTTGATCTCGGGCTGGCGCGTCAGCGCCACGAACAGGTCGACCAGGCTGGGCCGCAGCCGCTGGCCCAGCGCGGCCACCTCGGGCGGTGGGGTGCCGTCAAACAGCGCGGCGCTGCCGCCCTGCACCCGGTAACGCAGCAGCGGATGCGCCGCGGCCATCGCGTCGGCGGCGGCGGCATCGTGGCCCAGCGCGGTGAAGCGCTGCTCGATGTCGGCCAGCGGGATGGCCAGCACCAGCTTGCCTTCGTTGAGCATCAACACGTCCGACAACAACGCCTCGACCTCTTCCACCTGGTGGGTCGAGATCAGCACGCTGCGCTCGCCGTCGCACCACTCGTCGATCAGCATCTCGTAGAAGGCCTTGCGCGACAGCACGTCCAGCCCCAGCGTCGGCTCGTCCAGGACCAGCAGCTTCGCGTCGATGGCCGCCACCAGCGCCAGGTGCAGCTGCACCACCATGCCCTTGGACAGGTTCTTCACCTTGTCGCCCACGGCCACGCTGGTGCGCCGCAACAGCGTGCGCGCTCGCTCGGCCGAGAACTTGGGGTGCAGCCCGCTCATCAGCTCGATCAGCTGCGCAGCCGTGGCCCAGCCCGGCAGGATCGCCACGTCGGGGATGTAGGCCAGCGATTCGAGCAGCTGCACGCGCTGGCGGCGCGGATTCAGCCCCAGCACGTTCAGCCTGCCCTCGGCCTCGATCAGGCCCACCAGCGCCTTCATCAGCGTGGTCTTGCCCGCGCCGTTGTGGCCCAGCAGGCCCACCACGCGGCCCTTGGGCACGCTGAAGCTCACGTCGTCCAGCGCCGTTTTGCGGCCGTAACGCACACGCAGGCCTTGTGCCTGGATCAAGGGGTCCATCTCATTGCTCCCACTTCAAGTCGTTGGCGGTGACGCCCAGCCGGCGCAGGCGATCACGCAGCGCCGGCCATTCGTTGTGCAGAAACCGCTCGCGCGCGGCCTGGCGCAAGCGATCCCGGGCGCCGGGGCGCACGTAGATGCCCAGCCCGCGCCGGGTCTCGAGCAGGCCGTCTTCATCCAGCGCCTGCAGCGCCCGGCTGACCGTCAGCGGGTTCAGCAGGTAACGGCTGGCCAGGGCGCGCACCGAGGGCATCGGCTCGCCTTCGGTCAGTTCGCCGTCCAGCAGCCGGGCGGCCAGGCGGTCGGCCAGTTGCTGGTAGATGGGCAGTTGGTGATCCCAGGTCTGCATGCGCTGATCCGGTGTGTTGCTGATGTAGCACACCATATCGCCACGGGGTGCGGTGCCCCAAGCGACTTGCGACGATCTGCGCCAAGGTGCGACGGGCTGCAGCGGCGGGCCGGTCGCCAGCCTTCGTATGATCCCCGCCATGAACATCATCATCCTCGGCGCGGGTCGGGTGGGCGAGAGTGTGGCCGAGAGCCTGGTGTCGGAGAAGAACGACATCACCGTCATCGACACCAACCCGCAACGCCTGCGTGAGTTGCAGGAGCGGCTGGACCTGCGCGGCGTGGCCGGCAACGGCATCCAGCCCTCGGTGCTGGAGGCCGCCGGCGCGCGCGACGCCGACATGCTGATCGCCTGCGCCTCGGCCGACGAGACCAACCTGGTGGCCTGCAAGGTGGCGCACGACATCTTCAGCATCCCCACGCGCATCGCCCGGGTGCGCTCGCCCGAGTTCTCGCGGGGCAGCAAGCTGATGGGCACCGAGGGCTTTGCAGTCGACGAGATCATCTGCCCCGAGGAGTCGGTCACCCGCACCATCGGCAAGCTGATCGAATACCCCGAGGCGCTGCAGGTGCTGGAGTTTGCCGGCGGTGCGGTCAGCCTGATCGCGGTGCGTGCGGTCACCGGCGGGCCGATGGTGCGCCACATCATCTCCGAGCTGCCGCAGCTGGTGCCGCAGGTCGAGATGCGCTTCGTGGCCATTTACCGCAAGGACGACAACGGCGCCGACCAGCGCGTGGTCTGCGACGGCACCACCCGCATCGAGCCGGGCGACGAGGTCTTCGTGCTGGCCGCCACGCGTGACATCCGCCGCGTGCTCGAGTGCCTGCGCAAGCGCGACGAGCCGGTGCGCCGGGTGATGATTGCCGGCGGTGGCCGCGTCGGCCTGCGCCTGGCCCGCATGATCCAGAACGATTGCCGGCTCAAGCTGATCGAGCCCAGCCTCGCGCGCTGCGAGTACCTGACCACCCAGCTAGACAGCCATGTGCTGGTGCTGCAGGGCGATTCGACCGACGAGGACCTGCTCGAGCGCGAGCAGGTGCAGGACGTCGACCTGTTCATCGCGCTGACCAACGACGACGAGGACAACATCATGTCCTGCCTGCTGGCCAAGCGCATGGGCGCCAAGCGGGTGCTGGCGCTGATCAACCGCCGCGCCTACGCCGACCTGGTGCAGGGCACGCAGATCGACATCGCGCTGAGCCCGTCGCAGACGGTGATCGGCGAGTTGCTGGCCTATGTGCGCCGCGGCGACGTCGAGGCCGTCTACAGCCTGCGCCGCGGTGCGGCCGAAGCGCTGGAGGCAGTGGCCCGCGGCGACCGCAAGACCTCACGCGTGGTGGGCCGGCGCATCGACGAGATCACCCTGCCGCGCGGTGCGCAGATCGGCGCCATCGTGCGCGGCGGCGAGGCCAGCGAAGGCGACGACGAAGTCCCCACCCCGCGCCAGGTGATCATTCCGCACCACGACACGGTGATCGAGCGCGACGACCACGTCATCGTCTTCGTGCCGCGCAAGCGCCAGGTGCGCGAGGTGGAAAAGCTGTTCCAGGTCGGCGCCACCTTCCTCTTCTAGGCCATCCATGCGAAGCATTGCCGCGGTGGTGCCCGTGCTGGGCATCGTGTTGATCTTCTTCTGCCTGTCGATGCTGGTGCCGATGGGTTTCTCGTGGGTGATGGCCGATGGCGCGCTGGGTGACCACGCGCTGGCCATGTTGATCACCTTCCTGAGCGGGCTGGCACTTCGACTGGCCAGCCGCCGCCGCCAACGCGAGCTGCAACCGCGCGACGGCTTCGTGCTGGTGGCGATGGTGTGGACGGTGCTGCCGGCCTTCGGCACCTTGCCGCTGCTGCTGCACATCGACGGCCTGAGCTTCACCGACGCCTATTTCGAGGCCGTCTCGGGCCTGACCACCACGGGCGCCACGGTGCTCACCGGGTTGGAGCGCCTACCGGTGTCGATCAACGTGTGGCGCTGCTTCATGGTGCTGATGGGCGGCATGGGCATCATCGTGCTGGCGGTGGCCATCCTGCCGTTGCTGGGCGTGGGTGGCGCGCAGCTGTTCAAGGCCGAGACCGCCGGCCCGATGAAGGACGAGAAGCTCACCCCGCGCATGGCCGAGACGGCACGCGGCCTGTGGGCGGTGTACTTCAGCTTTGCCACGGCCTGCTTCTTTGCCTATCGCTGGGCCGGCATGGGCTGGGCCGATGCCTTCATGCACATGTGCACCACCATGGGCCTGGGCGGCTTTGCCGCCTACGACGCCAGCTTCGCCGCCTTCAACTCACCGGCGATCGAAGCGGTGGCCGTGGTCTTCATGCTGCTGGCGGGGGTGAACTTCGCGCTGTACTTCGTGGCCTTCAAGCGCCGCAGCCTGCGCGGCCTGTGGCGCGACATCGAGGTGCGTGCCTATGTACTGGTGATGGTGAGCGCGGTGCTGCTGATCGCCACCTTCCTGACCGCGCACCAGGTCTACCCCAGCTTCGGCGAATCGTTCCGCCATGCGGCCTTCAACGTGGTGTCGGTGGCCACCACCACCGGCTTTGCCACGGTCGACTATGCGCTGTGGCCGGCCTTCGCCCCGGTGTTGATGCTGCTGCTCTGCGGCTTTGCCACCTGCGCCGGATCGACCGGCGGGGGCATCAAGCTGATCCGCTCGCTGCTGCTGATCAAGCAGGCGCAGCGCGAACTGGTGCGCATCGTGCACCCCCGTGCGGTGGTGCCGGTCACGCTGGGCGGCCAGGTGGTGCCGCAGCAGGTGCTGATCTCGGTGATCGCCTACATGCTGGCCTATGGCGCGGTGACGTTGGGGGCCTCGCTGCTGCTGCTGTTCAGCGGGCTCGATCTGATCACCGCAACCACCGCCGTGATCGCCTGCATCAACAACACCGGCCCAGGCCTGGGTGGCGTGGGGCCGTCAGGCAACTACCAGGGATTGAACGACTTCCAGACCTGGGTCTGCATCGCCACCATGCTGCTGGGCCGGCTGGAACTGCTGAGCCTGCTGGTGCTGTTCACCCCCCAGTTTTGGCGGAACTAGACCCACCCCCGAAGCGCCTTCGGCGCTCCCCCTCAAGGGGGCGGCCCCAGCGGGCCGGCAGAGCCGGTCCCGCGGCGCCTGTTTGGTTACGGGTCAGCGCTTTGCAGGTTCCGCCGGCCTACATCGACGTTTCGAGCATTGCCCGGTAGTCGTCGCGCGTGGCGATGCGCGGGTTGGTCTTGTGGCAGTGGTCGGCCATCGCGCCGTCGATCACCCGTTCGAACAGGTCGGGGGTCACGCCCATCGCGGCCAGACCACTGGGCAGGCCCAGCCGGGCGTTCAGGTCGCGGATGGCCTGGGCCAGTTCGGTGCCTTTGGCGTCGCAGCCGCCGATGCCGATGGCATGCGCCAAACGCTGCAGGCGGCGCTCCTTCTGCATGGCCTCGGCCGGTGCATTGAACAACACCACCGCCGGCAGGAACATCGCGTTGAGCGTGCCGTGGTGCAGCCGCGGATTCACACCGCCCAGACTGTGCGACAGCGAATGCACGCAACCCAGCCCCTTCTGGAAGGCCATCGCGCCCTGCATGCTGGCGCTCATCATGTGCCAGCGCGCCTCGCGGTCCTGGCCGTCGCGGGTGGCGCGCTCGATGTGCGCCCAGCCGCGCTCCAGCCCGTCGAGCGCGATGCCGTCGGCCGGCGGGTTGATCGCCGGCGCCATGAAGGTCTCCAGGCAATGCGCGATGGCGTCCATGCCGGTGGCCGCCGTCAAGCCGGGCGGCAGCGCCAGCGTCAGCTCGGGGTCGAGGATGGCGGTCTTGGGCATCAGGTGCCAGCTGTGGAAACCCAGCTTGCGGCCGTCGTCGACGATGACGATGGCGCCGCGTGCCACCTCGCTGCCGGTGCCCGCGGTGGTGGGCACGGCGATCAGCGGCGGCACGGCGTCGGTGATCTTCAGGCTGCCGCCCTCGATGGTGGCGTAGGTCTTCAGCGCACCCGGGTGCACCGCCAGGATCGCCAGGCCCTTGGCCAGGTCGATGCTGGAGCCGCCGCCCACGGCGATCAGGCCGTCGCAGCCGGCCGAGCGATAGACCGCCAGCGCGGCGCGCACGCCCGCCTCGGTGGGGTTGCTGGGCGTCTGGTCGAACACCGCATGCGGCAGCGCGCCCAGCGCGGCCAGGGCCTGGTCGAGCACGCCGGCGGCGCGCACGCCGGGGTCGGTGACCACCAGCGGCTTCTTCATGCCCACACGCTGGCATTCTTCGGGCAGGCACTTCACGGCGCCGTGGTCGAGCTCGATCTGGGTGAGGTAGAGGATGCGGGCCATGGGGGCTGTCCTTGGGTCAGTGAGGGCTGTGCGGATGAATCCCGGCAGTATGCTTGCGCGCCTCGAAACCGCATGTTTGCCAGGTGACAACCCAACTGCTGAGCCCGGCGATGGCCGGCCTGCTCGATCGCATCCGCCGCGCGCAGCGGGTGCCCTTCCACGCGATGGCGCCCACCGAGGCCCGCGCCGCCTACAACAAGGCGGCCGAGGTGCTGGAGCCACCGCGCACGCCTCTGGCCTGGGTGCAGGACGTGACGGTGCCTGCCGCCGACGGCACGCCCTTGCCCGCCCGCCTGTATGCCAACAGCCACGCCCGCTTGCCAGTGCTGCTGTACCTGCACGGCGGCGGCTTCGTCATCGGCGGGCTGGAGACGCACGACAGCCTGTGCCGCCAATTGGCGCAACGCGCGGGCGGCGCGGTGCTGGCGCTGGACTACCGGCTGGCGCCCGAGCACCGCTTTCCCACCGCGGTGGACGACGCCTGGGCAGCGCTGCGCTGGCTGGCCGGCGCGGGCGCCGATCATCTCGGGCTCGATGGCGCCCGCCTGGCCGTGGGCGGCGACAGCGCCGGCGGCACGCTGGCGGCCACCTGCGCGATCCATGCGCGTGACATCGGCCTGCCGCTGGCGCTGCAGCTGCTGATCACGCCGGGCACCACCGCGCACATGGACACCGGCTCGCACCGGCTGTTTGCCAACGGCTTTCTGCTGGACGCTGCCAACGTGGCCTGGTTCTTCGACCACTACATCGACTACCACCACCGCCACGACTGGCGCTTTGCCCCGCTGGAGGCCGACAACCTGGACGGTGTGGCACCCGCCTGCATGATCCTGGCCGAATGCGATCCGCTGGTCGACGAAGGCCTGGCCTATGGCGACCGGCTGCGCCTGGCCGGTGTCCCGGTGGCGCTGGAGCTGTACCGCGGCCTGACGCATGATTTCATCAAGATGGGCCGCGCGTTGAAGGAAGCGGCCCAGGCCCAGTCGGCCGCTGCCGATGCCCTGAAAGACGCCTGGAGACTGTGACCCGATGAGCACAAGAAGTGAATTCCGTTTCTTCGAGCGCCTGCGCGTGCGCTGGGCCGAGGTCGACCTGCAGAAGATCGTCTTCAATGGCCATTACCTGATGTACTTCGACACCGCGGTGGCCGGCTGGTGGCGCGCGCTGGCCCTGCCTTACCACCCGACGATGGCTGCGCTGGACGGTGATTTCTTCGTGCGCAAGGCCTCGCTCGAGTACAACGCCTCGGCGCGCTACGACGACCTGATCGACGTGGGCGTGCGCACCGCGCGCATCGGCAATTCATCCAAGGTGCTCGATTGCGCGGTGTTCCGCGGCGACGAGCTGCTGGTGCGCGGTGAACTGGTCTACGTCTTCGCCAACCCGGCCACGCAGACCAGCCAGCCGATTCCGCAGGAGCTGCGCGACGTGCTGCACGCCTTCGAGACCGGCCAGCCCATGGTCGACGTGCGGCTGGGCGCCTGGGACGTGCTGGGCCGCGAGGCCGGCGCGATCCGCAAGCAGGTGTTCGTCGACGAGCAGAAGATCCCGGCCGAGCTGGAATGGGACGCTGCGGATGCCGTGTGCCTGCATGCCGTGGCCTACAACCGGCTGGGCCTGCCGCTGGCCACCGGGCGGCTGCTCGAGCACGAGCCGGGTGTCTCGAAGATCGGCCGCATGGCGGTGCTGGCGGCGATGCGCGGCAGCCGGGTGGGCCGCGCGGTGCTGGATGCGCTGATGCAGGCCGCGCGTGAGCGTGGCGACCGGCAGGTGCTGCTGCATGCGCAGTCGTCGGCCGCGGCCTTCTACCGGCGTGCGGGCTTCGAGATGCAGGGGCCTGCGTTCGAGGAAGCCGGCATCCCGCACCAGGCGATGGTCAAGGCGCTGTAGCGCCCAGCGCCATCAACCGGCGCCAACAACCGGCGCCAACAACCGGCGCCAACAACCGGTTCAGGCGCGTGTGCCCTTGGTGCGCGCCAGAAAGGCCTGGGTCGTGGCCTGGTCCATCATCTGCCGGCCCCAGCGCGCCAGCACCTTGGCGATGCGCTCCGGCGCCACGCCCAGCTGGGCCATCGCCACGCCGCCGTTGACCGACTCGCGGTAGTCGCTGATCAGCCCGTCGCGCAGCTCGAAGCGGCTCATGCCGTCGATGACGACGGCCTTGCCGGCAAACTCGGGCACCTGCGAGGTGAAGCTCGACAGCGACCAGGCGTAACCCAGGTCGCCGTTGCACACCGCATCGAACATCTCCCAGCGGTAGTCGGGCCCGGCGTCACGGTGGAACAGGTCGCGCAGCATGTGCGCGATGTCGGCGCGGCCGCGGTGGTCGCCGTAGATGTAGTCGTGGTACACGCCATCGGGGGTGAAACAGGCCGCCAGCGCGTCGCCATCGCCGGCCTCGGCGGCGGCGGTGAAGCGCTGCAGCAAGGCCTTGAACTCGTCGTTGCTCATAACGGGTGGAAGCTTTCGGTGTGGCGGGGTTGGGGCAGGGCGCTGGCGGCCTGCTCGATGGTGGCCTGCATCGCGGGCGTGATGTTGCCGCCGTAGGTTTCCATCAAGGTCACCTCGCCGTCGCGCAGTTCGGGCCGGCGCAGCAGTTCGGCTTGCAGGCCGGGATGGGCGGCGGTCAGCGTGGCCTGCATCGTGCGGACGGCTTTCACGGTTGCGGCCAGTGCCGGCTCGGGCACGCGGTAGTAGACATAGAGCCGGCGGTGCATCCGTGCGCCGCGGCTCAGCCCTGGTCGACGGGGATGGCGTAGGGCAGGGCGGCGCGTCTCAGCACCGGGCCATCGGCTGCGCCGGCATGCAGGCTGCCTGATTCCAGCGCGCTGAGCTTGATCTCCACCAGCGCGCTGGCGCCGCCGCCCGGCCGCGGCGCGGCCAGCGCCACCAGCCCGGCGGGCTGGCCGGGGTCGTCGCTGTGGAACACCTCCTGCCCGACGGCCAGCGGCGCGTCGCTGTCGAACAGCATCGTGCGGCGCTTGATCGTGCCGCGGTACTGGCTGCGCGCCACCACCTCCTGGCCGGGGTAGCAGCCCTTCTGGAAGTTGACGCCGCCCACCACCTCGAAGTTGACCATCTGCGGCAGGAACTGCTCGACGGTGGCGGCGCTGATGCGCGCCAGGCCACTCTGCACTTCCAGCCATTGCCAGTCGCCGGGCGCCAGCGCCGGCAGGGCGGGCGCGGCGGCATCGGCCGGCTGGGCCAGCAGCCAGCGCGGCTGGCCTTGAGCGTCGGGCAGGCGGATGGCGACGCCGGCCCCGGCCGCCGCGGTGGCCCAGGGTTGGCTGGGTGCGCTGTCGCCCAGCCAGGCCTGCGCCTCGGCCCCCACCAGACCGTACAGCGGCCAATCGGCGGAGGCGTCGCTCAGCTTGCACTTGGCGCGCAGCACGAACATCGACAAGCGTTTGAGCGTGGGCGCCAGCAGGTCGGCGCTGCAGGCCAGCAGCAGGGTGTCGGCATCGGCGCGCCAGACGACAAAGCTGGCCTGCAGCCGGCCCTTGGCCGAGCAGAAGCCAGCCAGCCGCGCCGTGCCTTCGCGCAGCGAACTCATGTCCTGCGTGAGCTGGCCATGCAGGAAGCTGGCGGCGTCGGCGCCCTGGGCGCGGATCACGCCCCAGTCGGTCAGGCGCAGGGCGCCAGAAAGCGGAGTCGGGGTGGTCATGCCGCCGATTATCATCACGCCCCCAAACCACCGCTGGCAGGCCGAGCCTTGACCCGCTTGCTGCCGCAGCCCGGCCCGTGGCCCCTGGCATGAAACCCTGGCGCCTCCTCTTTCTGCTGATCCTGCTGGTGCTGCTGGCCGCCGGCGGCACCGCTGCCGCCGTGCGCTGGTGGCTGAACCAGCCGCTGGCGCTGGCCACGCCCACGGTCGAGCTGTCGATCGAGCCCGGCGCCTCTCCGCGTGAGGTGGCCGCCGCGTGGGTGAGCGCCGGCGTCCAGACCGATGCAAGCTGGCTGTACCACTGGTTCCGCTTCAGCGGCGACGCCCGCCGCATCCGCGCCGGCAGCTATGAGCTGGAGCCTGGCATCACCCCGCGCACGCTGCTGGCCAAGATGGTGCAGGGCGACGAGGCCTTCGAGCGGGTGCGGCTGGTCGAGGGCTGGACCT
>Ga0155495_1014_pt1 | contig 10618 bp, 6 predicted proteins | sample RifCSPhighO2_12_FD_107153 | JGI IMG/M metagenome (GOLD analysis project Ga0155495, IMG submission 107153) | Burkholderiales bacterium RIFCSPHIGHO2_12_FULL_69_20
AAGCTCAAGCCCGGCATGAAGGCCGACGTGCTGGCCGAGCCGCCGCTGTCGGGCCGCTACCAGGGCACGGTGGCCATCGTCGACCGCGTCGTCGATTCGGCCAGCGGCACCTTCGGCGTGCGGCTGGACCTGCCCAATCCCAAGGGCGAGATCCCCGCCGGCGTCAAGTGCCGAGTGCAGTTCCAGCCGTGATCACTGCCGGCTGTCCGCCCGGGTGGCGCGTTAGCGATCAGCCGTCGCCAGCGCCACCACCTCCAGGCCCGGCAGGTTGCCATCCTTGCGCCAGGCGTCGAGCAGCCGGATGAAGACCATCGGGCCGCGCCAGAACTGCGAGTTGCGGGCGGTGCGCTCGTCGGGCCGGCCCTCGTTGTTGTAGTAGCCCGGCGTGCACTCGTTGAGGTAGGGCTGGCGCGCCTGCGCGTACTTGACGATGGTGGCCACCCAGTCGGCCTCGGCCTCGGCGCTGGCCTCCAGCGTGCGCAGCCCACGCGCCTTCACTTCGCCCAGGATGTAGGCGATGTGGTGCGACTGCTCGTCGAGCATGTGCTGGAAGTTGGCGCTCTGGCCCGACTGCTGGGTGGTCATCACGAACAGGTTCGGAAAACCGCGCGTGGTCAGGCCGTGGAAGGTCTGGGCGCCGTGCTTCCACTTGTCGGTGAGCGCAAGCCCGTCGCGCCCCCACACCTCGAAGCCCAGGCGCCGCGTGAAGTCGGTACCGACCTCGAAGCCCGTGCCGTAGATCAGGCAGTCGAGCGGAAACTCGCGCCCGGCCACCACCACGCCCCGCTCGGTGATGCGCTCCACGCCCTGGCCCTGCGTGTCGACCAGGTGCACGTTGGGCCGGTTGAAGGTGTCGAGGTACTGGTCGTGGAAGCAGGGGCGCTTGCAGAACTGGTTGTACCAGGGCTTGAGCGCCTCGGCGGTGGCGCGGTCCTTGACCACCGCGTCGACCCGCGCACGCACCCGCTCCATCTTCTGGTAGTCGGCCAACTGGATCAGCGCCTCGGTGTCGGCCATCGTCTGGCCAGCGGCCGCCTTGCCGCGGGCGGCCAGCAGGATGGTCGTGATCAGGTCGGTCCAACCGTCGTTGACCTGGTCTTCTTCGAAGCGCCCGCCCGAGATCACGGTGCTGAAGTTGTCCATGCGCTGGCGCTGCCAGCCCGGCTGCAGGCCCTGCACCCACTGCGCATCGGTGGGCCGGTCGTTGCGCACGTCCACCGACGACGGCGTGCGCTGGAAGACGAACAGCTCCTTCGCACCAGCCCCCAGGTGCGGCACGCACTGCACCGCCGTGGCGCCGGTGCCGATGATGCCGACCCGTTTGTCGCGCAGCCCGGTCAGGCCGCCGGCCGCGTCGCCGCCGGTATAGGCATAGTCCCAGCGGCTGGTGTGGAAGCTGTGGCCCTGGAAGCTTTCAACGCCCGGGATGCCCGGCAGCTTGGGGCGATTGAGCGGGCCGCCGGCCAGCACCACGAAGCGGGCGCGCAGCACATCGTGGCGGCTGGTGTCGACGTGCCAGCGTGCATCGTCCGCGTGCCAGCGCATGCCGGTGATCACGGTCTGGAACAGCGCCGAGCGGTACAGGTCGAAGTGCCGGCCGATGCGCTGCGAGTGCGCCAGGATCTCGGGCGCGCGGGCGTACTTGGACACCGGCATGTAGCCGGTTTCTTCCAGCAGCGGCAGGTAGATGTAGCTCTCGGTGTCGCAGGCCGCGCCCGGGTAGCGGTTCCAGTACCAGGTGCCACCGAAATCGCCGGCCTTCTCGATGATGCACAGGTCGTCGTAGCCTGCTGCGCGCAGCCGTGCCGCGGCCAGCAGGCCGCCGAAACCGCCGCCGACCACCAGCACGTCGACATCGCGCACGATGGCCTCGCGCGTGAAGCCCGGGGCCACGTAGGGATCGTCGAGGTAGTGGGCGAACTCGCCGGTGATCTCGCGGTATTGCGCATTGCCGTCGGCGCGCAGCCGGCGCTCGCGCTCGAGGTCGTAGCGGGCGCGCAATGCGGTGGGATCGAAGGCGGGTGCGTCTACAGAGGAGGAAGGCATGGCGGAGAATTAAGCCTCAGCGCGCCAACCCCGCCGGGTCACGCACGCGACAACGCCGCTGCCTCGCGGTGGCGGCACACTCCAGCTTGCCGACCGCTGCGTGCACCGGCAGTCCGACCCCGCCACACGATCGAGGATCATGACCATGGATGATGGACAACCGATGCGCCTGCGCTGCCTGTGCCTGGTGATCAACGCCCCCGACGACCTGCGCGTGGTGGAGCAGGACGCCGGTGAACTGGGCCCTGGCCAGGTGCTGGTGCAGGTGGGCTTCGGCGGCATCTGCGGCTCCGACCTGCATTACTTCCACCAGGGCGGTTTCGGCACCGTGCGCATCAAGCGGCCGATGATCCTGGGCCACGAGGTGGCGGGCACCATCACCGCGGTGGCGCCCGATGTGCAGCGGGTGCAGGTGGGTGACCGCGTGGCCGTCAACCCCAGCCGGCCGTGCCGCAGCTGCAGCTACTGCCTGGAGGGCCTGCCCAACCAGTGCCTGGACATGCGCTTCTACGGCAGCGCGATGCGCGACCCGCATGTGGAAGGTGCCTTCCGCAACCAGCTGGTGTGCGATGCCCTCCAGTGCGAGATCGTGGCCCCCGGCGTGCCGCTGGAACTGGCCGCGCTGGCCGAGCCTTTCTCGGTGGGGCTGCACGGCGTGCAGCGCGCCGGCCCGCTGCTGGGCAAGCGCGTGCTGGTGTCGGGCTGCGGGCCGATCGGCACGCTGGCCATCGCCGCAGCCAAGGTGCATGGTGCGGCCGAGGTGGTGGCCGTCGACGTGACCGATCAGACGCTGGCGATCGCCCGCGCGATGGGGGCCGACGTCACCATCAACGTGGCGAAGGATGGCGACTGGGTGCAGCGCTACAACGCCGATGGGCAGACGCGCAAGGGCACGTTCGACGTGATGCTCGAATGCTCGGGCAATCAGCAAGCCCTGCGTGCCGGCCTGGACGTGATGCGCCCGCGCGGCGTGGTGGTGCAACTGGGCCTGGGCGGCGACGTCAGCATTGCGCAGAACGTGGTGGTGGCCAAGGAGCTGAGCATCTGCGGCTCGTTCCGCTTCCACGCCGAATTTGCGCTGGCGGTGCGGCTGATCAACGAAGGCCGGGTGAACCTGCGGCCGGTGATCACGCGCGCCTTCCCGCTGTCGCAGGCGCGGCAGGCCTTCGAGCTGGCGAGCGACCGCACCCAGGCGATGAAGGTGCTGCTCGACTTCTCGGCGGCCGAGGCGGCGTAGCCTCGGCCTCGGGCGATGCGTCCGCAGCGGCTCAGTGCCGCAGCGCCCGGCGCACCCGGGCGCGCAGGCGCGTCAGGTCGAGCGGCTTGGTGAGGTAATCATCGAAGCCGGCATCCAGCCCCTGCTGGATGTCGCTGTGCATGGCATTGGCGCTGATGGCGATGACCGGCGTGTCGCGGGTGGCGGCCGCGCCGCGCAGGCGCCGCAGCACCTCGAAACCATCGATGCCCGGCAACTGGATGTCCAGCAGGATCAGCTGCGGGCGCTCGGTGCGCGCCAGCGTGATGCCCAGCAAGGGGTCTTGCGCGGTGATCAGGCGCACGCCGGGCTCGTGCTCGAGCATGGCCTCCATCAGCAGCAGGTTGACGGGGTTGTCCTCGATGTAGAGCACCGTGCTGCTGGTGGGTGCAGACAGCGCGCCCGGCACGGTCAGCTCGGCCGGCTGGTCACGGTGGCTGGCCGGGTACGGTGCTGGCGCCAGCGGCAGACGGACCCAGAAGGTGCTGCCCGCGCCGGGCTGGCTGTGCACGCTGATGTCGCCGTGCATCAGCGCCACCATGCGCTGGCTCAGCACCAGGCCGATGCCGGCGCCTTCGACGGGGCCGGCCTCGGCGCCCAGCCGGTCGAAGGCATTGAACAGGCGATCAAGCTGGTCCGGGCTCAGGCCCGGGCCGGTGTCACGCACGCTCAGGCGCACAACCGCGCCGTCACCGTCACCATCGCTGTTGACCTCGCAGGCCAGCAGCACCTGACCCCCATCGTGGTTGTACTTGATGGCGTTGGACAGCAGGTTCAGCAGCACCTGCTTGAGCCGGGTGCGGTCGGCCGCCACGAAGCAGTCGCAGGGGATGGCGGCGTGGGCCTCCAGCCGGATGTGGCGCTCTTGCGCAACCGGTCGCATCAGGGCCATGCAGTCGTCCATCAGCGTGGCCACCGCCACCGGCTCGATCACGACGGGTTGCTTGCCGGCTTCCACCCGGGCCAGGTCGAGCACGTCGCTGATCAGCTCCAGCAGGTGGGCACCGGCGCGCAGGATCTCGCGCACCTGGCCCTGCTGGCGCGCGGGCAGCGGGAAACACGGATCGGCGGCCAGCAGCTGCGCAAAGCCCAGGATCGCATTCATCGGCGTGCGCAGCTCGTGGCTCATCGCCGACAGAAACTCCGACTTGGCCTGGCTGGCACGTTGGGCCTCGTCGCGCGCGGCGCGCAGCGCGTGCTCGGCGGCCTTGCGCTCGCTGACGTCGCGCGAGATGGTGACGTACTGCAGCACCTGGCCGGCATCGTCGCGGATGGCCTGCGCCTCCATCGCGATCCACAGCGGGCGACCGCCCTTGGTCTGGAACTGCAGTTCGACGGCCGTGCGCCCCTGGTCGCGCAACTGCACCAGCATGCGCGCGATGTCGGCGGCATCGGTCTGCGGGCCGCGCAGCAGGTCAGAGGCCTGGCGGCCAAGCACTTCATCGAGGCGGTAGCCGGTCAGCCGCGTGAAGCCTTCGTTGACCCACTCGATGCGCCGCTGCGCATCGGTGATCGTCACGGCGTTGTCGGTGTGCGCGGCCACCAGCGCCAGCTTGCGCGCCTGCGCTTCGCTGTCGGCCAGCTTCTGCTGCGCATCGAAGTAGGGTGTCACATCGGAGAAGGTGCGCACCACGCCGCCACCGGGCAGGTAGCGCGACTTGACCTCCAGCACCCGGCCCGCCAGGGTGCGCCGGGTGTAGCTGGGTGGAAACTCGGCCCGGTCACCGCTTCGCCAGCGGCTGAACGCCGAGCGGGCGGCATCGTCCATCAAGTGCCGGTCATTGGCAAAGTGCCCGTGCTCGGTCTGGTAGCGGGTGATGTCCTCCATCGACGGCCGTGCGGCCAGCAGCGCCGGCGGCAGGTCCAGCAGTTGCAGCAGGCGCTGGTTGTAGAAGTTGGTGCGGCGGTCGGCGCCGATGCTGAGGATGCCCTGCGCCATGCTGTCGAGCGTGAGTTCCAGCGCCTCGGTCTTGGCGCTGAGTTCGCTTGACAGCTGCTGCAGCCGGGCCTGGTTGCGCAGCAGCGTTTCGGCCCGCAGGGCATCGGCGCTGCGCAGCGCCACGGTGTCGCGCAGGTTGCGCTGCGCGCGCAGGCCGGTCAACGACAGGAAGGTGACGAACAGCATCACCATGCCGGCCATGGCGGCGTCCGCCGCGCTGCCGGTGCCCAGCAGGCGCACGCACAGCGGTGCCAGCGCCAGCACGCAGAAGCCCATGGCGGGGAACAGGTCGAAAGCGGTCAGCGTCAACGTGCCAGCGGCCATGCCGGCGAGCAGGAGGTACAGGAACACGTGGTACACCGCGCCCTCGGGCGGGAACAGCAGCGTGCCCGTCACGCCCCACAACAGGCCCATGACCCACAGCGACGAGCGCAGGCGCAGCAACATCGTGCGGGGATCGGTGGGCTTGTCGGGCGTGCCTGGCCACTGGGCCAACACCCGGCCCGCCAGCGCCAGCACCAGGCAAGCCAGCCAGCCCAGCAGCCGGCCCTGCGCCACCTGACCCCACAGCACCACCACCAGAAAGGCCGCCATCAGCCCCTGGCCGGCCAGTGCCGAACCCAGGTTGGCGCGGTACAGCCGCAGCCGCTCGGCGCCCAGCGCGGCATCGATCCGGACGGGCTGGGGGGTGGGGGCGATCGTCGTGGCGGTCTCGTCGCCTGTCATGGTTCGCGGTCCGGAGCGGGTGCTGCCCGATGGTCGCAGCGTGTCGATGCCATGCTACCGCGAGTGCGGGGGCCCCTCGGAGGGTGGCGCTGGCGGCGGCGGATCGCGTGGCGCGCGGTGCCAGCGCCGTGCACTACAGCGTATGGGTCTGCGTGGGCACGCCCAGCAGCAGCCGGCCGGTGAGCTCGTAGGTGGCGTCGTTGACCATCATGTGCTGGGTGGCCACCTGCACGTTGCGCAGCGCGCGCTGCAGCGGCGATGCGGCAAACACCGCGCCGCCACCGGCCAGCGTGTAGAGCCGGGTCACCAGTTCGGCCGAGGTCTGTACCGCATGGGTGGCGGCCAGGCGCAGGTCACGGCGCTTGTCCACCGGCAGCGCGCCGGGCTGCTGCGCCGCCCGCCAGGCGGCATCGACGCTGGCCAGCAGGTAGCAGCGCGCGGCTTGCAGCGCGGCTTCGGCGCGGGCCACGGCCTCCTGCACCGTGGCCTTGGACGACAGCGGCTTGAGGCTGGCCTGCGGCACGCTGCGGGCGGCATCGCCGATGAACGTGGCCAGGGTCTCGCGCGCAATGCCGGTGGCCACCGCGGCAATGGCGATCGCCAGCAGGCCGAAGACCGGAAAGCGGTACAGCGGCGTGTTGATGCGCGGGCCGTCGAACAGCGAGGCGCTGTGTGCCAGCGGCACGAAGGCGTCGCGCACCTCGAACTCACCGCTGCCGGTGCCGCACAGGCCGAAGGCGTCCCAGTTGTCGAGCAGGTGCACCTGCGAGCGCGCCAGCACCACGCTGAGCACGCGCGGCGCGCCGTCGTCCAGCAGCACCGGCTTGCCGTCGTCGCCGATCAGCAGGCAGCCCGCCGAGACCAGGTCGGCATTGCGCGCGCCCGAGCCCCAGGCCCAGCGGCCGCTGATGCGCAGGCCGGCCACGCCACCTTGCTCGGCGTGCACGGCGCGCCCGCGCGGCGCAAACACACCGGCGGTCTTGATGTGGGGGTGGCCGAACAGCGCCTGGGCCGAGGCCTCGGGCAGGTAGGCCGCCAGCACGCTGGACGTGCAGGCGATGAAGCAGCACCAGGCCGCCGCGGCATCGGCGCGGGCCAGCTGCTCGATCACCAGGTAGAAGCTGGCCGGCGGCGCCTCGTGGCCGCCGTGCGCGGCGGGGGTGAGCAGCCGGTAGAGGCCGGCTTCGGCCAGCATATCGGCGATGTCCTGCGGCAGCCAGCGCTGCGCCTCGATCTCGCGGCTGCGGCCCGACAGGCTCAGCGCCGCGCGCGAGGCCGCCTGCATCAGCTCGCGGTGCTGGGGGCTGCGGGTGGACTCCGTGGCGATGGGCATGGTGCGATCGGGCAGTGGCGTTGCGGTGATGATGCCCGCCGGCCCGTGGCCGGTCCATCGCGGTTGGCCCGCATCGCCCGGGCCGCAGCGGCTACAGGTCTTGGCTTGCCGCGGCGTCGGTCTGCGGTGTCGTGCCGGCATCGGCGGCCAACAGCGTCTCCAGGGCCTGCTCGCGCACGCCGAAGAAGGCCTTCAGCGCGGCCACCTGCGCCAGCAGCGCCTGGCGCTGGGTGGCGGGCAGCGGCGTGGCGCGGCGCACGGCCAGCACCATCTTGTTCTTGCTGGTGTGCTCGGGCGAGATGAACTCGAACACCTGCGCGTCGTAGCCAGCCGATTGCAGCAGCAGCGCGCGCAGCGCATCGGTCAGCATCTCGGCCTGCTGGGCCATGTGGATGCCGTGGCGCAGCAGCGGCTGCAGCAGCGCCGGGCTGTGCATCTGCGGGCGCAACTGCTTGTGGCAGCAGGGTGAGCACAGGATGATCGCCGCGCCGCTGGTGATGCCGCGGTGCATCGCCACGTCGGTGGCGGTGTCGCAGGCGTGCAGCGCGATCATGATGTCGGTGCGGGCTGTGCCGTTGGCGCCGGCATGACTGCGCACGTCGCCGCAGTCGAAGCGCAGGCCCTGCAGCCCCAGCCGCGCCACGGCGCTGTTGCACAGGGTGGTCAGGTCCTCGCGCAGCTCGACGCCGGTGACCTCGGGCAGCCGGCCGATGGCCTGCAGGTGGTGCTGCACGGCAAAGGTGAGGTAGCCCTTGCCGGCGCCGAAATCCAGCACCCGCACCGGCTGCGCCGGATCGCGTGCGGCCAGCGGTGATTGCGTGATGGCATGGCCCAGCACCTCGACGAACTTGTTGATTTGCCGCCACTTGCGCGCCATCGCCGGCACCAGTCGGTGCTGGGCATCGGTGACGCCCAGTTCGGCCAGGAAGGGCGTGTCCAGCGACAGCGCGTGCTGGCGCATGCGGTCGTGGCCCAGGTAGCGGCCTTCGTCGTCATCGGCGGCAGCGGCCTCGGCGGCAGGCGCTGCCGGCGCCACCCCGGCCGCGGCCAGCTTGCCGATGCGCAACCCCCACTGGCCCTTCTTGCCCAGCGCCAGCTGGATGTCGTGGCCGCTGGTCACCAGGTGGGCATGGTGGAAGCTGTCGTGCAGCAGGGTCTCGATCAAGGCCACCGCTTCGGGCAGCGGCAGGTTCTTGGTGATGTCCTTGGTCTGGTGGCGCCACACCAGCGACAGGTGGTCCACCCCGCGCAGCACGATGCGGCGTGCCAGCAGCTTCTGCAGCGTGGGGTCGGCGCCCAACGGCCGGCCCAGCATCAGCTTGCCGAAGCTGCCATCGGCCAGGCTCTGCTGCAGCCGGTTGATGAACTTTTGCGGTTCGGTGGCGGGCGAGAGTGGGTGGCCGGTGGGTGGGATCGCTGCGCTCATGCCGGCATTGTCGGTCTCCGGTCGGCGACGGTTCAACGCCTGCGCAGCGGCGCGACCCCCTTGACACCCGCCTTGCCGCTTGAACGCCCGCCCGCCTTGCTGCCCGCCTTGCCCGAGGCCTTGCCGGTGGACCTGGTCGACGCCTTCTTGGCGCCGGTCTTGCGGGCGCCCTGGGCCTTGCCCTTGCCGGCCGATCGGGCACCCGCGGCCACGGCACCCGCCTGCGGCCCCAGGCCCAGCCAGCCCAGGCAGGCGGACTGTTCCATCGCCTGCGGCACCGGCTGGTAGCGCGGCAGTTCATGCACCGGGTCGCCGCCGGGCAGGTAACGGATCTCCTGCCGGCTGCCGTCCTCGGCCTGCACCTGCAGCCACACCGGCTGGGTGGGCTCGCCCGGCACCAGGCTGTGGCCCAGCAGGCGCATGCCGTCGCGCAGGCCGGCCGCCTCGGCCGGGCCGCCCGGCTGCACCCCGGCCACCACGCGGCTGAGCAGCGATGCAGGCTCGAAGCCCAGCCGCCAGCTGGGCACGCGCGCGGTCTGGCCGATGAAGCAGGGCCCCAGGCTGCCGGGGCCGAAGGCAAACACCTCGCCCTGCTCGATGTGTCGGTGGATGTCGCGCAGCGGCCGGTCGTCCAGCACCGCGCGCAGGGCCGCCACCAGCCGGTGGGTGGCCAGCGGCGCGCTGATCGGGCCTTCGCGGCGGGCCAGCGCGGGCGGCACCAGCAGCCGGCGCATCAGGGCCTCCAAGCCTGGCTGGCCGGCGCGGCTCAGCGCCTGGTGCCACTGCAGCGCCAGCCATTCACCGCGGGCCACGGGCAGCGCGGCCAGGGCCGGCTGGGTGGTGGCAGCGGCCAGCCACTGCGCCTGGGGCAGGGCGCGCTCGGGCGCGATCAGGTAGGCCATCAGCTTGCGGTTGAGCGCGGTGGCGTAGTCGTCGGGCGTCCAGCGGCCCTCACGCAGCAGGCTGCGGTGGGCCAGAAAGTCGGCCCAGCCTTCGCTGAACCAGGCGCGCATCGCCTCGTCGCCGCGCCCGGCATGGGCCAGCGGGCCGAAGCGGTCGGCCAGCCAGGCACGGGCCAGGGCCTGACGGATCAGCGCGTCGAAGGCGGCGCCGGGCAAGGGCAGGTCGGTGGGGGCCTGCAGTGCCAGCGCCTGCAGCCAGGCGGTGCCGCCGGCGCTGTCCAGCCCCGCCGGCGCCGCGGGGCCGGGCAGCATCAGCACCAGCCAGGGGGGCGCGGGTTCGCGCTCGGCCCAGAAGCGGCGCTGCGTGGCCAGGGCCTCGGCGCTGGCTTGCGCCAGGGCGGCCACTTCGAAGCGCCAGCCGGCATCGGCCGGCATCACCGCGGTGAGCGTGCTGCCGTTGGCCGACAGCGTGTGCGCCTGCAGCGCGCCACCGGCGTACAGCGCCTGCTGCACCCGCTCGGCCAGCGGCGCCGCACCCGGCGCCACGCGCAGCAGCGCTGTGCTGCCCTCGCCGCTGCCGTGGCTGCTGGCCCAGCGGCTGCCGGCGCCCAGGCCGTCGAGCTGCACGCAGGCGGAGGGGGCGCTGCGCTGATCGAGCTCGTCGGGCATGGCCAGCACACCCTGGCCGCTGAAGGCGAACCAGCCGGCGCCCGCCTGCGCGCTGCCGCCGAGGCCGGTCGCGGCGTCGAGCGTGAGCCGCCAGTGCAGCTGCACCCGCGCGCCGGGCGCATGGTCCACGCTGCGCAGCGTGGGTGCACCGGGCACCGGCCGCGCGCGCGGGCCAGTGGCCGAGGCGTCGCCGGCGGCGCTGGTCAGTTCGTCAAGCGCCGCCCAGCCGCCAGGCAGGCGCAGCGTGGTGTGCGAGCGGTTGCCCGGGTCGAAGGCCAGGCTGACCTGCAACCGGCGCGGCTGCCGGTCCAGCACCGCGGTG
>Ga0155495_1013_pt1 | contig 10617 bp, 9 predicted proteins | sample RifCSPhighO2_12_FD_107153 | JGI IMG/M metagenome (GOLD analysis project Ga0155495, IMG submission 107153) | Burkholderiales bacterium RIFCSPHIGHO2_12_FULL_69_20
GATCGGCCTGGCCACCGAATCGCTGGCCGACGTGGAAGGCCTGGTCACCCTGCCCTGCTACGAGTGGCAGCACGTGCTGGTGGTGCCGGCGCGCCACCCGCTGGCCGGCGTGGAGCGGCCCACCCTCGAGCAGTTGGCCGCCGAGCCGCTGATCACCTACCACCCGTCGTTCAGCGGCCGCACCCGCATCGACAACGCCTTTGCCAAGGCCCGGCTCAAGCCCAACATCGCGCTGGAGGCGATCGATGCCGACGTCATCAAGACCTATGTGCGGCTGGGCATGGGCGTGGGTATCGTCGCCGAGATGGCGGTGCGCGACGATCCCCCCGGCGGCGATCTGGCCTGGCGCCCGGTGGGCCATCTGTTCGGCCCGATCACCTCGCGCGTGGCCTTCAAGCGCGGCGCCTACCTGCGCCATTTCGTCTTTGCCTTTGCCGAGCTGCTGAGCGAGCGCCTGAACCGCGCCCTGATCGAGCGCGCGATGGCCGAGCGCCCCGGCACCACCCCCACCGCCTACGAACTCTGATGCGATGACCGCAACGATGAACACCCCCCGCACCCCCCTGCCGCCCAGCCGCCTGCCCAAGGTGGGCACCACCATCTTCACCGTGATGTCGGCGCTGGCCACCGAGCATGGCGCGGTCAACCTGGGCCAGGGCTTCCCCGATTTCGCCGGCGATCCGGCCCTGCTGGACGCGGTGAACCAGGCCATGCGCGAGGGCCTGAACCAGTACCCGCCGATGGCCGGCGTGCCGGTGCTGCGCGAGGCGGTGTCGGCCAAGATCGAGGCCCTGTACGGCCGGCGTTATGACGCCGGCAGCGAGATCACCATCACCGCCGGCGCCACCCAGGCCATCTTCACCGCCATCCTGGCCGTCGTCGGCCCGGGCGACGAGGTGATCGTGCTCGAGCCCAACTACGACAGCTACGTGCCCAACATCGAGCTGGCCGGCGGCACGGTGGTGCGCGTGCCGCTGATGGCCGAGACCTTCCGGCCGGATTTCGACGGCATCGCCGCCGCCATCACACCACGCACCCGGGCGATCCTGGTCAATTCACCGCACAACCCCAGCGCCACCATCTGGCGCGCCGCCGACATGGACCGGCTGGCCGAGATCCTGCGCCCCACCGACGTGCTGCTGATCAGCGACGAGGTCTACGAGCACATGGTCTTCGACGGCGAGCGCCATGCCAGCGCCTCGGCCAACGCCGAGCTGGCCGCGCGCGCCTTCGTGGTGTCGAGCTTCGGCAAGACTTTCCATGTCACCGGCTGGAAGATCGCCACGGTGGCCGCACCGGCCCCGCTGACCCACGAGTTCCGCAAGGTGCACCAGTTCAACGTGTTCACCGTCAACACGCCGATGCAGCATGGCCTGGCGCGTTACCTGGCCAATCCGGCGCCGTACGTCGAACTGCCGGCGTTCTATCAACGCAAGCGTGATCTGTTCCGCGCCGGGCTGGCCGGCACCCGCTTTCGGCTGCTGCCCAGCGAGGGCAGCTACTTCCAGGTGGTGGACTACAGCGCCATCAGCGATCTCGGCGAGGCCGACTTCTGCCGCTGGCTGACCACCGAGATCGGCGTGGCGGCGATCCCGCTCTCGGCCTTCTACGACGATGGCCGCAACCAGGGCCTGGCCCGGTTCTGCTACGCGAAGAAGGACGAGACGCTGCAGGCCGCGCTGGGCCGCTTGTCGCGGCTGTAGCCGCGGTTACAACCGCGACGGCAAGGCCGGTGAATCGCTGTCAGGCGCGTCGAAGGCCAGATCGGAGAGCCGGCTGTCGCGCCGCATGTCGATGTCGGTGAAGGCCGCCGGCCGGGTGAACTCTCGCGGCGCGGGGGCGTAGTCGGTCAGGTCCAGATCGAGCAGACCGGGCCGTGACACGGCGTCCAGCGGGCGTTCGCCCCAGCCCATCACCTCATCGTCCAGCGCCGTCAGTGGCGCTGGTGCCGCGAAGGGTGACAAGGGCGCGGTCGCTCGGGTGAACACCCACTCGGCCAACATCGCCTGCGCGCTGGTGCGCTCTGACAGATGCGGCCGCGGTGACGTGATCTCCAGCGGCCCTTCGCCCAGCGGCAGCAACAGGTCGACCGACTCGCCGGCCCGGGCGGGTGGCGCCGGTTGGGGGGGCGGCGGCAACAACTCGATCGTCGGCGAGGCCACCGGCGCACCGGCCACCTGCGCGCCTGCCAGCGGCGCGGCAGGCAGGTCGAGCACCAGCGCGTGCAGCATCAGCACCTCGCGGTAGGCCGGCAGGTCGAAGGGTTCGAGGTCGGCGCGGCGCAGCAGCAGCGATTCGAGCTCGGCCACGGCGCGCATCGGCTGCGCCCAGGCGCGCTGCAGGCGGGCCATCACCTCGGCGTAGTCTTCCAGGCTGCGCCCCCCCGCCAGATCACCCGACCAATCGGGCGCAAAGGCGTTGAAGCGCTGGTTGAAGCGCTCGCGGGTGCGTTCATACGCCTCTTCGTCACCCAGCTGGCGGTAGATTTCCAGCAATTTGAAGTACGGCAGCGCACTGGTGCCGCCGGTGCCGCGCACATGGCTCAGCAGCAGGTCGATGGCCGCCTGCTCCTGGCCCAGCACCAGGAAGAATTCGACCTGTTGCTCGAGATCCAGCAGTTCTTCGACCGACACCGGGCGCGGCGGCACACCCGTGCCCAGCGAGAAGTGGCGGGATGACGCGGTGGCGTCGCCGTCGGCCGGCGACAGTGCCATCACCCGGGTGTGGGCCACCGTCTTGGACGAGGGTGTGCTGGCGGTGCCGGCCGGAGGCTCGTCCGACGGCGCCAGCAGGGGGCGATCGGTCGACAGCAGTGGCCGGCGGCTCATCGCTGCGCCCGCTGGCACCAGCGCGGAGCGTGAGTCGGTATCCACCGCCTGGCGCTGGCCACGCTGCTGCGCTTGTTGCAACCGACGCACCCGCAAGCTCATCCAGACGGCCAGACCGCCGATGAGCACCAGGCCCAGCACCAGCCACGGCAACCAGGCGCTGGCCGCTTCGGCGGCCGCCAGGCGCTCACGCATCTGCGCCGCCTGTTCCTGCTGGCGGCGCGCCTCGGCCAGCACCACCTGCACCTGCTGCTCGAGTGTCTTGATCTGGTTGCTGGCGGCCTGCGTGGGAGTGTCGCCAAGCACCGACGGCGCGGGGCCGGCAGTCACGCGCAACACTGGGCCGTCTGCCGCCTGGGCCCGGGTATCCGGCACGGCGCCCAGCACGAAACCAGCCGCGATGAGCAGCGCCATCGAGGCCTTGAAGTGCATGCGATGCACCATGCGCTGCGGAGAATCAGCCAAGCGTGAAGAGTGAAGTCGAGAGGACCGTTTCACTCTAGCATGCGCCCTCCGGGCAACGCCGCCCAGGCAAATGATAAAAGCGGGCAGATTTCTCCCGACCCGCCACCCACCAGCCGGTGCGGCGTCCCCTGGCCCCGTGAGCCCGCCTTTGTGCCCGCAATGCCTGCCGGGCCCAGCCGGCGAGTCACCGGGCCTCGGCTGGGCGGGGGCCATCGCCAGGGCGGTGTGCAAGCTCATGGACAATGCAAGCTGCATGGTGGCGCGGTTGTCGCGCCAGGGACAAGACATGAATACCCCGGTTCTTACCATTGAAGAGCGACAAAACATCGAGTCCGGTGCGTGGTTCTCCAAGCTCTCTCAACCCTTGCGGCATGCGATCCTGTCCCGTGCCTACGTGCGGCGGTTGAGCGACGGCGGGCCGCTGGCGTCGCGCGGCACGCCGGCCGAAGACTGGTTCGGCGTGGCCCGCGGGGCGGTGCGGGTGTCGCTGGTGTCGCTGTCGGGCAAGCAGGTCACGCTCAACTACTGCGAGCCCGGCGTCTGGTTCGGCGACATCTCACTGTTCGACGGCCTGCCGCGCACCCACGATGCCGACGCCCATGGCGAGACCACGCTGCTGTGTGTGCGCAAGGCCGATTTCAAGGAACTGCTGTCGCATCATCCCGAGCTGTACGACGCGCTGCTGCGGCTGAATTGCCGTCGCCTGCGGCTGATGTTCAACCAGTTCGAGGACCTCAATACCAAGCCGCTGTCGGCGCGCCTGGCCAAGCAGATCATCCTGCTGGCCAAAAGCTACGGCATCGAGCAGGGCGAAGAGATCCGCATCGGCCTGCAGCTGGCGCAGGAGGATCTGGCGCAGTTGCTCGGTGCGTCGCGCCAGCGCGTCAACCAGGAACTGAAGGGCTTCGAGCGCGAAGGTGCCGTGCGTGTCGAGCCCACCCGGCTGGTGGTGCTGTCGCGCGACAAGCTGCTCGATATTGCAGAAGGCTGAGGAGCCCCACCTGATGGATCATTTCACCGGCAGCGGCGCGGTGTCGCAGCAGCATGCCTTCGACATGCCCGCCTTGCAAGCCTGGCTGACGGACAACATGAGCGGCTTTTCCGGCCCGCTCGCGGTCGAGCAGTTCAAGGGCGGCCAGTCCAACCCCACCTACAAGCTGATCACGCCGGCGCGCAGCTACGTCATGCGCACCAAGCCCGGCCCACTGGCCAAGCTGCTGCCCTCGGCACACGCCATCGAGCGTGAATTCCGGGTGATGGATGCGCTGGCGCTCAGCGGCGTGCCGGTGGCGCGCATGCATGTGCTGTGCGAGGACGAATCGGTCATCGGCCGCGCCTTCTACGTGATGGAGTACGTCGAGGGCCGGGTGTTCTGGGAGCAATCGCTGCCGGGGCAGACGATCGAAGAGCGCGGCGCCGTCTACGACGAGATGAACCGCGTGCTGGCCGCCTTGCACAACGTGGACGTGCGTTCGGTGGGCCTGGGTGATTTTGGCCGGCCCGGCAACTACTTTGGGCGGCAGATCGGCCGCTGGGGCAAGCAGTACCAGGCCTCGGTCACCGAAGCCATCCCCGAGATGGACCGGTTGATGGCCTGGCTGCCCGAGCACATGCCTGCCAGCGCGCTGGACGAAAGCCAGGTTGCCATCGTGCACGGCGACTACCGGCTCGACAACCTGATTTTCCATCCGCACGAACCGCGCATCATCGCGGTGCTCGACTGGGAGCTCAGCACCGTGGGCCACCCGCTGGCCGACTTCAGCTACCACTGCATGAGCTGGCACATCGAACCCGGCGTCTTCCGCGGCATCGCCGGGCTGGACCACGAGGCGCTGGGCATCCCCTGCGAGCGGGAGTACGTGCGCCGCTACTGTGAGCGCACCGGGCGCGGCTCGGCGGACGATCTGCTGGTGGACTGGAATTTCTACCTCGCCTACAACCTGTTCCGGCTGGCCGCCATCACCCAGGGCATTGCCAAACGCGTGCTCGACGGCACCGCGGCCAGCGCGCAGGCACGCGCCACCGGTGCGGCCACCCGCACGCTGGCTGAACTGGGCTGGCGCTTCGCGCAGCAGGCCTGAGCGGCACGGGCGGCGCCCGCTGGGCGGCGCGGCGCGCGATCAGCGCTTGGTTGTCAGGCCGCCGGGGCGGGTCAGCACGCTCTGAGACCAGGCGCTGGGCTGGGTGGTCAGGCCACCACCGGCGGCATCGCGCCATTCGGTGCCCAGCCGCTTGGCCTCGCGCATGGCATGCTCGAACACCGAATACCACACGGCCAGCCGGGCTGCATCGGGCTGCGGCATCGAGGTGCGCAAGGTCAACCGGCCGCGGCTGATGGTCAGCACCACCGGCGTGGCTTCCGGCACCATCTCGATGGTGGCGGCCAGCGCATCGTTGAGCGGGCTGGCCAGCCACTGCAGCAGCCAGGGTGCCACGCTGCACACCGCGCCATAGCGCTCGCGCAATCGGCCCAGATCCTGGGCGCCGACCTTGGTGTACATGACCAGCCAACGCATCTCGGGCGGCGTGTCGGTGTCGATGCGCGTCTGCACGTCGTCGACGAAGCGCTCGTAGACCGTCTTCTCCATCACTTCCATCAGGCGCCGGTTGAGCACCATCGCCATCAGTTCGGGCGGCAGATCGAGTTCGGCGATCAGGCGCAATTCGACGCCGTCGATGTAGTCGCGCTGTGAGGCACCCCATTCGATGCGCCACGCCTGGGCGCCTTGCCGGCCGTCGATCACGCAGCCCTCGGCGCCACGCACCTTGCGGTAGCCATGGCCCCGCTCCAGCGCCCATTGCTGCAGCGCGGTGGCTTCAAGTGGCGCGGGCCCCTTGGAAAGCAGCCGGCGCAAGGACTTCAGCATGGTTTAGAGTGGTTGCAGCGCAGCCGCCGCGATGGAGGATTCAGATGATAGAAGTGTATTCGTGGGCCACGCCCAACGGGCACAAGGTTCACATCATGCTGGAGGAGTGCGGCCTGCCCTACCGTGCCATACCTGTCGATATCGGCGCTGGTGATCAGTTCGATCCCCAATTCCTGGCCATCAGCCCCAACAACAAGATCCCGGCGATGATCGATCCGCAAGGCCCGGACGGCACGCCGTTAAGCCTGTTCGAGTCGGGTGCCATCCTGCTGTACCTGGCCGGCAAGACCGGGCGCCTGCTGCCCGAAAGCACCACCAAACGCTACGAGGTGCTTCAGTGGCTGATGTTCCAGGTGGGTGGCCTGGGGCCGATGCTGGGCCAGGCGCACCACTTCCGCATCTATGCGCCCGAGAAACTGCCTTACGCGATCGAGCGCTACACCAATGAAGCCAAACGACTGTACGGCGTGCTCAACCGCCGGCTGGCCAAATCGCGCTACATCGGTTGCGGCGAATACTCGATCGCCGACATCGCGGTCTTCCCCTGGCTGCGCTCGTGGAAGAACCAGGGCATCGACTGGGTCGACTACCCGCACCTCAAGGGCTGGTTCGACGAAATCGCCGCCCGCCCCGCGGTGATGCGCGGCGTCGAGGTGCTGGCCGACAAACGCAAGCCGCTCACCGACGAGCAATCACGCAGCGTGTTGTTCGGCAGCGAGCAGTACAAGCGCCACTGAACCCACCCTGCTGAATGAGCACCCTTCCCCCTGACCCAGCGGCGCCGGTCGATCCCGACTGGGCCGCCACCGAGTTCATCCCGCGCCCGATGGCCTCGAAACACGGCAACGCGCTGCCCACCGGCAGCCACCTGGCCGAGTTCGAACTGCTGCGGGTGCTCGGCGAGGGCGGCTTCGGCATCGTCTACCTGGCCTACGACCATTCGCTGCAGCGCCGGGTGGCGATCAAGGAGTACATGCCGGCGTCGCTGGCCATGCGCTCGGGCCCGCACGAGGTGGTGGTCACCTCCGAGCGCCATCGTGCCGTGTTCGATGCCGGCCTGGAAAGCTTCGTCAACGAGGCCCGGCTGCTGGCGCAGTTCGATCACCCGTCGCTGCTGAAGGTCTACCGTTTCTGGCGCGACCACGGCACCGCCTACATGGTGATGCCGTTCTACGAAGGCGTGACGCTGAAGGACCAGCTCAAGCAGATGGGCAGCCCGCCCGACGAGCGCTGGCTGACCACCCTGCTGGGCCCGCTGACCGAGGCGCTGATGGTCATTCACGCCGAGCACTGCCTGCATCGCGACATCGCGCCCGACAACATCCTGCTGCTGGCCGACAGCGGCCGGCCGCTGCTGCTGGATTTCGGCGCCGCGCGCCAGGTGATCGGCGACGCGACGCAGGCGCTCACCGCGATCCTCAAGCCGGGCTACGCGCCGGTCGAGCAATATGCCGAAGTGGCCTCGCTGAAGCAGGGGCCGTGGACAGATGTGTACGCGCTGTGCGCGGTGATGTATGCGGCGATGACCGGCAGCAAGCCACCGGTATCGGTGGCCCGCACGGTGGCCGACGGCTACGTGCCCCTGATGCAGTGCGCCGAGGGGCGCTACAGCCGGCCCTTCCTGCAGGCGATCGACGAGGGCCTGCGGGTGCGCCCTGACGAGCGCACGCACTCGGTCGCCGCCCTGCGCCAGGCGCTGGGTCTCGACGAGGCCACGATCCTGGTGGCGCCGCCAGCCGCCGCCGCGGCCCGCGTGCCGCCGCCAGCACCTGCACCGCGAGGCATGCCCGCCACGGCAACGACCCCGCTGCACGCTGGGTGGTCGCGGTCCACGCAGGCGGGCATCGCCATGCTGGTTCTGGTGGTGGCTGGCGGTGGCGCGTTCTGGGCGGGGCAACGGCAATCCATGCCCACGGCCATCAGCCCGGCAGCCCCGGCGCCTGTGGTGGTCACGGCGCCCACCGCGCCCGCTGCAGCCGCCACACCGGCGATGTTCTCGGTGGTGGGTGAATTCGACCGGGTGATGCAGGCCAGCCGCAGCGATTTCAAGGTGCAGGCCAGCGCAGCCCAGTCACGCCTGCGCATCGCGCGCGACCGCCTGGCCTTCAAGGTCAGCGCCGGCCGCAGTGGCCATGTGTACGTGCTGGTGGGTGGACCGGATGGCTCGCTGCTGCTGCTGTTTCCCAACAGCGTGGCCCCGGACAACCGCATCAGCGCCGGGCAGACCCTGACCCTGCCACAGTCCCATTGGCCGCTGGACACTGCCGAGCCGGCCGGCGTCGAGCATTTCGTCGTGATCGTCTCCGAGCATCCACGCGACTTCTCGCACCTCAGCCAGGAGCGCGATGCCTGGTTCCTGCGCCTGCCCACGGGCGATGCCGGTGCCACGCTGGCCGCCGGTCATGCCGGCGCCGGGTCGGTGATGGCCGGCAAGGCCCGCTGCGCCGGCGCAAGCTGCGATGCCTACGGTGCGGCAAGGTTCTCGCTCGACGTGGTGAACTGAAACGGCCGCGGGCATGAAAAAAGCCGCCCGAGGGCGGCTCTTTACGAATCGGCAAGAAAACCGATTACTTGCTGGCGGCCATGTCGGCGACGGCAGCCGCAGCACCGGCAGCGGCCGAAGCAGCAGCGTCGGCAACACCGGCAGCGGCAGCGTTGGCGGCCGAAGCAGCCGAGTCGGCCACGGACGAGGCGGCTTCAGCCACAGCCGAAGCGGCTTCGGCCACGGGAGCGACGACGGCGGCCGGGGCAGCAGGCGCCTCTTCCTTCTTGCCGCAAGCGGTCAGGGCGGCGGCGGCGATCAGGGAAGCCAACAGGAGCGACTTGTTCATATATGTATCCTCAGTGGAAAGTGTCGATCAAATTTACCGGTAACAGGATCTGACCCATTCAGCAGAACCGATGTGTCTAGAAACCAGATCCAGAAAGCTCGAGCCCTTCTGGAGCCAGCCTAAAATTATAGCAAACATAGGGAAGGCCCCTATAAACCCAGCGTCGTCGAGGGCCAGCAGGACTCGCAGCGTTGCAAAAAGTCTGCAACCTCAGCGCGCGCCGCTCTTGCATGCACCGGATCGGTGAATGCACGCAGGCGCCAATCGGGTGCATCCAGCCGCTGCAGCAGCACCGGCGCCACCAGAAGCCCCCACAACAGGGCCGGCAGTGCCCCATCGACAGGGCGAAACACGTCGATCGCATGCATCCAGTCTCGGCGCCAGCGGGCAAAGCGGGGCAACCCACGGGCCGTGGCGTCGAAATCCACGCCCACGATCTGCAGGCGGCGCCCGCCCTGCCGCAGCCACGCGCCAAGGGCCGACAGCACCAAGGGATCGTCCAGCGGCCAGTCGTTGAACTGGCGATCGATCAGCCAGACCTCGCGCACCGACGCCAGTGAAAGCGCCAAGGGGGATGCCGGCGCGTGCGCGCCAGGCACGGCCACACCGGCGGGTGGCGCCAACGCGGTCAGCACCTGCCGCAGCAGCGCCGTGCAGGCCTGCCGTCCTTGGTGCAGGCCCGGGGTGAGCGCGGCAGCGGCAGGATGGTGTTGCGCTGGCATCGGTGGCCTCCAGGCGCGCTCAGTCAGGCATCGGCCAGCACCCAGCCGGCGTCGGCCCAGTCATCCAGCAAGGCGCGGGCCTCACCGCCGAGACGTGCCACCTCGGCGGCGGCCAGGTGACGGCGGTCGGCCAGGGCGTGCATCAAGCGGGCATCGCGTCCGGCGGCCACGAAGGCTTCGCCATTGATGAACACATGCCGATCGTCATAGGCCATGCGGCTGCGCCGGTCGAGCTGCACGCCCACGCCCGCCGGCAGCGGCGTGCCGGCCTCGAACCACACCTGCGGCTTGGGCTCGGTCATCAACACGCCCAGCGCACGGTCCAGCGCCTTCGGATCACGCAGCGCACGCTGCAGCGCGGTTTGGGCGAACTGGCGCAGGCTGTCGGGCAGGCGGCCCGGCGTGTCGGTGGCGGCCTGCGCGGCGTCGCGGTAAATGGCCTCGGCAGCGCGGCCGGTGGCGTCGGGCTCGGGTGGCTCCAGGTCGTCGGCGATCTGGTGCAGCAGTTCCTGCGCCAGCGCGGTGGCGGTGGCCGCGCGGAAACCGACCGAGCAGGTCATGCACTCGCCCACGGCCACGCCGTCATGTCCCCACAACGGCGGCAGGTAAAGCATGTCGCCAGGCTGCAGCAGGTATTCCTCGGTGGGCTGGAAGTTCGCCAGGATGCGCACCGGCAGGCCCGGCACCAGGCGGCGGTCGGTCACCGGCCCGATGCGCCAGCGGCGCTGGCCATGCACTTGCAGCAGGAACACGTCGTACGAATCGATGTGCGGACCGACGCCGCCGCCATCGGTGGCATACGAGATCATCAGGTCGTCGAGCCGCGTCTCGGGCACGAAGCGAAAGGGCTGCAGCATCTGGTGTGCTGGTTGCCAGTGCAGGTCGAGGCCCTGCACCAGCAGCG
>Ga0155495_1044_pt3 | contig 10530 bp, 11 predicted proteins | sample RifCSPhighO2_12_FD_107153 | JGI IMG/M metagenome (GOLD analysis project Ga0155495, IMG submission 107153) | Burkholderiales bacterium RIFCSPHIGHO2_12_FULL_69_20
CCAGGTGGCGAACAGCCCGCTGACGGCACGCGCGTAGATCTTCTTCTGCTTCTGGTAGAGCGAGACCACCGCCACGACGGCGTCGTCGCCCACCAGGCCCTTGGCATCGGGCTGACCGGATGAAGGCGCTGCAGCGCCGGCCGACGCTGCGGCGGGATCACGCATGGGAGTCAGGATCGTCCGTGGTTACTTGGCCGCAACCGCCGTGGTCTGCGACAGGTTCCAGACATAGGCCGAGAGCACATGGATCTGCTCGGCCGACAGGCGCTTCTCGAAGGCCGGCATCACGTTGTTCTTGCCGGCGTTGACCATCGCCACGATCGCGTTCTCGCCCCAGCCGTGCAGCCACACCTTGTCGGTCAGGTTGGGGGCACCCAGGGCCTGATTGCCCTTGCCGTCCGCGCCGTGGCAGGCGCCACAGGCCGCGTACTTGGCCTTGCCCAGTTCGGCCGCCACGTTGTTGTGCGCGCCGCCCGACAGGCTCAGCACGTAGTTGGCCACGTTCCTGACGTCCTCGGGGCCACCCACGGCAGCGGCCATCGGCGGCATCATGCCGATGCGCCCCCCGGTGATGGTCTTGCCGATGTACTCGGCACCGGTGCCGCCCAGCCAGTCGCCGTCGGTCAGGTTCGGGAAGCCCTTGCTGCCGCGGCCGTCCGAGCCGTGGCACTGCGCGCAGTTGTTGACGAACAGGCGCTCGCCGATGCCCATGGCCTGGGCATCCTTGGCCAGGTCTTCGGCCTTCATCGCGGTGAACTTGGCGTAGACCGGTGCCATCGTGGCATGGGCCTTCTGCTGCTCGGTCTCCCACTGACCGGTGCTGGTCCATTTCAAGGTGCCGGCGTTGCTGCCCAGCCCGGGATACAGCGCCAGGTAGATCGCGGCAAACACCACGGTAAGCACGAACAGCCACATCCACCAGCGCGGCAGCGGGTTGTTCATCTCCCGCAGGTCCTCGTCCCAGATGTGGCCGGTGGTGTTGTCAGCGGCCATCACCGTGCGCTTGCTGGCCACCATCAGGATGAAGATGCAGAAGACCAGGCCGGCGACAGTGATGCCGGCCACGTACAGCGCCCAGCCGCTGTTGATGAAATCACTCATTGTTTCTCTCCTTGGGTGCCTGCGGCGGGCAGGTCATCCACCGGGGTATCAGCAAATGGCAGCTGTGCCGCGGCGTCGAAGCCCTTGCGGCGGCTGCCCTTCCAGGCCCAGATCACGATGCCCATGAAGCTCACGAACATGAACAGCGTGGTCAGGCTGCGAAGGTCATTTACGTCCATGGCCATCTCCTTTCGGCGGTGTCTTGGGCGGTGTCACTTGCGGGCAGTGCCCATCACCTGCAGATAGGCGATGACGGCATCCATCTCGGACTTGCCCTTGACCTCGTCGCCGGCCTTGGCGATCTCATCGTCGCTGTAGGGCACGCCGACCATGCGCAGCGCCTTCATGCGGGGAGCCATGACGGCCGGATCGACACTGCCGGTGACCAACCAGGGATACGCCGGCATGTTGCTCTCGGGCACCAGGTCACGCGGGTTGGTCAGGTGGATGCGGTGCCACTCGTCGCTGTACTTGCCGCCCACGCGGTGCAGGTCGGGGCCGGTGCGCTTGCTGCCCCACTGGAATGGATGGTCGTAGACGAACTCACCCGCCACCGAATAAGGCCCGTAGCGCAAGGTCTCGGCGCGGAACGGTCGGATCATTTGCGAGTGGCAGTTGTAGCAACCCTCGCGGATGTAGACGTCGCGGCCCGCCAGTTGCAGCGCGTTGTAGGGCTTCAGGCCCTCGATCGGCTGCGTGGTGCTGCGTTGGAAGAACAGCGGCACGATCTCGACCAGGCCGCCGAACAGCAGCGCCAGCAGGATCAGCACGATCATCAGGAAGTTGCTGGTCTCGATCTTCTCGTGACCACCAACGGGTGCATGGGATGCCATGTCTTGGTCTCCTTGGGGGGTCAGGCGTGCGCGACGACCAGCGGGATGCGGGCTTCAACCGCCTTGCCGCTGCGCACCGTCATGTAGGTGTTCCAGCCCATGATCAGCATGCCCGTCAGGTAGAGCAGGCCGCCGCCGAGGCGGATCACGTAGAACGGGTAGGTCGCCTTCACGCTCTCGACAAAGCTGTAGACCAGCGTGCCGTCGGGGTTGACCGCGCGCCACATCAGACCCTGCATCACCCCGGCGATCCACATCGCGGCGATGTAGAGCACGATGCCGATGGTGGCGATCCAGAAGTGCAACTCGATGGCGCGGGTGCTGTACATCTTCTCGCGGCCGAACATGCGCGGGATCAGGTGGTACAGCGAGCCCATCGAGATCAGGCCCACCCAGCCCAGCGCACCGGAGTGCACGTGGCCGACAGTCCAGTCGGTGTAGTGGCTGAGGGCGTTGACGGTCTTGATCGACATCATCGGGCCCTCGAAGGTGCTCATGCCGTAGAACGACAGCGAGACGATCAGGAACTTCAGGATGGGGTCGTCACGCAGCTTGTGCCAGGCACCCGACAAGGTCATGATGCCGTTGATCATGCCGCCCCAGCTGGGCGCCAGCAGCACCAGCGAGAAGATCATGCCCACGCTCTGCGCCCAGTCGGGCAAGGCGGTGTAGTGCAGGTGGTGCGGGCCCGCCCACATGTAGGTGAAGATCAGCGCCCAGAAGTGCACGATCGACAGCCGGTAGCTGTAGACCGGCCGGCCGGCCTGCTTGGGGATGTAGTAATACATCATGCCCAGGAAGCCCGCGGTCAGGAAAAAGCCCACCGCGTTGTGGCCGTACCACCACTGCACCATGGCGTCCTGCACGCCGGCATACACCGAGTACGAGTGCGTGAGGCTGGTGGGGACCTGGATGTTGTTGACGATGTGCAGCAGCGCCACGGCGATGATGAACGCGCCGAAGAACCAGTTCGCCACGTAGATGTGGCGGATCTTGCGGGTGCCCACCGTGCCGAAGAACACGATGGCATACGACACCCAGACGGCAGCGATCAGGATGTCGATCGGCCAGATCAGTTCGGCGTACTCACGGCTTTGGGTCAGCCCCATCGGCAGCGTGATCACCGCGGACACGATCACCAGGTTCCAGCCGATGAAGGTGAACATCGCCAGCTTGGGCATGAAGAGTCGGGTCTGGCAAGTGCGCTGCACCACGTGGTAGCTGGTGGCGAACAATGCGCTGCCGCCGAACGCGAAGATCACCGCGTTGGTGTGCAGCGGACGCAGGCGGCCATAGCTGAGCCACGAGATGCCCAGATTGAGCTCGGGCCAGGCCAGCTGGGCGGCGATGATCACGCCCACCAGCATGCCCACGATGCCATAGACCACCGACATCAACGCGAAGCCGCGTACGACGGTGTCGCTGTAAACCGGTGCGGTCGTTGTGGAGCTGCTTGCCATTGAGACTCCTCCTTCCAGGATTTCAAGTTGGTTCAAATTGACGAACTGCGCGATTGTTCGGGTAGTCACGTAGGCCGCGATTGATCGACGTCAACCGCGGCTGGATCGTTTTCCAGAATTCGGGAACCTTCTCGTTCGACGTCGTCGAACTGCCCCTTGTGCAGGGCCCAGCCGAAAACGCCGACGATCAGCAGCACCAGCACCGCCGACAGCGGAATGAGCAGGTAGAGGATGTCCATGCAAGCAGCCCGTCAGCTCAACGTGCCGTGTCAACGCGCCAGACGCAACGAGTTGCCGATCACCAGCAACGAACTGCTGGCCATGCCCAGCCCCGCGGCCCAGGGCGGCAGCCAGCCCGCCAGCGCCAGCGGAATGCACACGCCGTTGTAGGCCGCGGCCCACCACAGGTTCTGCCGCACCACCGCCATCGTGCGGCCGGCCAGATCGTGGGCCAGCACCAGGTCGCCCAGCCGGCTGGAGACCACCACGGCATCGGCCTGCGCACGCGCCACCAACGCGCCCTGCCCCATCGCAAAGCTGACGTCGGCGCGCGCCAGCACCGGCGCGTCGTTGATGCCATCGCCCACCATTGCCACCTTCAGCCCGCCGGCCTGCGCGGCAGCCACCTCGGACAGCTTGCTCTCGGGCGTGGCACCGCCGATCACCCGGTCGACCGCCAGCCGCTGGCCCATGCGCTCGGCACGTTCGGGCCGGTCGCCCGACAACAGCACCACCTGCAGGCCACGCTGGCGCAGCGCATCGACCGCAGTGCGGGCATCGGGGCGCAGGGCTTCGTCGAAGTCGAAGCGCACCAGCGCCTGACCGTCGACACCTAACCACACGGCGGCGCGGCTATCACCAGCCAGCGACGACGGTGCGCCCACGCCGTCGGCAGCGCCGACGAAGCTCGTGCGGCCCAGGCGCCAGCGCCGGCCTTCGCCATCGAGCGCCTGCAGGCCCTGGCCCGGCAGCTCCTGCACATCGCGCCAGGCGGACGCCTCGGCGGCCGGGCCACCATCGCCGGCGGCCGCCACCAGCGCCTTCGACAGCGGATGGCTGGACCAGCCGGCCAGCCCGGCGGCCTGCGCCAGCCACTGCGCATCACTGAGTGTGGGCAGCCCGGACGGCACGTCCAGCCGCTGCAGGCCCGACCACTGCAGGTGTTCGTCGGTCACCGTGCCGGTCTTGTCGAAATAGATGCGGTCGACCTGGGTCAGGCCCTCCAGCGCGTCCAGCCGTTGCAGCAGCACACCGCGCCGGGCCAGCGCACTGGCCGCCGACAACAGCGCCGACGGCGCCGCCAGCGACAAGGCGCAGGGGCAGGTGACGATCAGCACCGACACGGCCACCCACACCGCGCGGCTGGGGTCGATCACGCTCCACACCGCCGCGGCGCCGGCCGCCAGCACCAGCACCACCCACAGGAAGGGCGCGGCCCAGCGGTCGGCGGCGCGCGCCAGCGATGGCCGCTGGCTCATCGCATCGCGCATCAGCGCGACGATGCCTTCAAGGCGGGTGTCGTCACCCACGCGATCGACTCGCATCACCACCGGCGCGCCCAGGTTCACGCTGCCGGCCACCACCGCGGCGCCCAGCGGCTTGGCCACCGGCGCGCTCTCGCCGGTGAGCAGCGCTTCGTCGGCCCGCGTGGCGCCTTCGATCACCGCACCGTCGGCCGGAAAGGCCTGGCCCACCGGCACACGCACGCGGTCGCCGGGCACCAGCCGCTGCACGCTCACCGCCTCGGCATGGCCCTGGGCATCGAGGCGCAGCGCGGTCTCGGGCATGCCCGACAGCGTGGCCTCGAGCACCTGCGCCACCTGGTGGCGTGCACGTGTTTCCAGCAGCCGCCCGGCCAGCAGGAAGCTGACGAACATCGTCAGCGAATCGAAATAGACCTCGTGGCCGAACACGCCGTCGGGATCGAAGGTGGCGCCGGTGCTGGCCACGAAGGTGACCAGCACGCCCAGCGCCACCGGCACGTCCATGCCGATGCGGCGCGCACGCAGGCTGCGCCAGGCGCCGCTGAAGAACGGCCCGGCGGCAAACACCATCACCGGCAGGCTCAGCAGCCAGCTGCCCCAGTTCAACAGTTGCCGCAGATCGGGCGCCAGCTCGTTGCCGGTGGCCACGTAGCTGGGCGTGGCCATCATCATCACCTGCATTGCGCAGAAGGACGCAACGAACAGCCGCCACACCGCCTGCCGATGCTCGAGCTTGCGGGTCTCGCGTGATTCGAGCGCAGTGTCGGGCGTGGCGTCGTAACCCGCGGCGCGGATGGCCAGCACGATGTCGGCCATGCGGGCGCGCTGCGGCTGCCAATGCACCCGCGCGCGCTCGCCCGCTGCGCTGACGGTGGCCTCCACCACCCCGTCGACCCGCGCCACCGCCTGCTCGATCAACCCGGCACAGGCCGCGCAGTGCATGCCGGTGATGCGCAGCGACGAATCGGCCAGCGCCTCGCCGGCGGCCGTGGTGCTGAAGCGTGTGAAGCGGCGCAGTTCGACCGGATCGTCGAGCACGGCCAAGCCGGGCGGCGCGCTGGCGGCGGCGGCAGGGGCGTCAGGCACGGGCTTGGCCAGCACGGCGGCAGAGGACAGGGGCATGTTGAAATCGAGGGACCGAGTGCCCACCGGGGCCGGCGCTGGCCGGCCCGGTTTTGGGCTGCGCTAATCTAGTGGGTTTCCCGAGGGTTACACATGATCTATGTCAAGGCGCGAAAACCGACCCCGGCACTGCCGGCCGTGTGGGTTCTGCGCAGGGTCGTGCAGGGCCTGCGCGCCGGGCTGCTGGCGGCTGGGTCGCTGCTGGCCGGCATGGCGCTGGCCCAGGGCGGCGGCGATCAACCACAGCGGCTGCAGGCCATCACGCTGACGGCGGGCATGCACAACATCCGCGCCGAAGTGGCGATCACGCCCGAGCAGCGCCAGAAGGGCCTGATGTACCGGCGCGACCTGGCCACCCACGAGGGCATGCTGTTCGTCTTCGACGCGCCCGCGCCGCAGTGCTTCTGGATGAAGAACACGCCGACACCGCTGACCATCGCCTTCCTGGGCGACGATGGCAGCATCGTCAACCTGGCCGACATGAAGCCCTTCGACGAGGCCTCGCACTGCTCGGCCAAGCCGGTGCGCTTCGTGCTGGAGATGAACCAGGGCTGGTTCGCCAAACGCGGTTTCAAGGCGGGCTTCAAACTCGGCGGTGCCCCCTTCAGGCACTGAACAGTGCGCCGCTTGACACGAAAAAAGCCGGTCGGTTGCCCGACCGGCTCTTCAACGGGAATCGCCGTGGATCAGGCGAAGTTCGCGGCCGCGAAATCCCAGTTGGCGAGCGAGTTCAGGAAAGTCTCGACGAACTTCGGGCGCGCATTGCGGTAGTCGATGTAGTAGGCGTGTTCCCACACGTCGATGGTCAGCAGAGCCTTGTCGGCGCCGGTCAGCGGGGTGGCGGCGTTGCTGGTGTTGACAATGTCCACCGAGCCGTCGGCCTTCTTCACCAGCCAGGTCCAGCCCGAGCCGAAGTTGCCGACCGCGCTCTTGGTGAAGGCTTCCTTGAAGGCGGCAAAGCTGCCCCACTTGGCGTTGATGGCCGCGGCCAGTGCGCCGGTGGGCTCACCGCCGCCAGCGGGCTTCATGCTGTTCCAGAAGAAGGTGTGGTTCCACACCTGGGCGGCGTTGTTGAAGATCGGGCCCGACGACTTCTTGACCACGTCTTCCAGCGCCAGGCCGGCAAACTCGGTGCCGCCGACCAGGTTGTTCAGGTTGGTCACGTAGGCCTGATGGTGCTTGCCGTAGTGGAACTCGAAGGTCTCGGGCGAGATGTGCGGTGCCAGGGCGTTGGTGGCGTAAGGCAGTGCAGGCAGGGCGTAGGTCATGGAAGGCATCCTTGGCGGGAGCGGCGCCGGCCGAGACAGACGGGCGCCTGGGTTGCGAAGATCAACAGCCGATGATTGTAGGCAGCGCACCAGGCGCGCGCGATCTTCAGGGGTTTGGCTTGCGCGGGGCGGTTTTTCGGGCGGCGCGCGGCTTGCCCACCGGGGGTGATACCGACGCATCGGCCGGGCCCGGCGTCACGCTCAACACCTGCACCGCCGCACGCCCGTCGGCCCACTGGGCGCTGAGTTCGGTGCCCGGCTGCAGCCCCGCCGCCTGCGTGACCGGCCGCCCGCGGCCGTCGGCCAGCCAGGCATAACCCCGCGCCAGCACCTGGTGCGGATCGTTGGCGGCCAGCCGCAAGGCCAGCCGCGCCAGCACCTCGCCCTGGCGCTGGCATTGCGCGCGGCCGGCCACGTGCAGGCGCTGCGCCAGGTCGTCAAGGCGGCGCTGGCGCAGCGCCAGGGCCGTCACCAGCGCCTGGCCGTGGCGCGCCTGCAGCCGGTCGAGCCGGGCGCCTTGTTGATCGAGCAGCCTCGCCGGCCGGCCCATCTGCAGCCCCAGCCGGTCCAGCCGCTGCGCCTGTTGATCGAGCCGCCGGCCCACCGCGCGGCGCAACGCCAGCGCCAGCGCCTGCAGCCGCGCCAGCGCGTCGGCACGCACCGGCGTGGCCAGTTCGGCCGCGGCGGTGGGCGTGGGCGCACGCAGGTCGGCGGCCAGTTCGGCCAGGCTGACGTCGGTCTCGTGGCCCACGCCGCACACCACCGGCAGCCGGCTGGCGGCGATGGCACGCACCACCGCCTCGTCGTTGAAGGCCCACAGGTCTTCGAGCGAGCCACCGCCGCGGCAGACGATCAGCGCCTCCACCTCGTTGCGGGCATTGGCCTGGGCGATGGCCTGCACCAGCTGCGCCGGCGCCTCGGCGCCCTGCACGGCGCTGGGATAGACCACCACGCGCACCTGCGGCGCACGCCGCGCGATGGCGCTGAGCACGTCGTGCAGCGCCGCCGCCCCCAGCGAGGTGACCACGCCCAGCGCGCGCGGATGGCTTGGCAGCGCACGCTTGCGGTCGGCGTCGAACAGGCCGGCCGCCGCCAGCCGCCCCTTCAGCCGCATGAACAACTCGTACAGCGAGCCGTCGCCCAGCCGCTGCAGCGCCTCGACCACGCACTGCAGCTCACCCCGCGCCTCGTACACCGTGATGCGGCCGCGCAGCTCCACCTGCTGGCCGTCGGCGGGGCGGAAATCCAGCAGGCTGGCTGCGCGGCGGAACATCGCGCAGCGCAGCAGCGCGGCCTGGCCCTCGCTGTCCTTCAGCGTGAAGTAGCAGTGGCCGCTGGCCGCGCGGGTGAAGCCCGAGAGCTCACCACGCACCGTGACCGCCCCCAGCCGCGAGGCCAGCGCGTCGGCCACCGCCAGCAGCAGGGCCGCCACGCTCCAGGCGCGGGGGGCACCGGTGCCCGATGAGGGCTCAGGCAGGGCCATGGCAGGGCTCAAAAGATGCAGCGCGCACGCCTGGATCACCGCGGAAATCCACCGACCGCCACACACCGTCCGGCCCGCCGGCAGGCCCTGTCATCGAACTGTCAATGTGTTGCAAGTGCCTGATTTTCAAAAGAATTTGGCTGCCTAAAATTGCAGCAATCCAAGGCCAAGCCAGCAAATCCGTGGGTTTTGGCGACGCCGAGTCGGGTTGCCCACAAACTTATCCACAACGGCGGTGGATGGTTCAGGCCTGACGTGGTCGCATCGATGGCAGCCTGCCTGCCCTGCGGCGGTTGCCGCCGGCCCCGGGCCATAATCCGACCACCCGATGGGCGGTCAGCGCCCGTTGCCGGGCCTGCAAACGCCGGCCCAACTGCCCTCAGCAAGCACCCACCAACCGCCAAGAGGTCCCTGTTGCTGTCGATCATACAAGCCGCTGGTTGGCCAATCTGGCCCTTGCTCCTGTGCTCCGTGGTGGGGCTGGCGCTGGTCATCGAGCGCCTGATGAGCCTGCGCCGCGCGCGCATCGTGCCCGCCGCGCTGCTCGACGAGGTGATGGCCATCAGCCGCAGCAGCCTGCCGGCGATGGACGTGGTCAACAAGCTCAGCGAGAACTCGGTGCTGGGTCAGGTGCTGGCCACCGGGCTGCGCGCGGTGATCGTCGAGCCGCGCATCACCGAGCGCGCGCTACGCCAGGTTTTCGAGAGCGCCGGCCGCGCCGCCGCGCAGCAGCTGGAGCGCTACCTCAACGCCCTGGGCACCATCGCCACGGCCGCGCCGCTGCTGGGCCTGCTGGGCACGGTGGTGGGCATGATCGAGATCTTCGGCTCGCAGGCGCCCACCGGGGCCAGCAACCCGGCCGCGCTGGCGCACGGCATCTCGGTGGCGCTGTACAACACGGCCTTCGGGCTGATCATCGCCATCCCGGCGCTGATGTTCTACCGCTACTTCCGGGGCGTGGTCGACGATCACCTGATCAACCTCGAGCAGGCCGCCGAGCGCCTGGTGCCGCACCTGATGCGCTTTGCGGTGCGCACCGGCCCGGCCGGCCAGTGACCCACCCGCATCCCCGCACATGAACTTCCACCGCCATCGCCGCAGCGAAGAGCCCGAGATCAACCTGATCCCGTTCATCGATGTGCTGCTGGTGGTGCTGATCTTCCTGATGCTGTCGACCACCTACAGCCGCTACTCCGAGCTGCAGATCAACCTGCCCACCGCCAATGCCGGGCGGCTGGCCGAGCGGCCGGCCGAGATCCTGGTGAGCGTGGCCGCCGACGGCCGCTACTCGATCAACCGCACGCCGCTGGACGGCCGCAGCATCGAGCTGCTGGCCGCCGCGCTGACCAGCGCCGCCGGCGCTGCTGGCGACGCGCCGGTGGTCATCGTCTCGGCCGACGCGATGGCGGCACACCAGTCGGTGATCAACGTGCTGGATGCGGCGCGCCGCGCCAACCTGCCGCGGCTGACCTTCGCCACGCAGCTGCCGGCCGACGGCGCCGCGCGCTGACACCGCCATGGCCGCCGGCGGCCTGGCCCAGCGCGGGGCGGCTTGGGTGATGGCGCAATGGGCGGGGCCCGAACCATCGCCGGGTGCGCGGCTGCTGCAACCGCTGAGCTGGCTTTACGGCGCCTTGAGCGCTACGCACCGGTGGCTTTATCGCCGGGGCATCTTGCAGTTGCAGCGCGCCCCGGTGCCGGTGCTGGTGGTGGGCAACCTGGTGGCCGGCGGCGCGGGCAAGACGCCCACCGTGATGGCGCTGGTCGAGCTGCTGCGCC
>Ga0155495_1143_pt2 | contig 10459 bp, 10 predicted proteins | sample RifCSPhighO2_12_FD_107153 | JGI IMG/M metagenome (GOLD analysis project Ga0155495, IMG submission 107153) | Burkholderiales bacterium RIFCSPHIGHO2_12_FULL_69_20
GGCCGCCAGTTCACGGTCCTGGCGTTGCGGGCGGTCCCAGGGCAGGGGCAGCGACAGCGCCAACGACACCATGTTCGTATAGCGTGCGCCACGCTGGCTGAACATCAGCTCGGCACTCCAGTCGGGCTCGCGCTCGGCGCGGGCGACCTCGGCTTGTGCGTCAGCCTGGGCTTGCCGCGCGGCCAGCCGCAGCAGGTCGGGGTGCTGGGCCAGCCGATCGGGCACGCCGTGCGCCGCCAGCGCGTGCCGCGCCAGGGTGGGTGGATCGGCCAACGGCCGCTGGCCCGCCTCGCCAGCCCAGCGGGCCAGCATGCGGCGCGCATTGGCCACCTCGGCATCGGCGTCGAGCAGCGCCAGGTCCAGCTGCGCCAGCGCGTCGCGCGCGGCGATCACCTCGGGCGGCGTGCCGCGCGCACCGCGCAGCGCTGCTTCGGCCGCTTCGATCTGCAGCTGCGCTTCGGCGCGCAGCCGCTGCAGCACCGCCTGCCGCTGCTCGGCCGCGCGCCGGTCGAACCAGGTGAGGGCGGTGTCGCGCTGCACGGCGGCGATGCGCACCCGGCGATCGGCCTGCGCCGCTTCGGCCTCGCGCTCGAAGCGCTGGGCGCGTGCACTGCGCTTGTCGGCGCGGGTGAAGGTCTGCATGACGCTGATCGAGCGCTGCGTCATGAAGTCGCGCGTGGTGCTGAAGCGGTCCGGTCCTTCGACCGGCACGCTGTCTAGCGCCAGGCGCAGCACCGGATCAGGCCGCTGCGCGGCGGCCACGGCCCGCTCGCGCGCTGCCTGGGCGATGGCGGCGGCCGCGGCCGGGGCGCTGGCCCGAACCGTCGCGGCCTGCACCGCTTCATGGACAGACAGCGTGGGCGGCGCCTCGGCCGTCGATTGCGCCTGGGCGGTCAGCGCGCCAAGCAGCAGCAGGCTGGTGAACCAGGGCAGTGACGCGCCGGCGCGCGGGCGGCACGAACGCGCGCGCCGCCTCGGTGGCATGGACATCATGATGGACTGAACTCCGTTGGGCCTGGCAGCGCGGGCGCGCTTGCCAGACCAGGGACTGATCGACCGGTCGCCTGATGCGACCAGCCGCCCGAGCGCGCCAGCGGCGCGTCAGCGGATCAGCTGGCGGACGGGGGGCGCCAGGGTGCGCCGGGTGGCGCGGTCGGCGCCAGCAAGGTCAGCGCGACCGGATGGCCGGATGACGCAGCGGCTGCCACGGCCCTGGCGGTGGGGGCCGGCGCCAAGCTCAACATGCCCTGGCAATCAACCCCGGTCTTGCACAGGCTGCCCGTTTCGGCCCAGGCTTGCAGGTCGTTGCAGCAATCGGACAAGTCGGCGGGGTTCAGCTCGCCGGCAAGCACCAGGGCTTCCATCTCTGCGGCCATCGGGCAGGGCACCTCGCTGGCCAGGGCCACGCTCGCGCCTTGCAGGGCGAGGCAGGCGCACAGAAGGAGGGTCAGGATGCGGTGCAACACGGTCGCAGTGTAGGACGCAGGCGGTGGCCATGCCAGCGGGCAAGGCGGTCGGCCCTCAGGCCATCGGCTTCAACTGCTGCAGCAGCGTGGGAATCAGCTCGCTGACCGTCGGGTGGATGTGCATGGCGCGCGAGATCACGGTGTAGGGCCGCTGGGCGGCCATCACGTCCAGCAGCGCATGCACGACCTCGTCGCCGTTGAGCCCGAGGAGGGCGGCGCCCAGCAGCAACTGGGTGTCCGCGTCGACCAGCACCTTCATGAAACCCTGGGTCTCGCCGGCCTCGCGCGCACGGCCGACCCGCTGCATCGGCATCTTCGCGCGCAGCACCTTGCGCCCGCTGGCGCGCGCCTCGTCCTCGCTCATGCCGATGCGGCCGAGCGCGGGATCGATGAACAGCGCGTAGCAGGGGATGCGGTCGGCGATGCGGCGCGGGTCGTGGTCGAACAGGTTGGCCACCACGATCTCGTGGTCGTTCCAGGCGGTGTGGGTGAAACCACCGCGGCCATTGCAGTCGCCCACCGCCCACACGCCATCGGCACTGGTGCGGCACTGCTCGTCGACGACGATGAAACCGCGCTCGTCGGTGCGCACGCCGGCGGCTTCCAGGCCGAGGCCGTCGGTGTTGGGGCGCCGACCGGCGGCCAGCAGCACGTGGCTGCCACGATGGCTGGCGCGATGTGGGCCGCAGGCCGCGCCGACGATGACCTGCCCACCATCACGCGCCAGCGAAATGCATTCGGCGCCGAGGTCGAACCGCACGCCTTCGGCTTCGAGGATCTCGCGGATCGCGTCCGCCACGTCGGCGTCCTCACGCGGCAGCAGCCGCGGCGAGCGTTCAACCACCGTCACCGCGGCGCCGAAGCGCCGCATCATCTGGGCGAATTCCAGCCCGATGTAGCTGCCGCCGACGATGACCAGATGCTCGGGCACCCGGTCCAGGTCCATGATCGACACGTTGTCCAGCGTCGGCACATCGGCCAGGCCGGGCAGGGGAGGGGGCGCGGCGCGCCCGCCGACGTTCAGGAAGATGCGTGGCGCGGTCAGCCGACGGCCGTTGACCTCCAGGGTGGCCGGCCCGATGAAGTGGGCCGGGCCGGTGATGACCTCGGTGTGCTTCAGGCCGCGCATCCAGGCCTCGACGCCGTCGCGCGAGTGCGCCACGATGCCGTCCTTGCGCGCCTTCACGCGTGCCATGTCCACGCGCAGGCTGCCGACGGCGAAGCCGAACTCCGCGCCGCGCTGGGCCTGGCGGATGGCCCGGGCACTGGCCACCAGCGTCTTGGTCGGCACGCAGCCCACGTTGACGCAGGTGCCGCCGAAGTGCAGGCGCTCGATCACCGCGGTGTTCAGGCCCTCCTTGCTGCAGCGTGCGGCGATGGCCGGCCCGGCCTGGCCGGCGCCGACGACGATGGCGTCAAAAGTGTCGATCGTCATGCGGCCGGCCTTCAGTGGGTTGAAGTGGCGCAGCGTACGCTGATCGACCCCGCAAGTCTGCTGTCGGACAAACCCTGCCGGTGCCGGCTGGCGGCGCCCGTGCACCGGCCCGCCGCGAGGTCAGTCCGGCGTTGCGGGGGGATCGGCGTCCCGGGCGTCCAATCCCCACGACATCCAGTCTTCGCCGAAGAGTTCGCTCGGGTGCGGCGTCGCCACGCTGCCGTTGCCACACAGCATCGCGTCCGCGGGGCAGTATTTGTCACAACCCCAGCAGATGCGCTCGGGATGGGCGGGGAGGATCGGAAACTTCTTGGCCATGGCAGGCCATCAGGCGCGCACCGCCCCGGCATGCCGGGGTCTGGCACGGCACTCGTGCGGGCCCGCACGACGCCACATGGCCGAGACCGCACCGGGGCCTGGTGCAGCGAAGACAGCCGTCTTTAAAAGATGCAACATGCGTGCATGTTATGCGTTGGAAGCCAGCCGTCAAGTCGCAGGCGCGCTTTCCGCCGGTGCCATCCGTACCGGTGAGGTCGATGGCCACCGCCCGGGTTGCACCACGGGCTCGGGGGCGCCGATCGCCGCCAGCTCGTGCCGCAGTCGTGCCAGCGCCGCGTCGTCCAGCCAGTCGGGATGCGCGGTGGTGCGCAGCTGCAGCGGCACACCCGAGCGCAGCGCCAGCGTCAGGCTGCGGCGCACCACGGCGGCGGCGCCGCGCACGCCGGTGATGGCATCGTGGCGGGCGCCGCCATCGGCCAGCGGCGCCTTGACGTCGAGGCCCAGCCAGTCGACCAGCGGCAGCACGGCCGCCAGCCGGCGCGGCGACAGCCCCGCGGAGTGCAGGCCCACCCTGAAGCCCAGGGCCCGCACCTCGGCCATGGCCTGGGGCAGCGCCGGGTCCAGCGTGGGTTCACCACCGCTGAAGACGACGGCATCGAGCAGGCCCTGGCGCGTGTGCAGCCAGTCGCGCACGCTGGCCCAGGTCATCGGTGTGACGGCCCGCCTCGGCTGCAGATGCGGGTTGTGGCAATACACACAACGCCAGGCACAGCCCTGCACGAACACCACCGCCGCCAACGCGCCGGGGTAGTCGATGCTGGTGAAGCGCTGCAGGCCGCCGACCTGCAGGCCATGGCTGGCCGCGGCCGGCTCAGCCGGCGGGTTGCACGCGGGCGGCACGCTGTTCTTCGAAGCAGACACGTTCGCGGAATTCACCTTGCTTGCCGGTGTTGAAGCTGGACACCGGGCGGTGGTAGCCCATCACGCGGGTCCAGACCTCGCAGCGCTGGCGCTCGTGGTCGGCCAGCGTCACGGCGGCGGTGGCGGCGGGCAGGGTGGGTTGGGGCATGGGGGGTTCTCCTGTGAGGGGGGTGGTCAAGCCGTGGCGAGTGCCCGGCGCTTGTTTGCCAGGCGCTCTTCGTCGCAGCGCGGACAGAACTCGTGCTGGCCCGGCAGGTAGCCGTGCTCGGGGCAGATGCTGAAGGTGGGGGTCACCGTCACGTAGGGCAGGCGGTGGTTGGTCAGCGCGCGCCGCACCAGATCACGGCAGGCCGCGGCGCTGGACAGCGGCTCGCATGTACAGGTGCAGCCCCGTGCCGCCGGTGTACAGGCGCTGCAGCGGCGCCTGGCGGGCCAGGGCCTCGAAGGGGTCGTCGGTGAAGCCCACCGGCAGCTGCGAGCTGTTGGTGTAGTAGGGCCGCTCGGTGGTGCCCGCCTGCAGGATGCCGGGGAAGCGCTTGCGGTCTTCCTTGGCAAAGCGGTAGGTTGTGCCTTCGGCAGGCGTGGCTTCCAGGTTGTAGAGGTGCCCGGTCTGCGCCTGGAACTGCACCATGCGATCGCGCACGTGGTGCAGCAGGCGCAGGGCCATGGCCTCGCCGGCCGGCGTGGTGATGTCGTCGCTGCCGTGGCTGAAGTTGCGCACCATCTCGTTGATGCCGTTCACGCCCAGTGTGCTGAAGTGGTTGCGCAAGGTGCCCAGGTAGCGGCGGGTGTAGGGGAACAGGCCTTGGTCGATGAGGCGCTGGATCAGCTTGCGCTTGAGCTCCAGGCTTTCGCAGCCCAGCTCGAGCAGCGCGTCCAGGCGTGCCAGCAACGCCGGTTCGTCGCCCGCGTGCAGGTGGCCCAGGCGCGCGCAGTTGACGGTGACCACGCCCACCGAGCCGGTCTGCTCGGCCGAGCCGAACAGGCCGTTGCCGCGCTTGAGCAGCTCGCGCAGATCCAGCTGCAGGCGGCAGCACATGCTGCGCACCATGTGCGGTTCCAGGTCGCTGTTGACGAAGTTCTGGAAGTACGGCAGGCCGTAGCGGGCCGTCATCGAGAACAGCGCCTCGGCGTTGGCGGATTGCCAGTCGAAGTCCTTGGTGATGTTGTAGGTGGGGATCGGGAAGGTGAAGACGCGGCCGCGTGCGTCGCCCGCGGTCATGACCTCGATGTAGGCGCGGTTGATGAGGTCCATCTCGGCCTGCAGATCACCGTAGCTGAAGGGCATTTCCACACCGGCGATCACCGGCACCTGCTCGCGCAGGTCGTCGGGGCAGGTCCAGTCGAAGGTGAGGTTGGTGAACGGTGTCTGCGTGCCCCAGCGGCTGGGCACGTTGAGGTTGTAGACCAGCTCCTGGATGCACTGGCGCACCTGCGCATAGCTCAGTGAATCCTGGCGCACGTAAGGGGCGAGGTAGGTGTCGAAGCTGCTGAAGGCCTGCGCGCCGGCCCACTCGTTCTGCAGCGTGCCCAGGAAGTTGACGATCTGGCCGACCGCGCTGCTGAGGTGCTTGGGCGGCCCGGCCTCGACCTTGCCGGGCACGCCGTTCAGGCCTTCGTGCAGCAGGGTGCGCAGGCTCCAGCCGGCGCAGTAGCCGCTGAGCATGTCGAGGTCGTGGATGTGGAGATCGGCCTCGCGGTGGGCGCGGCCGACGGCCGGCGGGTAGACGTGGTCCAGCCAGTAGTTGGCCACCACCTTGCCGCTCACGTTGAGGATCAGCCCGCCGAGGCTGAAACCCTGGTTGGCGTTGGCCTGCACGCGCCAGTCGCGCTGCTGCAGGTACTCGTCCATCGTCGATTGCACGTCCACCAGCGTCTGGCGTGCATCGCGCAGCTGGCGGTGTTGCTCGCGGTAGACGGTGTAGGCGCGCAGCGTGGCGCGGTGGCCGGCGTCGAACAAGGCGGCCTCGACGGCGTCCTGGATCTGCTCGATGGTGGGCAGCGCGCGCCCGGCCAGGCGCGGCAGCACGGCGTGCTGCACCAGCTGCCGGGCCACGTCGTCGCCAAATTCGCCGCTGGCGGCACCGGCGCGTTGCACCGCGCTGTGGATCTTGCCGGGGTCGAAGGCGGCGAGTCGCCCGTCGCGTTTGACAACATGGTAGGTGGTGGGCTGGGCGGGCGTGTTCATGGCGCTGGTCTCTACATATAGTGTTCGGCACGCAGGCTAAACACTACCTGTAGTGATTGCAAGGCCGCAGCGACCTGCGACGCCACCGCGATCGACAGGCTTTGCGCCAGCGCAAAGGGCGCGCTGCAACCGCCAGGACTTCAGCTGCCGCCGGGCTGCCCGGAGAACTGCGACCGGTAGAGTGCGGCCACCAGGTCCGACTGCGTGACCATGCCGCACAGGCGGCGCTCGTCGTCGACCACCGGCACATGGTGCAGGCCCTGGTCCGACAAGCGGGGCACCAACTCGACCACCGATTCCTGTGCATGGGCCGTGTGCACCGGGCTGCTCATGATCTGGCCGATGACTTCCGCCTTGTCGGAGTAGAGGCCCGGCGTGGGTGCCAGCAACTGGCGGATGCGCTGGCCCAGGCTGAGGTGGTCCCGCGGGTCGAGTCGGGCGTGTTTGAGAAAGTCGACCAGGGTCACCACGCCGATCACGCGGCGGGCGCGGTCGACCACCGGCAGGGCGCGGATGCGATGGTGATGCAGCAGGGCCCAGGCCTCGCTCAGCGGCGTGGCGAACTCGACCGTCACCAGATCGCGGGACATGATGTCGGCGCAGCGCACGCTGCCAAAGCGCCGCTGCCAGGCCTGCATCTGGGCCTGGCGCAGCAGCTCTTCCAGCGCGTCTCGGTCGATGTCGACCAACTGGTTGAAATCACGCAGCGCCGCGTCCAGGTCGTCGGTGGTCAGCCCGATGCGGTCTTGCGGCGCGGGGTCGGCGGTGCTGTGTCGGCTGCCGTGCAGCACGGGCGCGTGCATCGGTGCCGGCCGTGTGATGCGCCGCCAGGCCAGCGCCACGGCCAGCAGCAAGCCCGAATTCAGCGCCACCGGCAGCAGCGCGAAGCTGAAGCCGAAGTCCGGCACGGCGGCATTGCCCAGCACCGCGGTGATGGCGACGGCGCCACCCGGCGGGTGCACGCAACGCAGCGGGAACATCAAGGCCAGCGCCAGGCCGGCGGCCAACGCGGCAGACAGTGGGGTGGGTCCCAGCCATCGGAACACCGCGACCCCGACCACCGCCGACATCACATTGCCCACCAGCACCGGCCAGGGCTGGGCCAGCGGGCTGCTGGGCACGGCGAACAGCAGCACGGCCGAGGCGCCCATCGGCGCGGCCAACCAGGGTGAGCTGGCGCCCCAGCCCAGCCAGGTCAGTGCACCAGCCACCCACAGGCCCAGCACCGCACCGACCACATCGCGGACACGCTCGCGCGCATCCACCGTCTGGCGCTGCAGGCCCAGCCACAGCAACCACCGGTTTTCTTCCAGGGCGTTCTTCATCGTTCAAGCGATCGTTGTGGTGCTGCCTCGCAACGCGGCGTCTATCGCCACCAGGCGGCCGTGCCGACCCCCGATCAGCGCGCTGCCGCCTGGCGGAGGTGGAGGGTGTTCATGGCGGTGAGGCAAGGGACGCAGGCGATCGACCGGGCCGGGCATCAACGGGCCGACCAGCCCGCGAACATCGGAAACAGCTGCTCGTCTTCGAGTTTCATGTGCTGCGCAAGATCGTCGAACAGCTTGTCGAGGGCGGCGCGCAGCGCGGCCACCTGGGGCTCGGTGCCCGCCGGAGCCACCAGCGCGGCCATCCGGCGCGTCAGCTCGGCCACCACCTCGGCGTGGGCGAGGTGTTCGGCCTGCATGTCGTCGATGAGCTGGGTGATCAAGGTATTGCCACCTTGCTCCATCATGGGGAACAGGCGCATCTCCTCCTTGAACATGTGCATCTCCAGCGCGTCGGCCATCAGGTCGAGGTGATCGGCCAGCGCTGGCCTTGCACCCCTGGCTTCGAGCCCCCGCGCCAGCTGGGCAATCGACGGCAGCTCGCATCGGTGGGTCTCGTGGAAGCGCGTGAGGATGTGATCGATCAGCTCGGCGGCCGTGGTCGGTGCGTTCATGCCTAGTTCCTTGAAGGGCGGGCGCGCTGGCTGCGCCACGCCGCGCGCCGCATGATCGCAGCAAACAGGCCGGTGCCACGCCCGCACGCGACGCCCGAGGCCGGTGGATGGTTCAATCCGGGGTGTGGCGCCAACACACCATCGACCGCAGCGCATCATGCAAAAAACCGACACGACGGGCCTCGTTTATTCCACCGACAGCGGGCGCATGTGCCCGGGCTGCCGCCGCCCCGTGGCCGCATGCACCTGTCGGGCGTTGCCCAAGAACGGCGCCCAGGGCGACGGCACGGTGCGGGTCAGCTGCGAGACCAAGGGCCGGGGCGGCAAGGCGGTGACGGTGATCCGCGGCCTGCACCTCGACAGCGTGGCGCTGGCCGCGCTGGGCAAGCGCCTGCGCACCGCCTGCGGGGCCGGCGGTGCGGTCAAGGACGGGGTGCTGGAGGTGCAGGGCGATCACCGCAGCCGCGTGGTGGATTGCCTCAAGGCCGATGGCTGGACCGTGAAGCTGGCCGGCGGCTGAGCGCCGACAGCCAGGTCGCTGCTGATCGACGTTAGCGCGCTGGCGGCTTGTGATGCCGCTGCCGCACCGCACCGAGGATGCCGCGCAGCAAGTCGAGCGGCGATGGCGGGCAGCCGGGCACGGTGGCATCAACCGGGATCACGTTGGCCACCCGGCCGCAACTGGCGTAACTCTCGCCGAAAATGCCGCCGGTGCATCCGCAGTCGCCCACCGCCACCACCAGCTTGGGCTCGGGTGTGGCGTCGTAGGTGCGGCGCAGCGCTTCGGCCATGTGGCGCGACACCGGGCCGGTGACCAGCAGCAGGTCGGCGTGGCGCGGGCTGGCGACAAAACGGATGCCCAGGCCCTCGAGGTTGTAGTAGGGGTTGTTGAGGGCGTGGATCTCCAGCTCGCAGCCGTTGCACGAGCCCGCGTCGACCTGCCGGATGCTCAGCGCCTGACCCAGGATGTGCAGCAGATCTTGGTGGATGCGCTGCACGGCGGCGGTGTCCGCGTCAGCGACGGCCGGCGTCGGCTGGGGCGCTGGCTCGGGTGCCGGCTCAGTGACGATGCCGGTGCGGGCGATCTGGCGCAGAAGGTGCCACATCAGAGGTCGTGTCCCGAATAGCTGAGGTTGAAGGACTTGTTGATCAGTGGAAAGTCCGGAACGATGTTGCCCATGATTGCGTGCTCCAGCACCGGCCAGTTCTGCCACGATGGGTCGTGGCAGTGGCAGCGTTCGATGCGGCCGTCGGCGGCGATGTCCAGCGCCACCAGAATCTCGCCGCGCCAGCCCTCCACCCAGCCGGCGCCCTGCGTGCTGATGCCCGGTGCTGCCGGCGCCTGGTGGATCTCGCCTTCGGGCAAGCCGGCGCACAGCACCCGGATCAGCCGCAGCGATTCCAGCACTTCATCGAAGCGCAGCGCCACGCGCGCGGCCACGTCGCCGCCGTCGAGGCTGGCCTTGGCCACCTGCAGATCGCGGTAGGGCGGCCAGGGCTGGTCGCAGCGCAGATCGAAGGCCTGGCCACTGGCGCGGCCGGCCAAACCGGCCAGGCCCAGCCGAGCCGCTAACTCGGGAGGCACGCGTCCGGTGGTCATGAAACGATCCTGCAGTCCGGCGTGTTCGTCGTAGATCTGGCGCAGCCGGCGCACCTCCACCTCCACGCTGTCGCATTGGCGGCGCATCGCGTCGCGGTCGGGCAGGGCCAGGTCGGTGGCCACGCCGCCGGGCACCACCGCGTCCATCATGAAGCGATGGCCCAGCGTGGCGTGCGACAGGCGTTGCCAGTCTTCGCGCAGCCGCGAGAACTGCGCCAGCCCGAACGCCAGCGCGGCATCGTTGCCCAGCGCGCCCAGGTCGCCCAGGTGGTTGGCCACCCGTTCGCGCTCCAGCATCAGCGCGCGCAGCCACTCGGCACGCGCTGGCACCGCCACTTGCCAGGCCGATTCCAGCGCCATGCAGTAGGCCCAGGCATAGGCCACGGTGGTGTCGCCCGACACCCGGCCGGCCAGGCGGTGGGCCTGCAGCGGCGCCAGCTCGGTGAAGCGCCGCTCGATGCCCTTGTGCACGTAGCCCAGGTGTTGTTCCAGCCGCAGCACCTTCTCGCCGACGACGGAGAAGCGGAAGTGGCCGGGCTCGATGATGCCGGCATGCACCGGGCCCACGGCGATCTCGTGCACGCCGTCGCCTTCGACGCGCACGAAGGCGTAATCGGCCGGCAGCGCATCG
>Ga0155495_1015_pt4 | contig 10401 bp, 9 predicted proteins | sample RifCSPhighO2_12_FD_107153 | JGI IMG/M metagenome (GOLD analysis project Ga0155495, IMG submission 107153) | Burkholderiales bacterium RIFCSPHIGHO2_12_FULL_69_20
CGAGTGACGCCACCAACATCCGCTGCGAGATCCGCCGCGAGGGTGATGAATGGGTGATCAATGGCCGCAAGTGGTTCACCTCAGGGGCGCTGGCCGACGACTGCAAGCTGCTGATCGTGATGGGCAAATCGTCGCCCGACCACCCCAGCGCGCACCACCAGCAGTCGATGGTGCTGGTGCCGAAGGACACACCGGGCGTGCGCATCGTGCGCGACATGCGCATCTTCGGCTTCAACGACGCGCCGGTGGGCCATCCCGAGATCGTCTACGACAACGCGCGCGTGCCGCTGGCCAACATGCTGCTGGGTGAAGGCCGCGGCTTCGAGATCGCACAGGGCCGGCTGGGCCCCGGGCGCATCCACCACTGCATGCGGCTGATCGGCTGCGCCCAGCGCGCGCTGGAGATGATGTGCCAGCGCGCCACCGCGCGCCGCGCCTTCGGCCACCTGCTGGGCGAGCACGGCTCGGTGCGCGAGGACATCGCCCGCTCTTTCGTCGAGATCGAGCAGGCCCGGCTGCTGACGCTGCGCACCGCCGACAAGATGGACCGCGAGGGCAACAAGGCCGCGCGCGACCTGATCTCGGCGGCCAAGATCGCCGTGCCGGACATGGCCGCCCGGGTGATCGACCGCGCGATGCAACTGCACGGCGCGGCGGGTTTCTCGCAGGATCTGTTCCTGGCCGAAGCCTATGTCTATGCGCGTTACATGCGCATGGGCGACGGGCCCGACCAGGTGCACCTGGCGGCGCTGGGCAAGGTGCTGATCCGCCGCTATGGCGAGGCCGCAGCCGCCACCACGACCCACCCGGCCACCCCGACCGGCAGCGCGCGATGAACACCGCCGCCCCACCGCGCCGCCACATCGTGGTCACCGGCGCCGCCGCCGGCATCGGCCGCGCCACCGCGCTGCAGCTGGCGCGTCTGGGTTTCGGCGTGGGCTTGCTCGACATCGCGCCCGAGGTCGAACGCCTGGCTGGCGAGATCGCGGCCGGCGGCACGCCGGTCGCCTGGGCGCTGTGCGACGTGGGCGACGCCGATCAGATCACAGCGGCGCTGAGCCCGCTGGAAGCCGAACTGGGCCCGCTGGACGGCCTGGTCAACAACGCCGGCATCGCCACGCACATCGCACCGGTGGTGCGCATGTCGCCCGCCAAGTGGCAGCGTGAACTGGACGTCAACCTCACCGCGCCGATGCTGCTCAGCCAGGCGCTGCTGCCGGGCATGGTCGAGCGCGGCTGGGGCCGCATCGTCAACATCGCATCGATCGCCGGGCGCACCGGGCTGTACCACCAGGCCGGTTACTCGGTCACCAAGGCCGGGCTGATCGGGCTGACGCGCGCGGTGACGCTGGAGCATGCGCGCCACGGCATCACCTGCAACGCCATCCTGCCCGGCATGATCGCCACCGCGGCCGTGCAGGGCCTGCCGACCGTGATCCGCGAGGACGCGATCGCGCTGATCCCGGCGCGGCGCTTCGGCCAGCCCGAGGACGTGGCCGCGCTGGTGGGCTTTCTCTGCTCGGACGCGGCGGGCTACATCAACGGCGCCGAGATCGACATCGGCGGCGGCGCCCACCTGGGGCAGATCGTGCTGGGCAGCACGCGCGAGGTGCTCAGCCGGCAGGCACGCAGCGCGCCACCCACCACTTGAGGCGCGGCACGGTCAGGCGCCGGCCAGCCGGCCCAGCCACTCGTGCAGCGCATAGCGCGTCATCGCCAGGCCCTCGGCATTGGGCAGCCAGTCGCCCAGCGCCCAGCCCAGGGGCCGCTCCAGCCCCATCGGCGCGGCGATCACCCGCAGGGTGGCACCCGACTGCCGGATGGCGCGGTCGAAGGCCATCAGCGCGCGCCGCTGGTGCACGCCGTGGGTCACCAGCAGCACCTGCTCGATGCCGTCGGCACGCAGCATCGCCACGCTGTAGCGCGCGTTCTCGTTGGTGTCGCGCGAGCGGGCTTCCAGCCAGCGCAGCGCCATGCCGAAATCACGCTGCGCCACCAGCCGCGCGGCGTCGGCCTCGGTGTGCCCGGCCGGGCTGCTGTAGCTCAGCCCGCCGCTGAAACCCACCGGCAGCCGGGTCTGGCGTGCCAGCCACAGGCCGTAGCGCAGCCGTTCCAGCGTCAGCGGCTTCAGGTCGACGGCGCGGTACTCGGGCGCCTCCAGCTTGCGGCCGCCCCCCAGCACCAGGATGGCGGTCTTCGGCGCACGGACCAGGCCGGCAATGCGCTCGGGCGTCAGGGCCGGCGGCGGCCGGGTGAGCGCTTCGATCAACAGGTGGCCCACGCCGGGGCTGCCGGCCGCCCACAGGCCCAGCACCGCGACCAGCACCAGCACCCGGCCCAACCCGCGCCAGCGCGACAGCAGCACGATGCCGATCAGCGCCAGCAGCAGCAGCGACACCGGCGGCAACAGCAGCATGCCCAGCGTGCCCTTCCAGTGCTCGATGCCCAAGCTGACGAACCACTGGTTCATGCCGGTGCGCGGGCCAGCGATTGCTGCCAGGTCAGGTACAGCCGGGTGTCGAACTCGATTTGGTGGTAGCCCGACAGCATGTGGTCGCACAGCGCGTAGAAGGGCTTGTTGTGCTCACGCTCCTTCAGGTGCGCCAGCTCGTGCACGACGATCATGTCCAGCATCGCCGCCGGTGCCTGCTTGAACACCGCCGCCACCCGCAGCTCGCGCTTGGCGGTGAGCTTGCCGCCCTGCACGCGCGAGACCGCCGTCAGCGTGCCCAGCGCACGCTGGTCGATCTGCAGCCGGCCCTCGTAGACCACCTTGGACAGCGCCGGTGCGTTGCGCAGGTAACGCGCCTTCAGCGCCGAGGCATGCTCGTAGAGCGCGCCGTCGGTGCGGATGGCGTGGGCCTCGGGGTAGCGGCGCTGCAGATGCTCACCCAGCGCGCCCTCGGCCAGCAGCTGCCGCACCTGGTCCAGCAGCGGCTGGGCGTAGCCGGCCAGGAAGGGCAGCGGCGGTGTCACGTCGAGGCGCGCCGCAGCGCGATCACCGAACCGCGTCGGGCAGTTCGATCTTCACTTCCAGCACCTCGAAGTTGTCCTGCTTCTCGAGGCTGACCTTGATGTCGCCGGGCGCGATGTTGACGTACTTGCTGATCACCGCCATCAGCTCGGCCTGCAGCTGCGGCAGGTAGTCGGCGCGCGAGGCACCGCGGCCCGAGCGCTCGTGCGCCAGGATGATCTGCAGCCGCTCCTTGGCGACCGAGGCGGTCTTCTTCTTCTCACCGAGGAAGAACGAGAGAAACGACATGCCGCTCACCTCCCACCGAACAAGCGCTTGAAGAAGCCGGGCTTCTCGGCGTCGATGAAGCGCATCGGCACGGTCTCGCCCAGGAAGCGGCTGATCACGTCCTTGTAGGCCTCGCTGACGTCGGTGGCCTTCAGGTGGATCGCCGGCACGCCCTGGTTGCTGGCGTCGAGCACGGTCTCGCTCTCGGGAATCACGCCGATCAGCGGGATGCGCAGGATCTCCTGGATGTCGGTCAGCGACAGCATCTGCCCGCCCTCGACCCGGCTGGGGTTGTAGCGGGTGATCAGCAGGTGTTCCTTGATGGCGGGCAGGCCGTCGATCGCGCGCTTGGTCTTGGACGACAGCATGCCCAGGATGCGGTCTGAATCCCGCACCGACGACACCTCGGGGTTGGTGACCACCAGCGCCTCGTCGGCGAAGTGCATCGCCATCAGCGCACCGGTCTCGATGCCAGCGGGCGAGTCGCAGACGATGTACTCGAAGCCCATCTCGCCCAGGTCCTTCAGCACCTTCTCGACGCCGTCCTGCGTCAGCGCGTCCTTGTCACGCGTCTGGCTGGCGGCCAGCACGTAGAGGTTGTCGCACTGCTTGTCCTTGATCAGCGCCTGGTTCAGGTTGGCCTCGCCGTGGATCACGTTGATCAGGTCGTAGACCACGCGGCGCTCGCAACCCATGATCAGGTCGAGGTTGCGCAGGCCCACGTCGAAGTCGATCACCGCGGTCTTGTGGCCACGCAGGGCCAGGCCGGCGGAAAAGCTGGCGCTGGTGGTGGTCTTGCCCACCCCGCCCTTGCCGGAGGTGACGACGATGATCTTGGCCATCAGGGGTTCTTTCGTTGCAGATGATTGGGTGGCGGGTCGAGTGGCGGGTCGGTTCGTGGGACGCTTGCGGTTAGCGATCTTCACGATGGCAGCGGCTCGACGATGATCTTTTCGCCGTCCAGGCGCACCTGGGCGGCCTGGCCCAGCACGTCGGCGGACAGCGGGGTTTCGGTGGTGCGGTAGATGCCGGCGATCGACACCAGCTGCGGCTCCAGGCAGGTGCAGTAGATGCGCGCCGAGGTGTCGCCGCGGGCACCCGCGATCGCCCGGCCGCGCAGCGGGCCGTAGACGTGGATGTTGCCATCGGCGATCACCTCGGCGCCGACACTGACCACCGCCAGCACGATCAGATCGCCGCCGCGGGCGTACACCCGCTGGCCCGAGCGCAGCGGCTTGTCGACCACCATCACCGGCGCCGGGCCGGCGGCGGCTGTGGGTGCAGGTGCGGGCCGGATCACCTCGACCTCGCGCACCACCTCGTGGGTCACTTCCTGCACCACCGGCACTTCGCGCACCACCTCACGCACTACCTCCCGCACCACGTCGCGCACCGGGGCGGCGTCGGCACGGGCGGCCGGTGCATCGGGCGCCTCGGCCAGGCCGGCGGCGCGGGCGGCGGCCATCTGCGCCGGGCTGCCGCCCTGTGCGGCGATCGGCAGCATGCCGTGGCGGCGCAGGTGGGGCAGCAGCGCCTTGAAATCCACCGCGGCAGCGGCCTCGCGCAGGGGGCTCAGGTCGATCACCACCGGGTCGTTGTCGAACAGGCCGGGGCTGTCGGCAAAGCGCGCATCGAGTGCCGCGGCCAGCGCGCCGGCATCGGCCGTCTGCAGGCGCAAGGCCGTCAGCGTCCAGGCGGTGCTTTTCAGGTCGAAGGCGGGTTTGGCCGGGGCGGCAGAAGGCATGGGCGGGGGGTGGTCAGGCGGGGAGCAGACGGGAGGAAGACGGGGGCGGATCGCAGCAGGCCGGGCGGCAAAATCAGCGCCGAAAGGGCAGCGCGCAGTGTATCTGCCCCTCATTGCCAGGCCGGGCCGGGTGGGGCCGGGCGACCCGGCCCGATCAGCCAATCGCCGCAAGACGGCGGCCAGCCCGGCGCCCTACGCTGCCGGTCACAACCAGGAGCCCCCATGTCGAACGCCGCAGCCATCGATCACTCGCGCCCCCCGCTTCGCATCGGCGGTGCCTCCGGTTTCTGGGGCGATTCCAGCCTGGGCGCGCCGCAGCTGGTCAACAGCGGCCTGATCGACGTGCTGGTGTTCGACTACCTGGCCGAGACGACCATGGCCATCCTGGCTTCGGCCCAGCGCAAGAACCCCGACGCCGGCTACGCCACCGACTTCGTCGAGGCCGCCATGCGCCAGGTGCTGCCCCAGGTGGTCCAGCGCGGCATCAAGGTGGTCAGCAACGCCGGCGGCATCAACCCCCAGGCCTGCGCCCGCGCACTGGCCAAACTGGCCGACGAGCTGGGCATGCAAGTGCGCATCGCGGTGGTCGAGGGCGACGACGTGCGCGAGGCCCTGCCGGCCTTGCGCGCGGCCGCCCCGGGCGGTGCGCTGACCGATCTGGTCGGCGGCCAGCCGGTGCCCGACCAGCTGCTCAGCGCCAACGCCTACCTGGGCGCCGAGCCGGTGGCGCGCGCGCTGGCCGCCGGGGCCGATGTGGTGATCACCGGCCGCTGCGTCGACAGCGCGGTCACGCTGGGCCCGCTGATCCACCACTTCGGCTGGACCATGGACCAGTTCGACGCACTCGCCGGCGGCAGCCTGGCCGGCCACATCATCGAATGCGGCTGCCAGGCCACCGGCGGGCTGTTCACCGACTGGGACCAGGTGCCCGACTGGGCGCACATCGGCTACCCCATCGTCGACGTGGCCAGCGACGGCAGCTTCACCGTCGGCAAGGTGCCCGGCACCGGCGGCCTGATCAGCCCGGCCACGGTGGGCGAGCAACTGCTCTACGAGATCGGCGACCCCGGCGCCTACCTGCTGCCCGACGTGGCCTGCGATTTCCGCCAGGTGCGGATCGAGCAAGTGGGCGAGCACCGCGTGCGTGTCAGCGGCGCCCGCGGCAGCGCGCCGCCGCCCTCGCTGAAGGTCAGCGCCACCACGCTGGTGGGCTGGCGCGTGGATGGCATGACGGTGATCGTCGGCATCGACGCGGTGGCCAAGGCCCGGCGCACCGGTGAATCGCTCATCGAACGCACCCGGGAGATGATCCTGGCCCGCGGCTGGGGTGATTTTTCGGCCACCCGCGTCGAGGTGATCGGCACCGAGACGCTGTACGGCCCGCGCGCCACCACCGCCCAGCTGCGCGAGGTGATCGTGCGCGTGGCGGTGCGCCATCCGCGCAAGGAAGCGCTGGAGCTGTTCACGCGCGAGAAGGCCGCGCCCGGCACCAGTTGGTCACCCGGCACCACCGGCCCGGGCGGCGGCCGCGGCAGTGTGTCGCCGCACATCGTGCCCTGCGCCTTCCTGATCCCGCGCGGCGCGGTGCAGCCGGTGTTCAGGCTGGGCGAGCAGACCCTGGCCGTGAGCATGGCCGACACCGCCCGGCCGCTGGCAGCACCCGCCACCCTGCCCGACCCCGCGCCTTGGACGATGCCTGCCGGCCCCACCAAGACCGTGCCGCTGATCCAGCTGGCCTGGGGCCGCAGCGGCGACAAGGGCGACCTGTCGAACATCGGCCTGATCGCGCGCCGGCCCGAATGGCTGCCGCTGCTGTGGGCGCAGGTGACACCCGAGGTGGTGAAGGCCTGGTTCGCCCACCTGGTCAAGGGCCGGGTCGACCGCTTTCATCTGCCCGGCCTGCATGCGATGAACCTGGTGATGCACCAGGCGCTGGAAGGCGGCGGCCCGGCCTCGCTGCGGCTCGATCCGTTGGGCAAGGGCATGGCGCAGATGCTGCTGGAGCTGCCGGTGCAAGTGCCGGCCGACTGGCCGGTGCGATGATCGACGCCTGTTCCGCCCACGGCTGAAGCCAGCCCTGCACACCATGCGCCTTTGCCTTATTTCTTGCCGGTCAGCCCTGTCCGGCGCATTGCTCGCCCTGCTGACCACCACTGCCGCGCTGGCCGCTGATGTCACCACCGCCGGCACCAATCCGGGCGTGGGCGGCACCGTCACCACCAGCAGCGGCCTGGTGTTCAAACTGATGAAGGCCGGCACCGGCCCCAGCCCCGCGGCCACCGACACGGTGAAGGTGCACTACCGTGGCACCCTCGCCGACGGCAAGGAGTTCGACAGCTCCTACAGCCGCGGCAAGCCGCTGGAGTTTCCGCTCAACCGCGTGATCAAGTGCTGGACCGAAGGCGTGCAGCGCCTGCAGGTGGGTGGCAGCGCGCGCCTGACCTGCCCGCCGGCCATCGCCTACGGTGAACGCGGCGCCGGCGGCGTGATCCCGCCCAACGCCACGCTGACCTTCGACGTCGAGTTGCTGGGCATCGTCGGCCGCTGAGCGCGCCAGCCGACACTTGAGGCCCAGCGCACAAGGTGTGAAGGGACCGTCGCGAGCGGGCCGAGCTTGCGTCGAGTAGCGCAGCCGTACACCCGTACGGCGAGCAACACAGGCGCGAGATCGGTTCGCGCAGTAGGTCCGTTCACGCCTTGTCAGGCGATCTCGGCCACCACCCGTTGCGCCGCCACCTGCTCGCCCAGGCTGACGTGCAGCGCCACCACGCTGCCGGCGCAGGGCGCGGCATGCACATGCTCCATCTTCATCGCTTCCAGCGTCAGCAGCGGCTGGCCGGCGGTGACGACATCGCCCACCGCCACCTGCACGGCCACCACGCGGCCGTTCATGCTGGCGCGCAGCTTGCCGTCGCTGGCGCCATCGCCGGCGCGGGTGGCCGCAGCACGGCTCAGGTCGTTCACCCGCCAGGCGCGGCCGGCAAAGTGCAGCAGCAACTCGGCGCCGTCGCGGTGCCAGCGGGCGCTCTCGGCCAGGCCGTCGATCAGCACGCGGGCCTGGCCCGCTGACGCCGTCACGAGCTGCAACCGGCTGTCGTCACCGTCGAGGTGGGCGGTGAACTGGTCCGGGCCGGGTTGGGTCAGCGTGCCCTGCACCAGCGCGCCGTTCAGCTCAAAGTGCTGCAGCGTGGGCATGCGGTGCGCCAGCTCGCGCGCCGGGCCGGCGTCGGTATCGCTCAGGTGCAGCAGCAAGGCGGCCAGCGCGGCGGCGCGGCGGTGGTTGGTGGTGTCGCCGTCGCGGCTCAAGCCGGCCAGCAGGGTGGCCTGGTGGTCGCCGATGAACGCCGTGGTGGCGCCGCCCTCGGCAAACACCGGGTGCGTCAGGCATTGCGACAAGAAGGCCTGGTTGGTGGCCACGCCCAGCGCCACCGCCGCCTGCAGCCCGCGCTGCAGCCGGCGCAGCGCCTCGGCCCGGTTCGTGCCATGGGCCACCAGCTTGGCGATCATCGAGTCGTAGTACGGCGGGATGTCATCACCCGGGCGCAGCGCATGCTCCACCCGCAAGGCACCGGGGCCTTGCTCAGGCATCACCCACTCGCGCATCTGCCCGCTCTGCGGCATGAAGTTCTGCAGCGCATCCTCGGCGCACAACCGCACCTCGATCGCATGGCCGGCGAAGCGCACCTGCTCCTGCGCCAGAGGCAGCGGCTCGCCGGCGGCCACGCGCAGTTGCCAATCGACAAGGTCGAGACCGGTGATGGCCTCGGTGACCGGGTGCTCCACCTGCAGCCGGGTGTTCATCTCCATGAAGAAGAACTCGCCGTGCGCATCGAGCAGGAATTCCAGCGTGCCCGCGCCCACATAACCGATCGCCAGCACGGCCTTGACCGCCACCGCCCCCATGCGCGCACGCAGGTCGGCATCCACCGCCGGTGACGGCGCTTCCTCGATCAGCTTCTGGTGGCGGCGCTGCACCGAGCAGTCGCGCTCGCCCAGGTGGATGGCGTGGCCGTGCCGGTCGGCAAAGACCTGGATCTCGATGTGGCGCGGCGCGATCAGCGCACGCTCCAGGATCACCGTGGCATCGCCGAAGGCGCCCTGCGCCTCGCTCTGCGCGCTGCGCAAGGCGTCGGCGAAGTCGACCGCGCGGTCCACCCGGCGCATGCCGCGCCCGCCGCCGCCCGCGGTGGCCTTGATCATCACCGGCCAGCCGATGGCCGCGGCCTCCCTGGCCAGGCGTTCGGCCGACTGGTCCTCGCCCTGGTAGCCCGGAATCACCGGCACGCCGGCCGCGGCCATCAAGGCCTTGGCGCCGGCCTTGTCGCCCATCGCGGTGATGGCCGCGGCCGGCGGGCCGATGAAGACCAGCCCGGCCTCGGCGCAGGCCGCGGCGAAGGCGGCGTTTTCGGCCAGGAAGCCGTAGCCCGGGTGCACCGCGTCGGCACCACTCTGGCGCGCCGCATCGATGATCGCCGGGATGTTGAGGTAACTCTGGCGCGGCAGCGGCTCGCCGATGCACACCGCCTGGTCGGCCTCCAGCACATGGCGCGCCAGCGTATCGGCGGTGGAGTACACCGCCACCGTGCGGTAGCCCAGCGACTGGGCGCTGCGCATCACGCGCAGCGCGATCTCGCCGCGGTTGGCGATCAGGATCTTGGTGAACGAGGTCGGAGTGGTCATGTTGGGCGGGAGCGAAGTCGTGAAGATTCCGTCGCGAGCGGGCCGAGGTTGGGTCGAGCAACGCAGCCGTACACCCGTACGGCGAGCAGCGCAGGCGCAAGATCGGCCCGCGCAGCAGGAAGATTCATGACTTCGCCGGGAAGGTGCCCATGAACTTGCAGAGGATCTGCAGCATCACCTCGTCGGCACCACCGCCGATGGACGACAAGCGTCCGTCGCGCCAGATGCGGCTGACCGGGCTGTCCATCATGTAGCCCATGCCGCCCCAGAACTGCAGGCAGCCGTCGGACACCTCGCGGATGGTGCGGCCGGCCTTCAGCTTGGCCATCGTCGCCAGCTTGGTGGCATCCTCGCCGCGCACCACCATCTCGACGCCGCGCCAGGCCAGGCTGCGCAGCGCCTCCACCTCGGTCTGCAGCTCGGCCAGCTTGTAGTGCACCCACTGGTTGTCGAGGATGCTGCGGCCGAAGGCCTGGCGCTCGCGCGTGTAGGCGATGGTGTGGTCGATGGCGCGCTGGGCCATCGCACCGCTGTTGAGCGCGCCCCACAGCCGCTCGATCTGGAACTGCTCCATCTGGTACATGAAGCCCATGCCCTCTTCGCCGATGCGGTAGCGCTGCGGCACGCGCACGTCGTCGAAGTGCAGCTGCGCAGTGTCGCTGGCGTCCATGCCCACCTTCTTGAGCTTGCGCGCGACCGACACGCCGGGCGTCTTCATCGGCACGATGATCAGGCT
>Ga0155495_1017_pt1 | contig 10238 bp, 5 predicted proteins | sample RifCSPhighO2_12_FD_107153 | JGI IMG/M metagenome (GOLD analysis project Ga0155495, IMG submission 107153) | Burkholderiales bacterium RIFCSPHIGHO2_12_FULL_69_20
CGTCGTCTTGCCGTGGTCCACGTGACCAATCGTGCCCACGTTGACGTGGGGCTTGGTCCGTTCGAATTTACCTTTTGCCATTTCAAATTCTCCGTCTGAAAAAAGAGCGTTGCCCGTGGCTGTTTAAGGTTTCCAGCGCGGGGCCTGCCACGGGCAGCAGGCCAGCCGGGGTCGTGCCCCGGGCGCCAAAGACCAGCTTGATGATTTACTTGGCGCGCGAGGTGATGATCGCGTCGGCCACGTTCTTGGGCGCTTCGCTGTAGTGCTTGAATTCCATCGTGTACGTGGCGCGGCCCTGCGACATCGAACGCAGCGTGGTCGAGTAGCCGAACATCTCCGACAGCGGCACTTCGGCCTTGATGACCTTGCCGCCGCCAGGCATGTCGTCCATGCCCTGCACCATGCCGCGGCGTGACGACAAGTCGCCCATCACCGAGCCGGCGTAGTCTTCCGGTGTCTCGACCTCAACGGCCATCATCGGCTCCAGGATCACCGGCGAGGCCTTGCGGCAGCCGTCCTTGAAACCCAGCGACGCGGCCATCTTGAAGGCGTTTTCGTTCGAGTCCACCTCGTGGTACGAGCCGAAGGTCAGCGTCACCTTGACGTCGACCACCGGGAAGCCGGCCAGCACGCCATTGGGCAGCGAGTCGATCACGCCCTTCTGCACCGCCGGGATGAACTCGCGCGGCACCACGCCACCCTTGATGGCGTCGACGAATTCAAAGCCCTTGCCAGGCTCTTGCGGCTCGACCTTGAAGACGACGTGGCCGTACTGGCCCTTGCCGCCCGACTGACGCACGAACTTGCCTTCGACATCGGTGACCGTCTTGCGGATGGTCTCGCGGTAGGCCACCTGCGGCTTGCCGACGTTGGCCTCGACGCCGAACTCGCGCTTCATGCGGTCGACGATGATCTCGAGGTGCAACTCGCCCATGCCCGAGATGATGGTCTGGCCCGACTCTTCGTCGGTCTTGACGCGGAACGACGGATCTTCAGCGGCCAGGCGGCCCAGCGCGATGCCCATCTTCTCCTGGTCGGCCTTGGTCTTGGGCTCGACGGCCTGCGAGATCACCGGCTCGGGGAAGATCATCTTCTCGAGCGTGATGATCGAATCGGGATCGCACAGGGTCTCGCCGGTGGTCACTTCTTTCAAGCCCACGCAGGCAGCGATGTCACCGGCCAGGATCTCCTTGATTTCCTCGCGCTGGTTGGCGTGCATCTGAAGGATCCGGCCGATGCGCTCCTTCTTGCCGCGGATCGGGTTGTAGACCGAGTCGCCCGACTTCAGCACGCCTGAGTAGACACGCACGAAGGTGAGCTGACCGACGTACGGGTCGGTCATCAGCTTGAAGGCCAGGGCCGAGAACTTGGCCTCATCGGTGCGATGGCGCACGACTGGCTTGTCGTCGTCGTCGGTGCCAGGCACCGGCGGGATGTCGGCCGGCGACGGCATGAAATCGATCACGCCGTCGAGCATGCGCTGCACGCCCTTGTTCTTGAAGGCCGAACCACAGAACATCGGCTGGATCTCGGCCGCGATGGTGCGCGAGCGGATGCCGGCCTTGATTTCCACCTCGGTCAGGTCACCCGACTCGAGGTACTTGTTCATCAGCTCTTCCGACGACTCGGCCGCAGCCTCGAGCATGTTCTCGCGCCACTTCTTGGCCTCTTCGAGCAGCTCGGCGGGGATCTCGCGGTAGTCGAACTTCATGCCCTGCGAGGCCTCGTCCCAGATGATCGCCTTCATCTTGATGAGGTCGATCACACCGGTGAACTGGTCTTCGGCACCGATCGGGATCACGATGGGCACGGGGTTCGCCTTCAGGCGCACCTTCATCTGGTCGACGACCTTGAAGAAGTTGGCGCCGGTGCGGTCCATCTTGTTGACGAAGGCCAGGCGCGGCACCTTGTACTTATTGGCCTGGCGCCAGACCGTCTCGGACTGCGGTTGCACACCGCCCACGGCGCAATACACCATGCAGGCACCGTCGAGCACGCGCATCGAGCGCTCGACTTCAATCGTGAAGTCGACGTGCCCGGGGGTGTCGATGATGTTGATGCGGTGCTCGGGGAAGCCCAGCTCCATGCCCTTCCAGAAGCAGGTGGTGGCTGCCGAGGTGATGGTGATGCCGCGCTCCTGCTCCTGCTCCATCCAGTCCATCGTGGCGGCGCCGTCATGCACTTCGCCGATCTTGTGGTTCACACCGGTGTAGAACAGGATGCGCTCGGTCGTCGTCGTCTTGCCGGCATCGATGTGCGCGGAAATGCCGATGTTGCGGTAGCGCTCGATGGGGGTCTGGCGGGCCATGGTGTCACTCCAAATACAGGGGCCGCCCTCGGGTCAGTGATAACCCGGGTGGGGCGGCCGGAAAGGCTTGAGGGGGAAGGCTTAGAAGCGGAAGTGCGAGAACGCCTTGTTGGCTTCGGCCATGCGGTGCACTTCATCGCGCTTCTTCATGGCGCCGCCGCGGCCTTCGCTGGCCTCGAGCAGCTCATTGGCCAGACGGGCGGCCATCGACTTCTCGCCGCGCTTGCGGGCCGACTCCTTCAACCAGCGCATGGCCAGGGCCATCCGGCGCACGGGGCGAACTTCCACGGGAACTTGGTAGTTCGCACCGCCGACGCGGCGGGACTTGACTTCGACCATCGGCTTGATGTTGTTGATGGCGACCATGAAGATCTCCAGCGGGTCCTTGCCGGCCTTCTTTTCGACCTGCTCAAGCGCACCGTAGATGATGCGCTCGGCGATGGCCTTCTTGCCCGATTCCATGATGACGTTCATGAACTTGGACAGATCGACCGAACCGAACTTCGGGTCGGGCAGGATTTCGCGTTTGGGTACTTCGCGACGACGTGGCATTTCGATTCCTTTATCTGCTTCAGCGGGTGACCGGGCCGTTTGTTCAGCCGATTTGGCTGGTGGCACGCACCGGAGAGGTCACGCAACAGACCCCTCGCTTACTCGGCGGCGCTCATGCGCCCACCGCAACAATCACGACGCCAGCTTGGCAGCCGACGGTGACAACCGCTTGAAAGACCCGAACCCGAGCCTTTCGATCCGACAGAAGGCGATCAAGCCCTCTCGGGCGAGAAAGCCCTCAGGCCTTCTTCGGCCGCTTCGCGCCGTACTTCGACCGCGACTGCTTGCGATCCTTGACGCCCTGCAGGTCGAGCGAACCGCGCACGATGTGGTAGCGAACGCCGGGCAGGTCTTTGACCCGGCCGCCACGCACCAGCACCACGCTGTGCTCTTGCAGGTTGTGGCCTTCGCCACCGATGTAGGAGATGATCTCGAAGCCGTTCGTCAGGCGAACCTTGGCGACCTTCCGCAGGGCGGAGTTGGGCTTCTTCGGCGTGGTGGTGTACACGCGGGTGCACACGCCACGGCGCTGCGGGCAGTTCTGCATCGCAGGCGACTTGCTCTTGACGACTTCGACCTCACGGCCTTGGCGCACGAGCTGGTTGATGGTTGGCATAGGTAACTTGTTCCCGTTTGAAGTCACGTGTCTTCGGCGGCCGCTTGGATAAACACAAGTGGCGCCGCGCCTCGCAAAAGCTCGAAGCCAAGCTGAAAGCCGAGCTTCAAACAAAGGCGAGGCACGACGCCACGAAGGTCATTCGAACGACGTTTCACCCAACGATGCGGGTGATGCAATGTGCCGAAAAGCCCTCGATTATATTCAAGTCGGGCTTGAGCCACAAGCCCGCCCTTTTTCAACCCACCCAGAAGCCGCTTGCCGGCCGGTCCTCATGCAGTTTTCGCCCGTTGCGCCCATTGCTGCACCCGACACAGCGTCGCCTTGGGTGGTCATAGATACCAACGCCTGGCTCGATCTGCTGCTGTTTGACGACCTTCGGGCGCAGCCGCTGTGGCTGGCGCTGCAGGGCGGGCAGCTGCGGGCCGTGGCGACACAACCGATGCTCGACGAACTGGCCGACGTGTTGACGCGGCCTTTCATCGCGGACTGGCCGGTCGCCGCCGAGACGGTGCTGGCGCGGGCCCAGGCGCTGTGCTGCATCGTCGACGCTGTGCCGACCCCCGACCGACTGGCGCCACGCTGTCGCGACCTGGACGACCAGAAATTCATCGACCTGGCCTGGGCCTGGCCTGCGGCTTGGTTGCTGAGCCGAGACCGCGCGCTGCTGACGCTCGCGCGGTCGGCATCACCACGCGGCTTGCGCATCACCACGCCCGCCGGCTGGGCGGCGCACTCGGTGCCCAGCGCGGCGGCATGAAAAAAGGCGGCCGAAGCCGCCCTTGAGGGGAGTGTGGCGACAGGCAGCTGCTCGAACGCAGCCGCCGCAGGCGTCACGTTGCGCTGGTGTCGCCAGCCTCGGACGCGGCATCGACCGCCGCCATCTGCACGGCGGCCAGTTCCTCGGCCTCCTGCATGGCGATGGCGCGACGCTCGGTCTCGTCCATCTCTTCTTTCACCTTGCGCGCCTGGTGGTACGCCATGCCGGTGCCGGCGGGGATCAAGCGGCCGACGATGACGTTTTCCTTCAAGCCACGCAGCTCGTCGCGCTTGCCCATGATGGCCGCTTCGGTCAGCACCCGGGTGGTTTCCTGGAAGGACGCCGCGGAGATGAACGAGTCGGTCGACAGCGACGCCTTGGTGATGCCCAGCAGCACGTCGGCATAGGTGGCGGGCACCTTGTCTTCGCCGCGCAGGCGGTCGTTGGTGTCGAACAGCTCCGAACGCTCGATCTGCTCGCCCACGATGTAGGTCGAGTCGCCCGAGTTGGTGATCTGCACACGACGCAGCATCTGGCGCACGATCACCTCGATGTGCTTGTCGTTGATCTTCACGCCCTGCAGACGGTAGACGTCCTGCACCTCGTCGACGATGTAGCGCGCCAGTTCCTCGACCCCCAGCAGACGCAGGATGTCCTGCGGATCGGCCGAGCCGTCGACGATGAGCTCGCCCTTGTTGACCACCTGGCCTTCGTGCACCAGGATGTTCTTCTCCTTGGCCACCAGCTCTTCGTACTTGACGCCTTCGGGGTCGGTGATTTCCAGGCGAACCTTGCCTTTGGTCTCCTTGCCGAACGACACCGTGCCGGTCTTCTCGGCCAGGATGCCGACGTCCTTGGGCGAGCGGGCCTCGAACAGCTCGGCCACCCGCGGCAAGCCGCCGGTGATGTCGCGTGTCTTCTGGCCTTCAACCGGAATGCGCGCCAGCACTTCGCCAGGCGCCAGGTCTTGGCCGTCGCGGATCTGGATCAGCGAGCCCACAGGGAAACCGATGGTCACCGAGTGGTCGGTGCCCGGGATCTTCACTTCCTGGCCCGCGGCATCGAGCAGCTTGACCTGCGGGCGCACCACCTTGATGGCACCACGGCGCTTCGGGTCGATCACCACCAGGGTGGACAGACCCGTCACCTCGTCGACCTGCTTGGCCACGGTGACGCCTTCTTCCACGTTCTCGAAGCGCGCCTTGCCGGCGAACTCAGTGATGATGGGGCGGGTCAGCGGGTCCCAGTTGGCCAGCACCACGCCGGCCTTCAACTGCTGGTCGGCCTTGATGTTGAGCGTGGCGCCGTACGGCACCTTGTGGCGCTCGCGCTCGCGGCCGTGCTGGTCGGAGATGATGATCTCGCCCGATCGCGAGATGACCACCAGCTCGCCCTTGCCGTTGGTGACGTAGCGCATCGTGGCGTTGAAGCCGATGATGCCGTCGCTCTTGGCGTCCACGCTGTTGGCCACCGCCGCACGCGACGCCGCACCACCGATGTGGAAGGTGCGCATCGTCAGCTGCGTGCCCGGCTCGCCGATCGACTGTGCGGCAATCACGCCCACGGCCTCACCGGTGTTGACCAGGCCACCACGGCCCAGGTCACGGCCGTAGCACTTGGCGCAGATCCCGAAGCGCGTGGCGCAGGTCAGCGGCGTGCGCACCTTGACTTCGTCGACGCCGGCGGCTTCGAGGATGTCGAGCGAGTCTTCGTCGAGCATGGTGCCCGCGGGCATCAGCAGTTGCTGGGTCTCCGGGTGCAGCACTTCCACCGCGGCCACGCGGCCCAGGATGCGATCGCGCAGCGACTCGATCACCTCGCCGCCTTCGACCAGCGCGCGGGTGTTGAAGCCGTTCTCGGTGCCGCAATCAACCTCGGTGACCACCAGGTCCTGCGTCACGTCCACCAGGCGACGCGTCAGGTAGCCCGAGTTCGCGGTCTTCAGCGCCGTGTCCGCCAGGCCCTTTCGGGCGCCGTGGGTGGAGATGAAGTACTGCAACACGTTCAACCCCTCGCGGAAGTTGGCGGTGATCGGCGTCTCGATGATCGAGCCATCGGGCTTGGCCATCAGGCCGCGCATGCCGGCCAACTGGCGGATCTGTGCGGCAGAACCGCGCGCACCCGAGTCGGCCATCATGTAGATCGAGTTGAACGATTCCTGGTCCACCTCGTTGCCGTGGCGGTCGATGGTCTTCTGCTTGGACAGCTGGGCCATCATGACCTTGCCGACTTCGTCGCCGGTCTTGCCCCAGATGTCGACCACCTTGTTGTAGCGCTCACCGGCGGTCACCAGGCCCGAGACGTACTGCTGCTCGATCTCCTTGACCTCCTTCTCGGCGCGCTCGATCAGGCCGGGCTTCTGCGGCGGCACCAGCATGTCGTCGATGGCGATCGAGATGCCGGCACGCGTGGCCAGCCGGAAACCGGCCTGCAGCAGCTTGTCGGCCAGCACCACGGTTTCCTTCAGGCCGCACTTGCGGAAGCTGGTGTTGATCAGCTTGGAAATTTCTTTCTTCTTCAGCGCCTTGTTGATGTTGGCGAACGGCAGGCCCTTGGGCAGGATTTCGCTCAACAGCGCACGGCCCACGGTCGTGTCGACCAGCTTGGTCTCAGGTGTGAAGCCCTCGCCTTCCTTGTCCTTGACCCACTCGGTCAGCCGCACCGCGATCTTGGCGGTCACCTCGACCACCTTGTTGTCCAGCGCGCGCTGCACTTCGATGATGTCGGAGAAGATCATGCCCTCGCCGATACCGTTGGTGCGCTCACGGGTGGCGTAGTACAAGCCCAGCACCACGTCTTGCGACGGCACGATCGACGGCTCGCCCGAGGCCGGGAACAGCACGTTGTTGGACGCCAGCATCAGCGTGCGGGCTTCCATCTGCGCTTCGATCGACAGCGGAATGTGCACGGCCATCTGGTCGCCGTCGAAGTCGGCGTTGAAGGCCGAGCAGACCAGCGGATGCAACTGGATCGCCTTGCCTTCAATCAGCACCGGCTCGAAGGCCTGGATGCCCAGGCGGTGCAGCGTGGGCGCGCGGTTCAGCAGCACCGGGTGCTCCTTGATCACTTCTTCAAGGATGTCCCAGACCACCGGCGTGCCGCTCTCGACTTCCTTCTTCGCCGCCTTGATGGTGGTGGCGATGCCCATGGCTTCCAGGCGCGAGAAAATGAAGGGCTTGAACAGCTCGAGGGCCATCAGCTTGGGCAGGCCACACTGGTGCAGCTTGAGCGTGGGGCCGACCACGATGACCGAACGGCCCGAGTAGTCGACGCGCTTGCCCAGCAAGTTCTGACGGAACCGGCCGCCCTTGCCCTTGATCATGTCGGCCAGCGACTTCAGTGCCCGCTTGTTGGCACCGGTCATCGCCTTGCCGCGACGACCGTTGTCCAGCAGCGAGTCGACCGCCTCCTGCAGCATGCGCTTTTCGTTGCGCACGATGATCTCGGGCGCCTTCAGCTCCAAGAGCCTTGCCAACCGGTTATTGCGGTTGATCACGCGGCGGTACAGGTCGTTGAGGTCGGAGGTGGCGAAGCGGCCACCGTCCAACGGCACCAGCGGGCGCAGGTCGGGCGGCAGCACCGGCAGGACGGTCATGACCATCCACTCGGGCTTCATGCCGCTCTTCTTGAAGGCTTCCATCACCTTCAGGCGCTTGCTGTTCTTCTTGACCTTCAGCTCGCTGCCGGTCATGTCGCCACGCAGGCGCTCGATCTCGACGTCGAGGTCCATGTCGGCCAGCAGCTTCTGCACGCCTTCGGCGCCCATCAGCGCGACGAACTCGTCACCGAATTCGGCTCGCTTGGTGTCGTAGTCCTCCTCGGTCATGATGGAGAACTTCTTCAGCGGGGTCATGCCGGGATCGACCACGACATAGGCTTCGAAGTACAGCACGCGCTCGATGTCGCGCAGCGTCATGTCGAGCACCAGGCCCAGACGCGACGGCAGCGATTTCAGGAACCAGATGTGCGCGCAGGGCGCGGCCAGATCAATGTGGCCCATGCGGTCACGACGGACCTTGGTCTGGGTCACTTCGACGCCGCACTTCTCGCAGATCACGCCGCGGTGCTTCAGGCGCTTGTACTTGCCGCACAGGCACTCGTAGTCCTTGATCGGCCCGAAGATCTTGGCGCAGAACAAGCCGTCACGCTCGGGCTTGAAGGTGCGGTAGTTGATCGTCTCGGGCTTCTTGACTTCACCGAACGACCAGGAGCGGATTTTCTCGGGCGAGGCGATGCCGATCTTGATGGCATCGAAGTGCTCGTCAGGGGTGAACTGACGGAAGAGGTCCAGCAAACCTTTCATGTGATTCTCCTTTGCTTTTCCGCGTTCAGTTCTTTTCCAGTTCCATGTCGATGCCCAAGGAGCGAATCTCCTTGACCAGGACATTGAACGATTCCGGCATGCCGGCTTCGATGGCGTGCTCGCCCTTGACGATGGACTCGTACACCTTGGTGCGGCCGTTCACGTCGTCGGACTTCACCGTCAGCATTTCCTGCAGGATGTAGCTGGCGCCATAAGCCTCGAGCGCCCACACCTCCATCTCGCCGAAACGCTGGCCGCCGAACTGCGCCTTGCCGCCCAGCGGCTGCTGGGTGACCAGGCTGTACGGGCCGGTCGAGCGTGCGTGCATCTTGTCGTCGACCAGGTGGTGCAGCTTCAGCACGTGCATGTAGCCGATCGTGGTGGGCCGCTCGAACTGCTCGCCGGTGCGCCCGTCGAACAGGTGCGCCTGCGTGCGGGTGGCCGTGAGGCCCTTCTTCGCGGCGATGTGGTCCGGGTAGGCCAGCTTGAGCATGCCGCGGATCTCGCTCTCCTTGGCGCCGTCGAACACCGGCGTGGCAAACGGCACGCCCTTGCTCAGGTTGCCGGCCATCTCGATGATGTCGGCGTCGCTCAGCGCGTCGATGTTCTCGGTCTTGCCGCCCGACTGGTTGTACAACTCGTCGAAGAACTTGCGCAGTTCGAGGATGCGCGCTTCGCCCTGCAGCATGTCGCCGATGCGGTTGCCGATGCCCTTGCCGGCCCAGCCCAGGTGCACCTCGAGCACCTGGCCCACGTTCATGCGCGACGGCACGCCCAGCGGGTTGAGCACAATGTCGCACGGCGTGCCGTCGGCCATGTAGGGCATGTCTTCCACGGGCACGATCTTCGAGACCACGCCCTTGTTGCCATGCCGGCCGGCCATCTTGTCGCCAGGCTGCAGGCGGCGCTTGACGGCCAGGTAGACCTTGACCATCTTCAGCACGCCCGCCGGCAGCTCATCGCCCTGCGTCAGCTTCTTGCGCTTCTCTTCGAACATCAGGTCGAAGCTGTGGCGCGTCTGCTCGAGTGAGTTCTTGATCGACTCGAGCTGGTTGGCGGCTTCGTCTTCGGCCGGGCGGATGTCGAACCAGTGGTACTTCTCGACCGAGGTCAGGTAGGCCTTGTCGATGACCGTGCCCTTGGCGATCTTCTGCGGGCCGCCGTTGGCGGCCTTGCCGATCAGCAGCTTCTCGATTCGGTCGAAGGCATCGGCCTCGACGATGCGCAGCTGGTCGTTCAGGTCGAGGCGGAAGCGCTTCAGCTCATCGTCGATGATTTGCTGGGCACGCTTGTCGCGCTGGATGCCTTCGCGGGTGAACACCTGCACGTCGATGACCGTGCCGTTGGTGCCCTGGTCCACGCGCAGCGAGGTGTCCTTCACGTCGCTGGCCTTCTCGCCGAAGATCGCGCGCAGCAGCTTCTCTTCAGGCGTCAGCGTGGTCTCACCCTTGGGCGTGACCTTGCCGACCAGCACGTCGCCCGGCGTCACTTCAGCGCCGACGTAGACGATGCCCGACTCGTCCAGGCGGGCCAGTTGCTGCTCGCTCAGGTTCGGGATGTCGCGGGTGATTTCTTCGCTGCCCAGCTTGGTGTCGCGGGCCATGACCACCAGTTCCTCGATGTGGATCGAGGTGTAGCGGTCTTCGGCGACCACGCGCTCGCTGATCAGGATCGAGTCCTCGAAGTTGTAGCCGTTCCA
>Ga0155495_1007_pt1 | contig 10227 bp, 9 predicted proteins | sample RifCSPhighO2_12_FD_107153 | JGI IMG/M metagenome (GOLD analysis project Ga0155495, IMG submission 107153) | Burkholderiales bacterium RIFCSPHIGHO2_12_FULL_69_20
CCTGGCCTTCGACACGCTGCGCGCGGGCGTGCAGTTCATGCTGTTCGACAACCGGGTGAACCACCTGATCGTGCCGCAGCAGGTGACGGCCACCGGCCCGCGCATCACCTACCAGTACCAGAACATCGACCGCGCGCGCCTGCGAGGTGCCGAGTGGTCGGGCACCCTGCGCCTGGCCGGCGGCTGGACGGCGAGCGCGAACTACCAGTACCTGGATGCCAAGGACGGCCACGGCACGCGGCTTGAAAAGCGGCCGCGCCACACGCTGGGCGGTGCGCTGGCCTGGGCCGCCGGCCCCTGGCGCGCCGGGTTGCGCATCGACACCACGGCGGGCCAGCTGATCGCGCCGGCGGTGGTGGGCCAGCCATTGCAGGCGGCACCGCCGTTGAGCTACGTGGGCGCCAACGTCTCGCGCGACCTGCCGGCCGGCCTGAACCTGGGCCTGGGCGTCAGCAACCTCACCGGCACCAACCCGCCCGAGCGCTCGGCGCTCTACAGCTGGGGCGAGGCGCCGCGCACCTGGCGCCTGGCCTTGCGCGGCCATTGGTAGGCGGTACCGGCCACCGCGGCAAGTGGTTTCCCGGCTGAATGCACTGAGCTTGCGCTTTGTCAAATCGGAGCATCGGCCTGCTCAAGATGTGATCCATGGGGCCCGACAACCCGATCACATTCATCAAGGGCAACGGGCATGAAACTCATCAAGGACTTGCGCATCGGGGCCCGCCTCGGTCTGGGATTTGGCATCCTGTTGTTCCTGATGGCGCTGACCCTCGCGCTGTCCAGCCTGCGGTTGAGCAGCCTGGGGGATGCGGTGCACCGCATCGTCCACCAGGACTGGATCAAGGCGCAGGCCGCGGCCACCATCGACTCCACCACGCGGGCCAATGCGCGCCGCACGCTGGAGTTGCTGCTGATCAGCGATCCGGCGCAACAGGCCACGGTGCGCGCGCACATCCAGACCAACAAGACGACCATCGACGAGGCGCTGGCGCAGCTCGAGCAACTCGTCTACCTGGCCGAAGGCAAGGCCCTGCTGGCGACGCTGAAGACCGACCGCGCAGCCTTCGTGGCCAGCTTCACCCAGGTCGACCGGCTGCTGCAGGCCGGTCAACGCGACGCGGCCAGCCAGTTGATGTTGCGGGAGACGCTGCCGGCCGTCGACAAGCTGCAGGTGCAGGCGCGCGGGCTGTCGGCCTTGCAGATGAAGCAGGCCAACGCTGCCGGCGCGGCCGTGCAGCAGGACGTGGAACAGGCCCGCTGGGTGCTGATGCTGGCGGGCGCCGCGATGCTGCTGCTGGGCGCCGGCGCGGCCTGGTGGCTGGCCCGCACGATCACCGGGCCGATCGCGCAGGCGGTGGCGGTGGCCGAAGCGGTGGCCGCCGGCGACCTCAGCTCGCACATCGAGGTGAGCACCCGCGACGAGACCGGCCGCCTGCTGCAGGCGCTCAGGGACATGAATGCCAGCCTGGGCCATGTGGTGGGCGAGGTGCGTGAAGGCAGCGAGAGCATCGCCACCGGCGCGAGCCAGATCGCCACCGGCACGGCCGATCTGTCGCAACGCACCGAAGAGCAGGCCGCCAACCTGCAGCAGACGGCCGCGGCGATGGAGCAGCTGGCCAGCACCGTGCGGCAAAGCGCCCAAACCGCCCGCGAGGCCAGCGCACTGGCCGTGCAAGCCAGCGCCACCGCCGCCCACGGCGGCGAGGTGGTGGGCCAGGTGGTCGGCACGATGGAGGACATCACCGCCTCCAGCCGCAAGATCGGCGACATCATCGGCGTGATCGACGGCATCGCCTTCCAGACCAACATCCTGGCGCTGAATGCCGCGGTGGAGGCGGCCCGTGCCGGCGAGCAGGGCCGCGGTTTTGCGGTGGTGGCCTCGGAGGTGCGTAGCCTGGCGCAGCGCAGTGCGGCATCGGCGCGCGAGATCAAGCAGCTGATCCAGGCCAGCGTCGAGACGGTGGAGGCCGGCCGCCACCAGGTGGGCGCCGCCGGCGACACCATGCGCGACATCGTGCAGCAGGTGCAGCGTGCCAGCGACATGATCCTGCAGATCAGCCACGCGGCCAACGAGCAGACCCAGGGCATCGGCCAGGTCAACGATGCGGTGACGCAGCTCGACCAGGTGACCCAGCAGAACGCGGCATTGGTGGAAGAAAGCGCGGCGGCGTCCGACAGCCTGAGCAGCCAGGCCGCGCGCCTGGTGGAATCGGTGTGCCGCTTCAGGCTGGGCGCTGCCGTGCCGGCCTGAGCTGGCGGCAGGTCCCTCCCGCCGCTGGCTCAGCGTGGCACGAAGAAGGTCGACTTCTCGCGCCGCATCACCGGCACGCCGTCCTGCATGCTGGCGATCTCGAAGGCGATGGCCGCGGCCTGCCCACGCTGCGCCTGCCCCGCGTCGGCGGGCAGCGACAGCCGCACCGCCAGCGTGCCGATATGGGTGGGTGCTACCACCAGTTCGGTGGGCGTGACGATCTGCAGGCCGGGCAGGCCCGAGACGCCCACGCGAAAGCGCCGCACCTGCTCGCTGACGTTGGCGATGTGCAGCGTGTAGACGTTCTCGATCACGCCGCCCTCGACCACCCGCGCCAGCGCGCCGCGGTCGCGGATCACGTCGACGGTGAAGCCGCTGCGCTGCGACAGGCTGAAGACGAAGACCGCGCTGACCACCAGCAGCAGCAGGCCGTACAGCAGCACGCGCGGGCGCAGCGTGCGCCGCAGCATCTGCGCGCGGGTCCAGCCGCCGGCCACGCCGTTCTCGGTGGAATAGCGGATCAGCCCCTTCGCATAGCCCATCTTGCCCATCACGTCGTCGCACACGTCGATGCAGGCGGCGCAGCCGATGCACTCGTTCTGCAGGCCGTTGCGGATGTCGATGCCGGTGGGGCAGACCTGCACACACAGCGTGCAATCGATGCAGTCGCCCAGCCCCAGCGCACGCGGGTCGGCCTTGCGTGGGCGTGAGCCGCGTGCCTCGCCGCGGCCGCTGTCGTAGGCGATGACCAGCGAGTCGCGGTCGATCAGCGCGCTCTGGAAGCGGGCGTAGGGGCACATGTACTTGCACACCTGCTCACGCAGGTAGCCGGCGTTGCCGTAGGTGGCCAGGCCGTAGAACAGCACCCAGAACCACTCCCACGCCGAGAAGCCCAGCGTGGCGGCCTCGGCCGCCAGCGCACGGATCGGCGTGAAATAGCCGACGAAGCTGAAGCCGGTGAGCAGCGCGATGGTGATCCAGGCCGCCTGCTTGCTGCCCTTGCGCAGCAGCTTGTCGGCGCTCCAGGGCGCGGCGTCCAGCCGCATGCGGGCCTGGCGGTCGCCTTCGGTGCGCCGCTCGACCCACAGGAACATCTCGGTGTAGACGGTCTGCGGGCAGGCATAACCGCACCACAGCCGGCCGGCCACCGCGGTGAAGAAGAACAGCGCCAGCGCGGCGATCACCAGCAGCGCGGCCAGGTAGATGAAGTCCTGCGGCTGCAGCACCAGCCCACCGACGAAGAAGCGCCGCTCGGTCAGGTCGAACAGCACCGCCTGGCGGCCATTCCACTGCAGCCAGGGCCCGCCATAGAACACCAGTTGGGTCAGCCACACCATCGCCCAGCGCCAGCCGGCAAACCAGCCGGTGACCGCGCGCGGGTAGATCTTGACCTGCTTCTCATACATCGACACGGTCAGTTCGTCGTCGTCGCTGCCCTGCGCCGGTGCAGGGCGGTGCCGGGCGCCGAGGGGGGTCGGCAGCGTCATCGACAACTGAAGCGCGGGCAGGGCCGCGGTTCACCGAATTTGATCAGGCGCATGGTTTGTCGAAGTGGTTCACCGGGGCGGCAAGGCTGCATTATAAGATTCATCAACGATGCATCTATAGCTTGCACCGCTGATTCGGCTTGTCGACAAACCGACGCCCATCTGACACCTGAAGGAGCCTCCGATGTCGTACGTCATGCCCACACCGCGCACCGCTGTCGCGCACCCGTCGTTCCACCTCGCGGTGGTGGACGAGCGGGCGTCCGCACCCGTCGGGCTGGCACGCCTGCAGGCCGCGTTTGCACCGGCCGTGCTGTGCCGCGACACCGCCGAGCGCCTGCTCGACAGCGTGCAGGTGCATGCGCTGCCGGCCGGGGCTATCGATTGGCCGATGACCGGGCACGCGCCCGCCTGGTGGCTGGTGGCCCAGGGGCGCATCGTGGTGGGCACGCCCTGTGCGCAAGGCACGCTGGTCGATGGACGCGTGGTCGAGTCGGGCCAGTGGCTGGACGTGGCCAGCGCCTGGTCGGCGCCCCGCGCCGCCGAATCCGCGGCCTGCAGCCTGCCGTCGACGCTGTGGTCGTTGCCGGTCGACGCGCTGGCCAGCGGCTGCCGCATCGACGCCAGCCTGGTGCATGCGATGGGCGGCGTGATGGCCAACCAGATGCGTCAGCTCAGCGATGGCCGGCGCGAGCTGGCCAGCAAGGACGTGCTGGCCCGCGTGGCGCTGTGGTTGCTGCGCCAGTTGCCGGCCACCAACGCCGATCACCTGGCCTTCCGGCTGCGCGAGCAGAAGCAGCTGGTGGCGCGCCAGCTGGTGATGGCCCAGGAAACCCTGTCGCGCTGCCTGCGCCGGCTGGTCGATCAGGGCTGCATCGACATGAAGGGCTACCAGGTGGTGATCCGCGACCTGCCGCAGCTGCAGGCCATCGCCGGTGTGCCGGCGGGTTGATCAAGGCGCCTCGGTTCGCGGCCGGCCTCAGCGCCGGCGCGACGCGGGCAGGGCCACCGTGGCCAATGTCGTCGTGGTGGTGCCGGGCGGCCGCCGCGCCAGGCCAGCCGGCGCCGGCCGGGCCACCATCGACGGCCCCGTGATGTCGGCCAGCGTGGCGCCATCCAGCGTCTTGAAGTAGGCCTGCAGCGCGTCCTGCAGCAGCCGCTTCAGGCGGCAGGCCGGATCAAGCGTGCAACTGTTGAGGCTGGCGTCGAAGCACTCGACCAGGCGGAAATCGGTTTCCGAGCGGCGCACGATGTCGCCCACCCGGATCTGGTCGGGTGGCAGCAGCAGGCGCATGCCGCCGCCCCGCCCGCGGGTGGTCTCGAGCACGCCTTCGCGGGCCAGGTCGTTGACGATCTTCATCAGGTGGTTCTTCGAGATGTGGTGCTGCTCGGCCACCTCGGCGATCGTCACCAGCCGCTCGCGGTGCGAGGCGCAGTACATCAGCACGCGCAGGGTGTAGTCGGTGTATTCGGCAAGACGCATGCAGTGACCCTTGAAGACGTCACCCATGGTAGGGCTTCTCGGCCTGGCGCCACCGGTGCCGGATCAAGCCGTCGCAGCGGCGGCGCGCCACAATCGGGGCCATGCCCCACCATCCTGATCGAGTCCTGCCCCTGCAGGGCGCCACCAACTTCCGCGATCTGGGCGGTTACCCCGGCCATGACGGGCGCCCGCTGCGCTGGCGCCGGCTGTTTCGCTCCGACCACCTGGGTGGCCTGACCGCCGCCGACCAGGCCGCGCTGGCGGCGCTGGGCCTGGCCCGCGCGTTCGACTTCCGCGGTGTCGACGAGCGCGCCGCCACGCCTTACCAACTGCCCGGCGTGGTGCAGCATGCGCTGTCCATCGAGCCCACCGTGGTGCAGCGCATGCAGGACATGGTGGCCGCCGGCCAGCAGCTCACCGCCGCGGTGGCCGTCGACCTGATGCAGGACCTGTACCGCGCGCTGGTCAACGACCAGGCGCACCGCTTTGCCGAGCTGTTCGAGCACCTGCTGTGCGCCGATGCGCCGGTGGTCTTCCACTGCACCGCCGGCAAGGACCGAACCGGCTTTGCCGCGGCGCTGATCCTGTCGGCACTGGGTGTGCCACGCGATCTGGTGGTGCAGGACTACCTGCTCACCAACCAGTACTTCCGCCACGCCCCGACCACCCAGAGCGACACGCCGGCCGAGGCGCTGGCCGTGCTGTGGCGTGTGCAGGAGGGCTTTCTCGACGCCGCCCTGAATGTGGTGGATGCCGAACACGGCGGCATCGAGCGCTACCTGCAGCAGCGCCTGGGCCTGGGCCCGGCGGCGCTGGACGCGCTGGCGGCGCGTTATCTGCAGGACGTGTAGGCCGCGCGGCCGCTGATCGCACGGCCGCGCGAGCGTTCACACCTTCTCAGCGCTTGGTCGGCAGCGGCCGGCCGGGCGCGGGCTTGCCGGTGGCGCGGGGGCGGTCGCCCTCGGGCCGCGGGCCGCGGGGCCGGTCGCCCATGTCAGGGCGCGGGCCGCGTGGACGATCGCTGCCAAAGCCCTCGGACTGCGGCGCGTCCAGCTTGCGGATACGCACCGGCTTGCGCTCGCGTGCGGCGGGTTCGCCGGCCTTGGCGGCTTCGGCCGGTTCACCAGCGTCGGCCGGTGTGATGGGCGCGACCGCATCGGCGGCCACGGCGGCCGCCAGCGCGTCGGTGGCGGTGGGCACCTCGGCCGGCGCGGCAACGTGCACGCCCACCGGGTGGTGGCCGTCATGGCCCTCGTCGCCCTTGATCGCCTTGCTGTAGGGTGCCAGCAGCGTCACCAGCTGGCCATACACCTTCGGGTTGCCGGCCACCACCTCGCGCTGGTAGAGGAAATCGGCATCGCCGGTGAAGTTGCCCACCAGGCCGCCGGCCTCGGTGATCATCAGCGAGCCGGCGGCGATGTCCCAGGGGCTGAGGCCGGTCTCGAAGAAGCCGTCGTACCAGCCGGCAGCCACATAACAGAGATCGAGCGCGGCCGCGCCCGGGCGGCGCACACCGGCGCAGGCCTGCATCACGGTGTCGAACATCTTGATGTAGCGCTGGGCGTTGTCGCCCTTGCGGAACGGAAAGCCCGTGCCCACCAGCGAATCGGCCAGCCGGGTGCGCTTGCTCACGCGCAGGCGCTTGTCGTTGAGGAAGGCGCCGCGCCCGCGCGAGGCGTAGAACAGGTCGTTGCGCGTCGGGTCGTAGACCACCGCTTGCTGCACCACGCCACGCCAGGCCAGCGCGATGCTGACGGCGTAGACCGGAAAGCCGTGCAGGAAGTTGGTGGTGCCGTCCAGCGGGTCGATGATCCAGACGAACTCGCTGTTCTGCGCGCCGTGTTCGCGGCCCGATTCTTCGGCCAGGATGCCGTGGCCGGGGTAGGCGGTGAGCAGCACCTCGATGATGGCGGCCTCGGCCATCTGGTCGACTTCGCTGACGAAGTCATTCGGCCCCTTGCGGCTGATCTTCAGGATGTCCAGGTCCTGCGAACCCCGGTTGATGATCGCCCCGGCCGCGCGTGCGGCCTTGATGGCGATGTTGAGCATGGGGTGCAGGGATTGCGACATGGATCGTCCTGGATCGGGTGGTGAGCGCGGGGCTCACGCAGGGGCTGGCGGGATGAAAGAGCAGGGGCGGCAGTCCGACAACGGACAATGGCACGACCGAACCCTGGAGTTTACCCGCACGTGACCGCCAACACGCCCCTGAGCACCGTGGACCACACCCGCTTCGTGCTGCTCAACACCAGCCACGCCGGCAACGTGGGCGCCGCGGCGCGGGCGATGAAGGTGATGGGCTTCTCCGATCTGGTGCTGGTGGCGCCGCGCTTCGACGACGTGCTGAGCCGCGAGGAGACGGTGGCGATGGCCAGCGGCGCGGCCGACATCCTGGTGCGCGCGCGCATCGTCGCCAGCCTGGCCGAGGCGCTGGAGGGGTTCACCTTCGCCTGCGCCACCGCGATGACGCCGCGTGACTTCGGCCCGCCCACCTTTGCCCCGCGCGATCGGCTACCGGCGCTGGCGGGGGAGGTGGCGGCCGGCGTGCAGCGCGTGGCCTTCGTCTTCGGCAGCGAGCGCTTCGGCATGCGCAACGACGACGTGTGGCGCTGCCATGCCTGCCTGAGCATCCCCGCCGCGCCCGACTACGGCTCGCTGAACCTGGCGCAGGCGGTGCAGTGCATCGCCTACGACTGGCGCTGCGCGCTGGGCGCCTGGCCCGTGCAGCCGCGCACCGCCGAGACCGTGCCAGCCGACGGTGCGGCAGTGGCCGGCGCACTGGCGCACTGGCAGCAGGTGCTCGAGCAGATCGGCTTTCTCGACCCCGCCGCGCCCAAGCGGCTGATGCCGCGGCTGCAGCAGCTGATCCACCGCGCCCAGCCCACGGCCGAGGAACTGCACATCCTGCGTGGCATCGCGCGGGCGGTGGGCAAGGCGCGCTCGGGCGAGTGAAGTGGTGTGAATGAGCCCGCGGTGCACGCCGTGCGCCCGCGGGCGCGGGTCAAGGCGGTTCGTCGCCCTCGTCGGCGTCTTCGGCGGCGGCCTTGGCGGCGCGCTGCAGGGCCTCGTCGCGCAGCCTGCGCATCGCCGCGTCGATGCTGGGCACCGGCTGGCCGCCGCCCCAGCGCAGCGCCGGCGGCGGCAGTGTGTGCATGTAGGGCGCGCTGAAGACCTGGCCTTGCTGGCGCAGGTTGACGGCGGCACTCACCGCGATGCCGGCCAGCAGCATCGCCGCCACGCTGACGTCGATGGCGCGGCCGCGCTGCGGCAGCAGCTGGCGCAGGTGGGCGCGCACCAGCAGGGCCGCCAGCAGCGGTGGGCCCCACTGGCGCCAGGCCTGCCACAGCAGCGGCAGGTCCAGCGCGGCGGCGGCCAGCGGCAGCAGCAGTTCCAGCGCCTCGAAGGCCAGCAGCGCCACCAGCGCAATGGCCGCATGGCTGGCAAATTCAAAGCCATGGCGAAACAGCTTGGAGGCCAGCGCCCAGCTGCCACACCACAGCGCCAGGCCGCCCGGCAGGCCCAGCAACCAGGGCAGCCACTGCACCAGGTCGGCGCCGGGGTCCAGTGCCACCCAGCGCTGCGCGGCCTGCACCAGCACCCAGGCCAGGGCCAGCGCCCACAACATCGCACCATGGGCCAAGGGGCGGGCCAGCGGTGATTCGGGTGCGATCGGCGCACCGGCCAGGCGCAGCCGCAAACGCTGGCCGCCCAGTTGCAGCAGCGCACCGCCGGCCGGCAGCGTGGTGCCCTGGCCGGCGCGCAGATGGCGCTGGTCCAGGTCGATGCCGTTGAGGCTGTCGCCCACCTGCAGTTGCAGCCGGCCGTCTTGATCGAGCTGCAGCGTGGCATGGTGGGCGGCCACATGCGCGTCGTCGAGCACCCAGGTGTTGTCGAGCGCACGGCCCAGCGTCACCGGCCAGGCGTGCACGTCCAGCGTGCGGCGCGCACGGCCGTCGCGATCGAGCAGCTCGATCAGCGCGAGGCGTTCTTCGGGCCGGGGTTCGGGGCGGTCCAACCGAAGCCCTCCAGGTAGTGGCGCGCCAGGCGCTGGGCGCTGTCGAAGCTCAGGCCATGCGCATCCAGTCGGCCCTGCACGCCGACGTCGTTGCCATCGAGCGAGGCAGTCAGCACGCTCAGGTCGAACAGCGCCGGCAGCTTCTTGTAGGCCTGCAGGCAGACCACCGCGCGCAGCGGCAGGCCGCCGCGGTCCAGCGTGTGCTCGCTGCAGTGCGCCGCCACGCGGTGGCGGTCGTTGCCGCCCACGTTTTCGTTGCGGAAGCTGTCGGAGTAGCGCTGCTGGAAGCGCAGCCAGCCCAGCCGGCTGCCGTCGTAGGTCTCGTGGCGCACGGTGATGTGGCCGGTGCGCAGCCGATCGGCTATGAACACGGCGCTGTCCATCGTGCAGTCGCTGCGCTCGAACAGCAGCCCGCGCGTGGCGGCCGAGGTGCCGCTGCCCCAGCAGCGCATGAAGGTCTCCTGCGGCACCGGCACGCGGTAGCGCGGGTGGCCGGCTGGCCGCCAGGGTTGGGCGATGAAACGGTCGACCAGCGCGGCCTGGTGGGCCAGCAACTGGCGCTGGATCTCGCCATGCACCGGCTGGGTGATCGGTGCGGCATCACGCCCGCGCTGCAGCAGCGCCTGTGCGGCGGCGGCCGGCACCAGAAAGCTCACCTGCTCGCCGTCGCGCCGCGCAGCCACGTTCACGCCCACCAGCCGGCCCTGCGCATCCAGCGCCGGCCCGCCGCTCATGCCGCCACTGAGCGAGCCGCCGAAAAACAGCGTGGGCAGGTAGTGGCGCTCGGCCAGGCCGTTGTAGGCGCCTTCGGTGACGGCAAAGCCCACGTCCAGCGGGTTGCCCAGCGAGTAGATGCGCGCGCCACGCTCGGGCGGCTGGTCCTCGGGCCGGAACGGCACCGCGCCGCGGCCACGCAAGGGCGCGGCATCCACCGGTTTGAGCAGCGCCAGGTCGTGCACCACGTCGAAGGCCAGCAGCTGCAGCGCGCCCT
>Ga0155495_1037_pt1 | contig 10063 bp, 9 predicted proteins | sample RifCSPhighO2_12_FD_107153 | JGI IMG/M metagenome (GOLD analysis project Ga0155495, IMG submission 107153) | Burkholderiales bacterium RIFCSPHIGHO2_12_FULL_69_20
ACCCAGCACCACGCCGCCGTCGCCGCGCAGGTCGTGGCCGGACGAGAAGTGCGGGTCGGCGGCGGCCAGCACGATGACCTTGATGCTGTCGTCCAGCACCGCGCGGTCGAAGGCGGCATTCAGCTCGTAGCCCATCGCCAGGTTCTGCGCATTGCGCGCCGCGGGACGGTTCATCACGATGCGTGCCACGCCGGGGGCGGGCTGCTCGTACAACAGCGTTTGGAAGTCGCTCATGGTGGGGTCCTGGAGCCTCGTCACGCCGCCGGCAGCTTCGCCACCAGCGTCAGGATGTCGTAGCTGGCCACCAGCTCACCGCGCTGGTTGCTCACCTCCACGTCCCAGGCCACGACGCCCTGGCCCTGGCCATTGGCGTCCTTCTTGTGGCGGTCGATCTTGCGCTTGCAGGTCAGGCGCGCCTGGAGGGTGTCGCCGATGAACACCGGCTTGACGAAGCGCAGCGTGTCCAGCCCGTAGTTGGCCAGCACCGGCCCCGGCGCCGGCGAGACGAACAACCCGGCCGCTGCCGACAGCACGAAGTAGCCGTGGGCGATGCGCTGGCCGAAGGGGCTGGCCTGGGCCGCCTCGGCGTCGAAGTGCATGTAGAAGTAGTCGCCCGAGATGCCACCGAAGTTGATCAGGTCGGCCTCGCCCACCGTTCGGCGGTGGGTCAGCAGCGACTCACCGATCTGCAGGTCCTCGAAGTGCCGGCGGAAGGGGTGCACCTCGGTCTCGATCAGCCGGGCGCCGCGCACATGTTCACCGGTGACGGCCGCCAGCATCGTCGGCGAGCCCTGCACCGCGGCGCGCTGCAGGTAGTGCTTGACCGCCCGCAGCCCGCCCAGCTCCTCGCCACCACCCGCGCGGCCCGGGCCGCCGTGCTGGAGCATCGGCAGTGGCGAGCCGTGGCCGGTGGACTCGGCCGCGGCCTCGGCGTCCAGGATGTGCAGCCGGCCATGCCAGGCGGCCATCTGCGGGATCAGCCGGGCGGCCACCTGCGCATCGCGCGTCACCAGCGTGGCCACCAGGCTGCCCTTGCCGCGTGCGGCCAGCGCCATCGCTTCGTCCAGATCGTCGTAGGGCATCAAGGTGCTGACCGGGCCGAAAGCCTCGATGTTGTGCACCGCATCGGTGTCCATCGGCCGCTGGCACAGCAGCAGCGTGGGCGCGAAGAACGCGCCATGCTCGGTGCCCTCGCCGACCGGCACCACCGCCTCACCGCCACACACGAGTTCGGCGCCCTGGCGCAGCAAGGCCACGCGCTCGGCCACGTCGGCCAACTGGGCATGGCTGGCCAACGCGCCCATGCGCACGCCGTCGACCGCCGGATCACCCACCACCACCTTGGCCAGGCGCGCACGCAGCGTGGCGGCCACCGCATCGAGTTGGCCGCGCGGCACGATGGCGCGGCGGATGGCGGTGCACTTCTGCCCGGCCTTGACCGTCATCTCGCGTGCCACCTCCTTGATGAACAGCTCGAACTCGGGTGTGTCGGGCCCGCACTCGGGTGCCAGGATCGCGCAGTTCAGCGAATCGGCTTCGGCGTTGAACGGCACGCTGTTGCGAACCAGGTTCGGATGCACGCGCAACTTCGCCGCGGTGTCGGCGCTGCCGGTGAAGGTGACCACGTCCTGCCCGGTCAAACGATCGAGCAAATCGCCGGTGCCGCCGATCACCAACTGCAGCGCGCCCTCCGGCAGGATGCCCGATTGCACGATCAGCCGCACCGCCGCCTCGGTCAGGTAGCTGGTGGCGGTGGCCGGCTTGGCGATGCAGGGCATGCCCGCCAGGAAGCTGGGCGCGAACTTCTCCAGCAGCCCCCAGATGGGGAAGTTGAAGGCGTTGATGTGCACCGCCACGCCGCCGCGCGGCACCAGGATGTGGCTGCCGGCAAAGCGGTTGGTCTTGCCCAGCGGCATCGCCGGGCCTTCGTGCACCAGGTTGCCCGAGGGCAGCTCGTTCGCGCCGAAGCCGGCATAGGCCGACAGCGTGCCACTGCCCCCCTCGATGTCGATCCAGCCATCGGCGCGGGTGGCGCCGGTGTGGGCCGACACCGCGTAGAGCAACTCCTTGTGCTCGTTCAGGACCTTGGCCAGCGCCCTCAACGCGGAAGCCCGCTGCTGGAAATCCAGTTTCAGCAGGTTGGGCAGGCCCACCGTGCGCGCATGGTGCAGCGCCTCGCCGAAGTCGATGGTCTCGGCGTGGGCGGTGGCCACCTCGCGGCCGTTGATCGCGCTGCGCAGCGTGGTGCCGCGCTGCTGGCCAAGCCAGCGGCCGCCGATGTAGCTTTGAAGGCAAGTGGTCATGCGGTGGTCTCGGGCAAGTTGGGGTTGGCGCTCAGCGGCTCGGGCCGGCGGTCGGGGGCGCGCACCGCCGGCAGGCCGCCCAGAAACAGGTCGGCCACCATCGGGGCCAGCGTGTCGTAGTCGAGTTCACCCTCGGGCTTCATCCAGGTGAACATCCAGTTGATCATGCCGAACAGCAGCATCGTCACCGGCTTGCTCAGCGCCGCCTGCTGCAGCGATGGCTGCAAGGCGCCCACGGCCTGCGCGAAGCCGGCCACCACCGCACGCTCGCGATCGAGGATGCGCTCGCGGTCACCGGGTTGCAGGAAGCGCACGTCCTCGGTCAGCACGCGGTGGGCGTGCTGCGCGCCGGCGTATTCCTCGACGATGCGGCGCACCAGCGCACGCAGCCGCGCCTCGGGCGCCATCGGCTCGGCCATCACCTCGTCGACCAGCGCATGCAGCCGCGTGACATGGCCCTCGGCGATCTCGACCAGCATCGCGTACTTGTCGCGGTAGTAGTGGTACAGCGTGGCCTTGCTCAGCCCACAGGCCTCGGCCACCTGGTTCATCGACGTGGCCGGGTAGCCGCTGCGCGCGAACAGCGTGGCCGCGTGCTGCAGGATGGCCTCACGCTGGTCGCCGTACCCGGCTGCTCGGCCGCGTGCCATGGCCTCTATCTCTCGTCGAACGAGAGAACCACGCGCTCGGTCAGCGGATGCGCCTGGCAGCACAGCACGAAGCCGGCAGCCACCTCGGCCTTGTCGAGCGCGAAGTTGCGCTGCATGCGCACCTCGCCCTCGAGCAGCTTGGCGCGGCAGGTGCCGCACACGCCCGAGGTGCAGGAGAACGGCACCTCCATGCCGGCGGCGGCCGCGGCATCCAGGATGCTGGGCTGCTGCTTGTTGAACTGGATCTCGCGGCGCAGGCCGTCGCGGATGATCACGATGCGGGCCTGCTCGGCATCACCCGGCTGCACCTCGTGCACCACCGCATCGGCGCCGTTGCTGCCGGCGGCCTGCGGCGCCACGCCGAAGCGCTCGATGTGCACGCGGTCCTCGGGCACGCCGGCGGCCAGCAGCGCGGCCTCGGCCTCGTCGTTCATCTGGAACGGGCCGCAGACGTAGGCATGGGCGATGCCGGCGGCCGGCACCACGCTGCGCAGAAAGTCACCCAGCTTGTCGCGGTTCATCACGCCCATGTTCAGCGGCGCGTCCAGGCGCCGGGCCGCCCCAAGCCCGGACGCCTCCCCCTCGGGGGGCAGGTGTGAAGCACCGTGGGGGTTGTCATGATCACTCGGCTCGTCGCTGAACACATGGTGCAGTACCAGGCGCTGCATGTAGCGGTTCTTCAGGTCCTCGATCTCTTCCTTGAACATCGTCGACTGCAGGCTGCGGTTGCCGTAGATCAGCGTGAACTCCGACAGCGGCTCGCGCGCCAGCACCGTCTTCATGATCGACAGGATCGGCGTGATGCCACTGCCGCCGGCGATGCCCAAATGGTGGCGCCGCGCGGTGGGATCCAGCGGCACGAAGAAGCGGCCCTGCGGCGCCATCACGCTGACGCTGTCGCCGGGCTGCAGGTGCGTATTGATCCAGTTGGAGAACACGCCGCCCTTGACCTTGCGCACACCCACGCGCAGTTCGCCGTCGTCGACGCCGGCGCAGATCGAGTACGAGCGGCGCAGGTCCTGGCCATCGATGATCTTGCGCAGCGTCAGGTACTGGCCTTGCGTGAAGCCGAAGGTCTGGCGCAGGTCGTCGGGCACCTCGAAGCTGACGATCACTGCCTCGGCAGTGTCGGGTTCGATGGCGCGCACTTTCAGCGGATGGAACAGAACGCTCATGGCGGTCCTTCTGTGTTCAGAAGATCAGATGGGCTTGAAATGCTCGAACGGTTCGCGGCAGGCCACGCAGCGGTAGAGCGACTTGCAGGCGGTGGAGCCATAGGCCGACAACTGCTCGGTCTGGTCGCTGCCGCAGCGTGGGCAAGCCACCGCCACGGCCGCGCGACGGCCCACCAGCCGGATCGGTACGCCCTGCCCCGGCATCACCGGCCCGGGGGGTGCGATGCCGTAGTCACGCAGCTTGCGCCGGCCGTCGTCGCTGATCCAGTCGGTGGTCCAGGCCGGGGCGCGCTGCATCGTGATGCGCACGGGGCCCAGGCCCGCGCCGTCGATCGCGTCGATCACGCTCTGGCTGATGACCTCGGTGGCCGGGCAGCCCGAGTAGGTGGGCGTCAGCACCACCTCCAGCGTTTCGCCGCCGTCGACCACCTCGCGAACGATGCCGAGGTCGCGCAGCGACAGCGCCGGCACCTCGGGGTCGAGCACGGTGGCCAGCACGGCCCAGGCCTTGCGGGCGCGGGTGGTGTCGGCGACGACGGCCTCGTTCACCAGGCTCCCCCCGGGAAGGCGCGCTGCAGCTGCTGCATCTCGGCCAGGATGTAGCCCATGTGCTCGGTGTGCACCCCCCGCTTGCCGCTGCTGCGGAACGGCGACTCGGCGGGGATGGTCAGGCCGGCCTCGGCCAGCACCTCGCCCACCTCGGCGGCCCAATCGGCGCGCACGTCGGCCCAGCGCGGGCCCAGACCACTGGCCACCGCGGCGTCGTCCACCGCATCGGCCTCGAACAACTCGGGCGTGTAGCGCCACAGCGCATTCAGCGCGTCCTGGCTGCGGCGGTGCGATTCTTCGGTGCCATCGCCCAACCGCACCACCCAGTCTGCCGCGTGCTGCTGGTGGTAACGGGCCTCCTTGATCGCTTTGCCGGCGATGGCCGCCAGCTCGGCGTCGCTGGAGTCGGCCAGCTTCTGCCACAGCAGCTTCAGCAGCGTGGCCACCATCAGGTTGCGTTGCACGGTCAGCGCAAAGTCGCCCGGCCGGCCGGGGCCGTTGGGCAACTCGACCAGCGTGGGGTTGAGGTAGTCGCGCTCGTCGCGCAGAAAGGCCAGCTGGTCTTCGTCGAAGCCCTGCGCGCGTCCGGCATGCGTCAGCAGCGCACGCGCCTGGCCGATCAGGTCGAGCGCCATGTTGGTCAGCGCAATGTCTTCTTCGAGCACCGGTGCGTGGCCGCACCACTCGCCCAGGCGCTGGCCCAGGATCAGGCAGGTGTCGCCCAGGCGCAGCAGGTATTGCTGCGGCAGGCTGCGGTGAATCTGGATGGAGGCGGTCATCTTCAGGGCCTTACATGTGATCGACTTCGGACGGCAGCTTGTAGAAGGTCGGGTGGCGGTACACCTTGTCCTCGGCCGGGTCGAAGTACATGGCTTTGTCGCCGGGATCACTGGCGGTGATGGCGGCGCTGGGCACCACCCACACGCTGCTGCCTTCTTGCCGGCGGGTGTAGACGTCGCGTGCCATCTGGATGGCCATCGCCGCATCGGTGGCGTGCAGGCTGCCGCAATGCTTGTGGTCCAGCCCGGCGCGGCTGCGCACGAACACCTCCCACAGTGGCCACTCTTTTTGCGTGTTGGGTTCGGTCATGGTGATGTCTCCGTATTCAGGCGGCTTGTTGCTTCGTGGTCTGCTTGCGGGCGTGGGCCATGGCCGCCTCGCGCACCCAGGCACCGTCGTCCCAGGCCTTCACCCGCATTGCCAGGCGCTCGCGGTTGTTGGGCCCTTCGCCAGCCACCACGCGGTAGAACTCGGGCCAGTCGATCGCGCCGAAGTCCCAGTGGCCGCGCTCCTCGTTCCACTTCAGGTCCGGGTCAGGCAGCGTCACGCCCAGCACCTTGGCCTGATCGACGGTGGCGTCGACAAACTTCTGCCGCAGCGTGTCGTTGCTCACGCGCTTGATGCCCCAGCGCATGCCCTGGGCCGAGTTGGGGCTCTGGTCGTCGGGCGGGCCAAACATCATCAGGCAGGGCCACCACCAGCGGTTGACCGCGTCCTGCACCATCGCGCGCTGGGCGTCGGTGCCGCCCTGCATCATCACCATCAGGCTGTCGTAGCCCTGGCGCTGGTGAAAGCTCTCCTCGCGGCAGATGCGGATCATCGCCCGCGCATAAGGCGCATAGCTGCAGCGGCAGATCGGCACCTGGTTCATGATCGCCGCGCCGTCGACCAGCCAGCCGATGGTGCCGATGTCGGCCCAGCTCAGCGTGGGGTAGTTGAAGATGCTGCTGTACTTGGCCTTGCCCGTGTGCAGCGCGTCCAGCATCTGGTCGCGGCTGGAGCCCAGCGTCTCGGCCGCGGCGTACAGGTACAGGCCGTGGCCGCCCTCGTCCTGCACCTTGGCCAGCAGGATGGCCTTGCGCTTGAGCGTGGGCGCGCGGCCGATCCAGTTGCCCTCGGGCAGCATGCCGACGATCTCGCTGTGCGCATGCTGGCTGATCTGGCGCAGCAGCGTCTTGCGGTAGTTCTCGGGCATCCAGTCCTTGGCCTCGATGAAGTCACCGGCATCGATGCTTTCGTCGAAGCGCGCCTGCAGCGCCAGCTCCTCGGCCGATCGCAGCGCCTTGGGCGCCTCGGCCATCTCCTTGCCCATCGTGTCCATCGCTTGGGTGTACATGCTTGGTCCTTCGTTTGACTTGGCGGGAATTCATAACTTGCGTTGATCGATCACGCGGCGCGCCTTGCCGGTGAGCGTGCGCTCAAGCGCATCGGGGGCGCAGACATCGACCTTGCAGCTCACGCCACACAGCGTCTTGATGCGGTGCTCCAGCGTGCGGCCGATCTGATTGGCGTCGGCACGCGCATGCTGGGGCTGCAACTCGCAGCGCACCTTCAGCTTGTCGAGCTGGCCGCTGCGGGTGACCACCAGCTGGTACTGGCCGCCCAGCTGGCCGTGCTGCAGCACGATCTCCTCGATCTGCGTGGGGAACAGGTTGACGCCGCGGATGATCAGCATGTCGTCCGAGCGGCCGACGATCTTGCCCATGCGGCGGAACGCGCGCGAGGTGGGCGGCAGCAGCCGCGTCAGATCCCGCGTGCGGTAGCGGATGATGGGCAACGCCTCCTTGGTCAGCGAGGTGAAGACCAGTTCACCCTCACTGCCGTCGGGCAGCACCGCGCCAGTCTCCGGGTCGATGATCTCGGGGTAGAAGTGGTCTTCCCAGATCACCGGGCCGTCCTTGCTTTCCACGCACTCGCTGGCCACGCCCGGGCCCATCACCTCGCTCAGGCCGTAGATGTCGACCGCGTCGATGGCGGCGGCGCCTTCGATCTCGCGGCGCATCGCCTCGGTCCAGGGCTCGGCGCCGAAGATGCCCACCTTCACCGACATCGCCGCCGGGTCCAGGCCCTGGCGGCGGAACTCCTCGATGATCACCTGCATGTAGCTGGGCGTGACCATGATGATGTCGGGCTTGAAGTCGGTGATCAGCTGCACCTGCTTCTCGGTCTGGCCGCCCGACATCGGCACCACGGTGCAGCCCAGGCGCTCGGCGCCGTAGTGCGCGCCCAGCCCGCCGGTGAACAGGCCGTAGCCGTAGGCCACGTGCACCATGTCGCCGGCGCGCCCGCCGGCCGCGCGGATGCTGCGCGCGCCCAGGTCGGCCCAGGTGGCTATGTCGTTGCGGGTGTAGCCCACCACGGTCGGCTTGCCGGTGGTGCCCGACGAGGCGTGGATGCGCAGCACCTGCTCGCGCGGCACGGCGAACATGCCGAAGGGGTAGTTGTCGCGCAGGTCCTTCTTGCCGGTGAACGGAAACTTCGCCAGGTCGCCCAGCGTCTTCAGATCGCCCGGGTGCACCCCCGCCGCATCGAAGGCCTGGCGGTAGTGCGGCACATGGTCGTAGGCGCGCTGCAGCGTGCTGCGCAGGCGCTGCAGCTGCAGCGCGGTGATCTCATCGCGGCTGGCGGTCTCGATCGGCTCCAGATCACCGGGGGCGGGATGGCGAGGGGGCATCGGGCGGTCTCCTGGGCAATCGGGGGATGGTGGGGTCAGGTGGATCAGGCCGGCGCGATCACCGGCTTGCCACGCATCGTGTGGCTGCGGCCGCGGAACACCGCGATGCGCTCACCCCGCTGGTTGTGCACCTCGATGTCGTAGACGCCGGTGCGGCCGGCCTTGGACACCTCGGTGCCAGTGGCGGTCAGCACGTCACCCAGCCGGCCGGGGGCCAGCAGGTCGACCGTGAACCCCGAGGCCACGGTCAGCTCGTTGTAGCTGTTGCTGGCAAAGGCGAAGGTGCTGTCGGCCAGCGTGGTGATCAGCCCGCCATGGCAGGTGGCATGGCCGTTGAGCATGTCATGGCGCACCGTCATCTGGATCACCGCCCGGCCCGGGCCGACCTCGGTGATGACCATGCCCAGCATCCTGGTGGCGTGATCGCCGGCCCACATCACGTCGCGCACCTGTTCGGCCAGTTGCTGCGGGGTGGGCGGGATCGAGGTGGCAGGCATAGGGGCGAAAACGTTGGGCGCTGAGGGAACTGGTTGCAGGCAGGCCGCCTGTCGATCGGCAGGCTTGAGTTTCATCAAACCCGACCGTCCGGTCGGTCGATTATCGACGCGACGTTCAGAGTGACACAAGTCAAGTGAACCCAGGACAAACCCGAAGCCAGCACGGATGCCAGCGCATCGTCGGCGCCGCTGCAACACCGGCGTCGTGCGCCCGTACAGGCCAGGCAGCAGCAGCGCGACAGCGAGTGGCCACCCAGGCGACAATGCAAGATTGCCTTGTTGCCCTGCCGCGCCCGCGGCGCTTCTCATGCCTCTCACGCCAGACCACCCGACGCCCCCCGCCGATGCCGCACCGGTTGACACCGAGGCGCAAGCACCCGAGGCGGTAGCGCCAACCGAGGCCGCCGGTGCAGCGCCACCCGCCGAAGCCGTTGCCGACCGCCCGGCCACCGACGGCGCCGCGATGATCGATCCGACGTCCCCGACGGCGCCGGTCGACGCCGTCGAGGGGGCCGAATCCGCAGGGGACGCCACCGCACCGGTGCCGGCCGCTGCCGCGCGCGCACCCGAGATGAGCCTGGCCGCCTGCGCCGATCTGCTCAAGCAGCATTTCCCGGCCTTGTTCGGTGGTGCGGCCAAGCCTCTGAAGCTGCGCATCCAGGCCGACATCAAGGAGCGTGCGCCAGGCGTGTTCAGCAAGGGTGCGCTGTCCGCGTTCTTCCGGCGTTACACCGGCAGCACCGGCTACCTGATCGCGCTGAGCAAGGCCGAGCACCGCTTCGACCTCGACGGTCAACCCGCCGGCGAACTGAGCGATGAGCACCGCCAGCTGGCGCAGGAAGAGCTCACCCGCCGCCGCCAGCTCACCCGCGAGCGTGAGCAGCAGGCCCGCACCGCGCAGCGCGCCCAGGCACCGCAGCAGGCGCGCGCCGAGGGTTCGGCCGAGGGCGCCCTCGACACCCGGCCAGATCAACCGACCCGCCCACCGCGCCCGCCCCGGCAACGGCCCGACCGGCCGCAGCAACGCGGCGCCCCCGGCGCCGGCCGGCCTCCCCAAGAGCGGCCCCAGGAGCGGCCCGATCGATCGGCCGCAGGCCGCGGCACGGGGTCCCATCCCGACCAGCGACCGGACCACCGGCCCGACAACCGACACGACCACCGACACGACAACCGACCCGACCGCCGGCCCGACCAGCAACCCGCACCGCTGACGGCGTCAGCCGCGCTGGACACCGATCACGCCGCCCTGCCGGCGCAGGCCATCGCGCGCCCGGCCGCACCGGCCCCGATGTCGGCCGAATCGCTGGCGGCGCTGCAAGCCCGCCAGGCCCGCCATGCGCTGCTGCGCGACTTCGACCGCACGCCGCTGACGCTGGCCAACTTCTGCGCGCTGAAGGGTCTGAAGCCCGACGCGCTGGCGCCGATGCTGGAGCTG